>Ga0070699_100001130_pt1 | contig 24873 bp, 23 predicted proteins | sample KBSK1503metaG_FD_65473 | JGI IMG/M metagenome (GOLD analysis project Ga0070699, IMG submission 65473) | Corn, switchgrass and miscanthus rhizosphere microbial communities from Kellogg Biological Station, Michigan, USA - KBS K1-50-3 metaG | ecosystem: Host-associated > Plants > Roots >...
GGATTGTCCGCCGCCTTTTCCTTGCGCATGAACGCGTGGGCTACGCCGAAGAAGAACACGAGCGCACCCAACCCCGAAAGGTAGGAGCCGAGCGACGAGACCAGGTTCCAGCCGGCGAAAGCATCGGGATAGTCGGCAATGCGCCGCGGCATGCCGGCGAGCCCAAGGAAGTGCTGGGGGAAGAAGACGATGTTGACCCCGATGAAGGTGAGCCAGAAATGCAGCTTGCCGATCGTCTCCGAGTACATATAGCCGGACATTTTCGGGAACCAGTAGTACCAGCCGGCGAAGATGGTGAAAACCGCGCCGAGCGAGAGCACGTAGTGGAAATGCGCCACCACGTAATAGGTGTCTTGCAGGGAACGGTCGATGCCGGCATTAGCGAGCACCACGCCGGTCACGCCGCCGACCGTGAACAGAAAGATGAAGCCGATCGCCCACAGCAGCGGCGTCTTGAACTCGAGCGAGCCGCCCCACATCGTGGCGATCCAAGAGAAGATCTTCACGCCGGTCGGCACCGCGATCACCATGGTGGCGACCACGAAATAGGCTTGCGCGGCGGTCGACATGCCAACGGTATACATGTGGTGCGCCCACACCACGAACCCGATGCCGCCGATTGCCACCATCGCGTAGGCCATGCCGAGATAGCCGAACACCGGTTTTTTCGCGAACGTCGCCACGATCTGACTGATCATGCCGAAGCCCGGCACGATCAGGATGTAGACCTCGGGATGCCCGAAGAACCAGAACAGGTGCTGGAACAGGAGCGGATCGCCACCCCCGCCAGGGGTGAAGAAGGTAGTGCCGAAATTGCGGTCTGTCAGCAGCATGGTGATGGCACCGGCGAGCACCGGCATCGCGAGCAGAATGAGAAACACCGTCACCAGCTGCGACCATACGAACAATGGCATCTTGTGCATCGTCATGCCGGGAGCGCGCATATTGAAGATCGTCGTGATGAAATTGATCGCGCCGAGGATCGATGACGCGCCGGCAAGGTGCAGCGACAGGATGGCGAAATCGACAGCGGGCCCCGGATGGCCCGTGGTCGAGAGCGGCGCATAGATCGTCCATCCCGCGGCCACCCCGGGGGCACCGGGTTCGCCCTCCACGAACAGCGAGATGATCAACAGCGTGAAGGACGCCGGCAGCAGCCAGAACGAGATGTTGTTCATGCGCGGGAACGCCATGTCCGGCGCACCGATCATCAGCGGTATCATCCAATTGCCGAAGCCGCCGATCATCGCCGGCATGACCATGAAGAAAATCATGATCAGGCCGTGCGCCGTCGTGAAGACGTTGAACATGTGGGAGTCGTGGAAGAACTGCAACCCCGGATGCATCAGCTCGAGTCGCATGCCGATCGACAGCACGCCGCCCACCAATCCGCCCAGCAATGCGAACACGAGATACATCGTGCCGATGTCTTTGTGGTTGGTCGAATAGAGGTAACGCCGCCAACCATGCGGGTGATCGGGCAGGTCCTCGCCGTGAGCTTTCGCGATCGTAGCCATGACTCAAGTCCTTCGAGTTGTCGCCCGCGAACAATCCGCGTCTGCGCGCGGCATCATCGGGGCGTCGATTGTGCCGCCGCGACCTGGTCGGCGGCAGTGCTTCATCTCGAGCGTATTACTTCTTTGCCTCTTCAACCCAGGCCGAGAATGCCTGCTCGCTCACCACATGGACTGCGATCGGCATGAAGGCGTGATTCTTGCCGCACAGCTCCGAGCACTGACCGTAGTAGACACCCTCCCGCGTTGCTGTGAACCAGGTCTCGTTGATGCGCCCGGGAACGGCGTCGATCTTGATGCCGAATGACGGTACCGCGAACGAATGAATGACGTCGGAGCCGGTGGTGATCACGCGCACAGTCTTGTTTACCGGCACCACCATTTCATTGTCGACCGCAAGCAGTCGCGGCTGGCCTTCCTTGCGCTCACCCTCTTTGAGCATCAACGAATCGAACTCGAACTGGCCGTTGTCGGGATAGCTGTAGCTCCAGTACCACTGCTTGCCGGTCGCCTTCACCGTGAGGTCGGCGGCCGGGACGTTGAGTTGGAGGAACAGAAGCTTGAATGAAGGGACCGCGATAAACATCAGAATCACGATCGGAATGAGAGTCCACGCAATCTCGATGAACGTGTTGTGCGTGGTCCGCGACGGAAGCGGATTGGCGCGGGCATTGAAGCGCACCATGACGACGACCAGCAAAACCAGCACGAAACCGGCGATACCCGTGATGATGTAGAGCAGGAAATCGTGGAACCAGATGATGTTGTCCATAACCGGAGACGCCGATTGCTGCAGCCCTACCTGCCAAGGCGAAGGCTGCCCGAGCCCGGCCAGAGCCGCCTCCGCGCCGGTCAGGATGGCGACCATTGCTATTGCCAATACGGTCAACCGCTTGAGCACCAACATCGTCGGCATTGCTCCTTCGAATGAGGTTCCAAGGCGCGCCCCACCGCTCGGAGTCGCTGCCCGCATTGAGCGCGACACTCCTCGGTGGGCTCCTCGGCGCGCGTGGCGGGACCTCAGGGGAATCCTGGCCTCTAAAACCACAATTCCAGCCCTATCGCAATGCACACGTTCATATCTCCCATGCGGCCAAAGGCCGGTCTCCCATGTGGCCAAAAGGCCGGCCGATCGCCCCCGCCGACGGTCGTCGTTCGACCCTTTCTCGGCCACAATGCCTTGTTTTACTCTTCCTTGACACGTAGCTCCGACCGTGGACGGAGGGGGTCGATTCGGCTAGATCGGGATAGCGGGGCGCAGGCAGGATTCGAGGCGGAGATTATGGGTTCATTCAGCCCGGGAATGCTTTTTCGCACAATAAGATCATTGCTGGCAGCTACCGCGATGGTACTGGCACTCTCCGCTGGCATGGCCGAGCGCGCCACCGCGCAGGGCGCGGTCAAGTCGGTCCACAATGACTGGCAAGTCCGCTGCGACACGCCACCCGGTGCGCAGGGCGAGCAGTGCGCGCTGATCCAGAGCGTCACCGCGGAGGATCGCGCCAATGTCGGCCTCACCGTGATCGTGCTCAAGACTGCCGATCAGAAGAGCCGCCTCATGCGCGTGGTCGCGCCCGTCGGCGTGTTGCTTCCCTCGGGCCTCGGACTGAAGGTCGATCAGGTCGACGTCGGCCGGGCCGGCTTCGTCCGTTGTCTGCCCAACGGGTGCGTTGCCGAGGTCGTCATGGACGACAATTTGATCAAGCAACTACGCAGCGGCCAGACTGCGACGTTCATCATCTTCCAGACGCCAGAAGAAGGCATCGGTTTCCCGATGAGCCTCAAGGGGTTCGGCGAGGGCTACGACAAGCTGCCGTAAGACGCCCCAGGCCAGGGCGTCCTTCCCTTAAGTCCGATTTAGCGGCGTGGCGACCTCGCAACTCCAGGCGAGGACGACTATCTTTGGCTAGACTGCGCGAATGCGGATCCGATCATGAGCTCACCCACGACGTCACTTCTCGATCGCGCCGGCCTCGACCGTGGCGACGTGCGCCGACACCTCGCCCGCGGCCTGGAAGGCGCGGACGACGGTGAGCTTTATCTCGAATATGCCCAGTCCGAGATGCTCGTTTTCGACAATGGGCGGCTCAAGCAAGCGACCTACAACACCGACCAGGGCTTCGGATTGCGCGCCGTCAAGGACGAGGCGGTGGGCTATGCCCATTCCTCCGACGTCTCGGAGGCAGCGTTGGCGCGCGCGGCGGACGCCGTGCGCGCGGTCAAGGGTGGCTATTGCGGTGCTTACGCAGAACCGCCGGGTCGCACCAATGTCCGCCTTTATGGCGACGACAATCCGCTCGGCGCACCGGCCTTCGAACCCAAGGTGAGGCTTCTGGAGGCCATTGACGCCTATGCCCGAGCGCGTGACCCGCGCGTGCGACAGGTTTCGATCTCATTTGGCGCGAGCTGGAAAGTGATCGAGATCCTGCGCGGCGACGGCGAAAGCTACCGCGACGTGCGTCCGCTGGTGCGCGTCAATATCTCGGTCGTCGTCGGCAAAGGTGATCGTCAGGAAGCAGGCAGCCGCGGCTATGGCGGGCGCGAGGATTTTTTCCATTTCCTCACAACGCAAGCCTGGCAGGCCGCGGCTGATGATGCCGTGCGCCAGGCGTTGGTCAACCTCGAAGCGGCGCCGGCGCCAGCCGGCGAGATGGACGTGGTGCTCGCCCCTGGCTGGCCCGGCATCATGCTGCACGAGGCGGTGGGACACGGGCTCGAAGGTGACTTCAACCGCAGGAAGACCTCTGCATTCGCCGGTCTGATGGGACAACGCGTCGCGTCGAAGGGTGTCACCGTCATTGACGACGGTACCATCGCGCAGCGACGCGGCTCGCTCTCGATCGACGACGAGGGCACGCCGACCAGTCGCACCGTGCTGATCGAGGACGGCATCCTTGTCGGCTACATGCAGGACCGCCACAACGCGCGTCTGATGAGCATGAAACCCACAGGCAATGGCCGCCGGCAAAACTATGCCCATGCGCCGATGCCGCGCATGACCAACACCTACATGCTCGCCGGCGAACATACGGCGAGTGAGATCATCGCCTCGGTCAAGGACGGCATCTATGCCGTCAATTTCGGCGGCGGCCAGGTCGATATCACCTCGGGCAAGTACGTGTTTCAGGTTACCGAGGCCTACAAGATCGAGAGTGGCAAGCTTGCGCAGCCTCTCAAGGGCGCCATGCTGATCGGCAATGGTCCGACCGACCTCAACCGCATCGGAATGATCGGAAATGACTTCGAGCTCGATCCCGGCATTGGCACTTGCGGCAAGAATGGCCAGGCCGTGCCCGTCGGCGTCGGCCAACCTACCCTGCGTATGGACCGCATCACCGTCGGCGGGACGGGCCAAGGTGCAGGCTCGCAGAATTGATCCGGCTTACTGCTTGTGCGCTGATCCCGCGCGCCCGCTCCTGACGACTAGAAATACGCGATGCTACGCCCGCAGGCGGCGACCGCGACCCAGATACCGAGCGAAAGGACGCCCGCGACTTTGGCGCGCGCCGGCATCGATGCGCCGGGTGCAAGGCGCTCGACGGCGCGCTTGGCCCAGACCTCATAAATCGCCACATTGATCAGACCTGCGGCAACCAGGGTGGCCTTCAGCTGGAACGCCGGATTAAGCGCAAGATGGCTCGCCTCGGCTGAGAACAGCACGCAGCCGGTGAGCGCCATGCCCACCAATGCGGCAACGGCAAAGCTGCGCGCTCGCGCGAGCAAGCATGCGGGCGAGGTCGCCGCCAACCCTCCAAGCAGGCGAACGTCCATCACCGCTACTGCGCCGGCGAAGAAAGTGAGCGAGACGATGTGCCCGATATTGGCCGCTGGGTAGAGCCATAGCGACTGGCGGATGGCCGCGGCGAAGCTCGACTGTTCGAGCGCAACGAAAACCGCCGGCGCCGCATCGGTCATCAGCGCATCTCGTAGGTCTTACCGTTGACCGTGATCCGCTCAGCCCGCATCTCATCTTTTTCAACCGTCGATGGATAGCCGTAGGCCGAGACGTTCTGGCCGACGGCGACGACCTTCTCCGTCGCTCCGCGACTGCTCATGCGCGAGGGAGGCGCGAGCGTCACCGTCCACACCTTGTCATTGCCCCGCACCGTGATCGTGGCGTGCGGGTTCTCGAACTTGGAGGTCATGATCGGGCCGGCGACGGTCACCGGCTTGCTCGCGTCGTAACTGCCCCACCCGTGATGCGCGAAAGCGGCGCTCGTCAGCAGCGCGAAGGCGGAAAGGAGGATGACGGATCTCATCATAGGGGGCCTCCAGAGAAGAGTGGCATAAGCGCTTCATTGTGCCGAGTTTGGGCGGCAAATGCTGCGGGGCAGTCATCAACTTTTTGAAATCGGCTACCTCACCACCCCGGAAATGCAGCATGGTTTGCGCAATGGCCGAGTAATGCGGTCCTTGAGATAGCAGACCGCCGAAGACCCGACATAGCCGGGCCGCACATAGGTCCAGGCGCGACAGCCTTCCTCGGCTTCACAGGCCGCCCCGCAGCTTTTGCCACTCGAGTCGGTGGGCAGTTCAAAGTGCCGGTAGTCGCCACCGTTTCGATCGACGCCGAACTCGTTCGCCCCGCTCTTTGGTTCGATGACGCCCGTCCCGCGCACGCCGGACACGCAGCACGGCGCTGCGAACCGTGGCAGGACTTTGGATTTGAGCCAGCAAACCGCGTTGGCGCTTTCCGTTACGGGATAGGAAAAGGCCCAGGCGCGGCAGCGTGGATCCCGCTCACAGCGGGTGGCGCATTGGGCCGGATCGCCGGACCGCATGGGAAAGCTGGCATAGTCCCCGCCCGCCCGGTCGAAGCCGACCTGAGCCCGGGCGGTTGCCCCGGACACGGCGAGCGCGATCAGCAGGCCAAAACCCAGCTCAAGCCAATCCCGCCTCATGCCCGCCTCGCTCGCGCCGCTCGGCCGTGCGATCCATGTTAGAGAAGCATGCGGGCGCAGGCGAGTGCCGTGTGAGCGACAGGCATGCTCCGCCCCGAAGACAATGCCGAGGCTCGACCCCGGCTCCACCGCGGGATCCCATCATGCAATACGGCGAATTTGGCTTTCTGAATTTTGGGCTCGTGCTGTTGGCCGCCGCCGTCCTCAGCGTACCGATCGCGCGCCGGCTCGGGCTCTCCGCCATCGTCGCCTATCTCATCGCCGGCATCATCATCGGCCCGTATGGGCTTGCGGCGTTTGGCACGCCCGAGAGCATCTTGCCGGTTTCCGAGCTGGGCGTCGTGATGCTGCTGTTCCTGATCGGTCTCGAACTCGAACTCGGTCGGTTGCTGGCGATGCGACGCGCCATATTCGGCCTCGGCGCCGCCCAATTGGCGCTCACTGCACTCGCCATCGGCGCACTCGGCTATGCGGCTGGGCTCGTCGACTGGCGCGGGGCTGTCATCGCCGGGCTCGCTTTGGCGATGTCGGCGACCGCCATCGCGCTGCAAATCCTGGAAGAACGCGGCCAACTCCAGCAAGACTACGGCCAGCGTGCTTTTGCCATCCTGTTGTTCCAGGACATGGCGGTCGTGCCCCTGCTGGCGGTGCTGCCCTTGCTCGCGCCCGGAAGCGAGAGCGCCCATACCGACCTCGGGGACGGGGTGCGCACGGTTGCCCTCATCGCCGGCGCGATCGCACTGATCGTGGTCGCGGGCCGCTATTTGCTCAATCCGTTCTTCCGGCTGCTCGCCCAGACCGGCTCGCGCGAGGTGATGACGGCGGCGGCGCTCCTCGTCGTGCTGGGCGCTGCGCTCACTATGCAGAAGGCTGGCATGTCCATGGCGCTCGGAGCCTTCCTCGCCGGTGTGCTGCTCGCCGAGTCGAACTACCGACATGAGCTCGCAGCAGACATCGAGCCATTCCGTGGTCTCCTGCTGGCCCTGTTCTTCATGGGCATCGGCATGAGCATCGACATGACCATCGTACGCGCCAATCTTTGGCTGATCGTCCTCGCGGCAGTTACCATCACCGTCCTCAAGGCGGCGATTGTTTGGCTGTTGTTCCGCGCGACCTGCGTTCGTCGCAGCGATGCGTTGCGCGCCGGATCGGTACTCACCGGCGCCGGCGAGTTCGCGTTTGTGCTCATTCCGCTCGGCGGCTCGCTCGGCGTGCTCAACGCACGCCAAGCCAGCATCCTCACCGCGATTGCCGCCATCACCATGCTGCTTGGTCCAGCGGTGGCCGCGCTTACCGATGCGCTGCTGCGGCGGTTTGCACAGCCAGACCTTCGCGAGCCCGAGGACTTCTCCGATGCGAGTGGTTCGGTGCTAGTTATCGGTTTTGGACGCTTCGGCCAGATCGTGTCCCAATGCCTGCTTGCGGAAGGCATCGATGTTACGACCATCGACAACGATCCAGAAATGATGGAGAGCGCCGCTGGCTTTGGCTTCAAGGTTTATTACGGCGATGGCACCCGGCTCGACGTCTTACGCGCGGCAGGCGCGAGCGAGGCGAGGCTGATCGCGGTGTGCATCGATGACCGCGAGGCCGGGAGCCGTATTGTCGACCTCGTTCACGCCGAGTTTTCCGGGGCAAGGCTTTATGTGCGCTCTTTCGATCGGCGACACACCCTGCAACTTCTCGCTAAGGGGGTCGATTTCGAGCTACGCGAAACCTATGAATCGGCGCTCGTGTTCGGACGTAAGACGCTGGAGGCGCTGGGGCTGGATTCCGAGCGGGCGGCCGCAGTCGAGGAATTCGTCCGTCGCCGCGATCTCGATCGCCTCGTCCTCCAGCAGGCCGAGGGGATATCCGCCGGTCTCGACCTGCTGCGCACGCGCATGATACACGAACCTTTCAGCACACCGACGCGCGAGGTCAGGCCGCTCAATCCGGAAGCCGAAGAGATCATCGGCCACCCGCCAGCCGCAGAATGACACCAGCGGTTGCACCAATCCGATTCCGAATACCAAGACGGTGCAGGGCCGAAGATTACAAAGCTAGGAGCGAGGCGCCGGCGCATCGCCGCGGCGGCGGCTCGGCGGGCCTAAGCCAGACATAGTCGCCGATTAATCGAAGACCCTCATCCAATCGCTGGACAAGTTGTGGGCAGCATAGAATTTTTCCAGCCGTGCGCGCGTGCTGTTCTCCCCGAACTTTTCGTCTTCGCCTTTGCTGAGACCAAGGAAGCGCACTGCATTTCCAAACATGATCCCCTCGATCTGGGTGTCATTGTATCCGACAGCCCGCAAGAAAAAGATCATCACGTCCGGGAATGGTTTGGGTGAGAACAGTCTGGGAAAGCGCTCTTCCTGTGCGATCATCGACCAGTCGGTGCCATAGAGCAGCCGCTCATCGCTGTTGGGAAAGTGCTCCTTGAAGGCTTTCATGCATTCGACGATTCTCCTGCTCGGACCAGTCTTGAGGATCTCGCCAAGCGAGCTGATGTCGGCATAGGCATATGTATCGCTCGAACCGGTAATGATTTTTCCTATCGTCCACTCCCAACATTTATCGACGTAGCTTACGGGCCGAGCGTATTGCACGGCTTTGTTGAAGTGGCCGAAATGAGCCAGATTGATGCGCAGCCGTGGAAAGGCATCTTGTTTGAGAACCCTGGCCCAGAACGTCGGATCTGCGCGATCCTCATAATTGTCGCGCTGCACCACGCGTAAAGTTTTGTGAGAGCCGCATCGAGCTTGCTACCGATCCGTGACCCCAGCCCGGTATCGGGGGACTGCAAATACGCAGGCTCGTTGAATCTATCGTCCGGCAGATGTTTGTTGTCTGTCGCCTGAAATCCCATCGGCGGGTAGAGCTTAACACCGACGAATCCGCCCGTCGTCCTGGTCGAGTTGCCGACGAGAATTCGATCAACCTCGATGGCGCGGCGCACGATCACCATCGGGTCCTTATCTCCGGGTTTGCGCCGATGATGGTCATAAAGAGCCTGTCGCAGCGGGTCGAATCCGACGAAGCCATGCACGCGCGGGCCGTCCCTGCGGCAGGCGATCCTCGCCATGACGTCAACCTGCTCTTCGATGCTCAGTTGATCCTCGTCCTCGAGCCATTTGGAGAAATCGACGATCGCGGGGGTCATCAGCACGATCCGCGACTTCTGCCCCATCTTGCCATGAAGCTCATCAAGCTCCTCCGCCAGCTCGTAGCGATGGCGGGTGTACAAGAGCGCCCATCGAATGTAACGGCCGAGCAAGTCGTCACGCGAATAAAGTTCATCCGCCATGGCGTCGACCTGGAAAGGCGTCAAACCTCCCAATGCATCTCTGTCTTCCGCTGTGAGGTCCGGCTTGCCAAATTCTTCGTGAATCTGCTGATACAGAAATAGTTTGATTTGCTCGATCGCGACTTCAAGCGCGATGCCTTCGGTCAGTGACAGTGGGCGATCACTGAAGACGTCCCAGCTGAACCAGATGAGCCGAAACGCACTCCGCAAATGCTCGCGATCCTGGTCCTGACGCCAAGCACTCGTCGGTTTTCTCTTTGGATCTCGTTCAAACTCGTTGATCTTGTCGATTTCGGTTTGCATGTCAGGGGCGGCGCGCTTCACCTGAACCGAGATCGCGTGCACCAACGCTTCGAGCGCTCCTGGATAGTCCGCGAACCGGGCGACGAGTTCGCTCGTCTGCGCCGATCTCGGAACCATAATCTTCCTGGCGAAGCCCTCGATCGGCAGATCGGCGGCATTAAAGACGTGGCAATGCGCGTCGATGATACGGTCGATCCGCGGCGCCAGAGGCTGCGCCCAGGTTAATGCTGGGAACGCGGCTTTGCCGGCCGCCAACGCGATGCCGCCCGCGACAAATTCACGCCGACGCATTGTTTGCCTCGTTTGGATGCTTCCGAAGGCTAGCTGGCATTACCGGATTGTCCAGGTCTATTGAGGCTGCGAAGAGGCACGGCAAAAAAACCGATCCGCATACCGGTGCTCATGAATCAATACGCATATTCCTTGAACACCGGGTCGACGCTGCGGTCCCAGGCGCCGTGAAATTTTTCCAAGAGCTCTTCGGCGGGCGTAATACCGCGCGCGACATATTCCTCAATCGGGCGCAAATAGCGTCTCTCGTCCTGGCCGCCAGCGTCCAGCCGCCGACGCCGCGCAAGTCCCTTCTCCGCCAGCGCCATCGTTGCCTTGGCGAGATGCAGCACGTCGTGCCCCGCGATACTAGCCGCGAAGCCTAGCTTCGGCACGTCATCGCGCAGCTTCTGGCGCTCCTCGGCAGTCCAATTCTTGACTAGATCCCAGGCGGCGTCGAGCGACTCGTCATCGTAGAGAATCCCGGCCCAGTAGGCCGGCAATGCCGGCAACCTGCGCCACGGACCACCATCCGCACCGCGCATTTCGAGATAGCGCTTGAGTCGCACCTCCGGGAAGATCGTAGAGATGTGGTTCGCCCAGTCGGAGATCGTGGCGCGCTCGCCTGGCAGGCCCGGGAGTCGTCCCTGCATCAGGTCGCGGAACGATTGTCCAGCGACGTCGATATAGCGCTCCCCGCGCTTGACGAAATACATGGGCACCCCGAGGGCGTAGTCGACGTAACGCTCGAAGCCCATACCAGGCTCGAATGCCCACGGCAGCATGCCGCAGCGGTCGGCATCCGTATCGCGCCAGATCTCGGAGCGAAACGAGAGAAAGCCATTGGGCTTACCCTCGGTGAAGGGCGAGTTGGCGAACATCGCGGTTGCGACCGGCTGCAGCGCGAGCGAGACCCGCAGCTTCTTCACCATGTCGGCTTCGGAGGAATAGTCGAGGTTCGTCTGCACCGTGCAGGTGCGGTACATCATATCGAGGCCATGTTTGCCCACCTTCGGCATGTAGGCCGTCATGATGCGGTAGCGGCCCTTGGGCATCATCGGAATCTGGGACCGGCTCCAGTTCGGCGTCATGCCGAGCCCGAGAAAGCCGATGCCGAGCGGGCGCGCGATTTCCTTGACCTGCGCGAGATGTGCCATGAGCTCGGAGCAGGTCTGGTGCACCGTCTCGACCGGCGCGCCCGAAAGCTCGAACTGGCCGCCCGGCTCGAGCGAGATCGCGCCACCCCCGGTCACGTCGAACAGACCGATAATGTTGCCGTCCTCGATGATCGGTTCCCAACCGAGCAGATGCTGCATGCCTTCGAGCAACGCACGGATGCCGCGGCGGCCCTCATAGGAGACCGGGTTGTGGCCCTCGACCGTAAACACGAACTTCTCGTGCTCGGTACCGAGGCGGAACTGAGATCTGGGCTTGCTGCCGGCCTCAAGCCACGCGACGAGCTCCTCGCGCGTTTCGATCGGCGTCATGTCGACTTGGTCGCGAGCCATACAGCGGTTCCGACGGAAAGGGCCGCGACCTTACACGGCGGCTGCAAGGGAGGGCAATTGGTGTCACGCCTTGCGATGCGGAGCGTTGTCGCACCAAAAATCACCATCGGCCGAGGGCGCGCCGAGGTAAAAATTCGTCGAGCTTGCGGGCTTCAAGCGGCCGCGCGCTGGCGGGCAAAGCGGCCGTAGAAGGTGTCCTCCTTTTCTGCCATATCGATCAGCAGCTTTGAGGGCATAAAACGCGCGCCGCAGGACCTCTCCAGCCGCTTACAGAGTTCGACGAACGCCTTGGTTCCCATCATGTCGATATAAGAGAGCGTGCCGCCGGTGAACGGCGCGAAGCCGAACCCAAGAATTGAACCGACATCGGCCTCGCGGACGTCCGTGATCACCCCCTCCTCCACGCAGCGCGCGGTTTCAAGCGCCTGGATGGCAAGGAGGCGCTGTTTAAGCTCCTGGGTGTCTATTAGAGCGGGATCGAGCTTGCTCGGCTGCAGCTCGACGAGACCCGGCCATAGCTTCTTCGGCCCATTTCGCGGATAGTCGTAGAATCCCTTGCCGTTCTTGCGCCCGAGGCGGCCGCGCTTCTCCACCATCTCTTCGAGCAGCGCCTTCTGCTGCGAATCGATGGCGTTAGGACCAAGGTCAGCCTCGGTTGCCCTCAAAATCTTCCACACGAGATCGACCGCGACCTCGTCGTTGAGCGAGAGCGGCCCCACCGGCATTCCGGCCATGCGTCCGAGATTCTCGATCATCGCCGCGGGCACGCCTTCGGCGAGCATCAGATGGCCCTCGCGGATGTAGGTGCCGACTACGCGCGAGGTGTAGAAGCCACGCGCGTCGTTGACAACGATCGGCGTCTTGCGGATCGCGCGCACGTAATCGAGCGCGGCCGCGAGCGCCATTTCGCTTGTTTGTTTGCCGAGGATGATCTCGACCAGCATCATGCGCTCGACTGGCGAAAAGAAATGGATGCCGATGAAACTTCCTGGCCGTTTCGACATCTCCGCCAGCGAGGTGATCGGCAGGGTCGAGGTGTTGGAGCCGAAGACTGCCCCCTCTCCGATCGTGGCTTCCGCCGCGGCGATAGCGCCGGCCTTGATCTTGCGGTCCTCGAAAACTGCCTCGACGACGAGGTTGCAATCCTTGAGCGCGCCGTAGTCCGAGGTCGCTGTTACGCGCGCGAGCAGCGCGTCGCGCTCGGTCGTGGTCGCGCGGCCGCTGTCGATCTGCTGGGCCATCAATCTCGCCGAATGGACCTTGCCCTTGTCGGCCGCCTCCTGGTCGCGGTCGATCAACACGACGTTGAGGCCCGCCATCGCAGTGACATAGGCGATGCCGGCGCCCATGAAACCGGCGCCGATCACACCGATGGTTTTCAAGTTCGTTGTCGGCACGGTCTTCGGCCGGCGCGCGCCTTTGTTGAGCTCGCGCACGGACACGAACAAGGTGCGGATCATGGCCGCCGCTTCCGGCGAGCGCAAGATTTTGGCAAACCAGCGCGACTCCACGCGCAGCGCGGCGTCCATCGGCAGCTGTAGGCCTTCGTAGACGACTTGCATGACGGCGCGCGCACCGGGGTAGTTGTCGTAGGTTTCGCGCCGGTAGATCGCGGTGGCGGCGGGGAACGTCATCATGCCGGCCTTGGAATAAACAGGTCCGCCTGGCAGCCGGAAGCCTTCCATGTCCCACAGCGCCTTGGCCACTCCGTCGGTCTTGATCCACTCCTTGGCGTGCGTCACGACATCGGCGGTAGGCACGATGGCGTTGATGAGCTTCATGTCCTTGGCCTGCGCGAGGCGAAGTTGGTCGCCCTTGAGCAAGAACCGGAGCGCATCGGCCGGTGGCATCATGCGGGCGATGCGTTGCGTCCCGCCGGCGCCAGCAAAGAGGCCGATCTTGATTTCCGGCAATCCCACGCGCGTGTTCGCGCTCTCGCCTGCGACCCGGTGATGGCATGCTAGGCAAAGCTCGAAACCACCACCGAGCGCCGTGCCGGTGATCGCCGCGACCCACGGTTTGCCGCAAGTCTCGAGGCGCCGATAGAGTAGCGACAACTTGCGGCTGTCCTCGAAAAGTACGGTGGCTGCGGCCTCCTCGCCGCGTGCCCTAGCCATCTCGGCGAACGCGTGGATGGACGCTTCCAGCATGGTGAGGTCCGCGCCGGCACAAAACGCCTCCTTGCCCGAGGTGATGACCGCGCCCCTGATTGCGCCATCGCCGGCAACCGTCTCCACGATATCGGAAAGCTCCTCGATGACGTTACGATCGATGACGTTCATCGAACGGCCGGGCGCGTCCCAAGTGATAAGCGCGATGCCGTCTGCGTCGGTATCGAGCTTGAAATTGACGTAAGTCATGGCGCGCCCTGGGCCTCGGTCGCCTCATCCACCGCTTTTCGGATAAGCCTCGCCCGACATGCGTGAAAAGCGGAAGCCGTTCTCGTCCCTGTCGTAAACGAGATCGACATCGGGATAATGCGCGCGCTCACGCTTGGCGCGCGTGCCGACCTCGAGATAGACCGCGTCGTGTTGCGACTTATTGACGAGATGATGACCGTTGGCGACCCCAGCCTTGAAACCCGCGGCGTCGCCCGGTTGCAACACAGTCGTGCCGCCGTCCTCGATCAGCATGATCTCGCCCTCGAGCACATAAACGAACTCGTCTTCGGCCTCGTGCCAGTGGCGCAGCGCGGAGGCGGCGCCGGGCTTGAGGCGCGTGAGATTGACCCCGAACTGGGTGAGCCCGACGACGTCGCCGAGCGCGGTCTTCTCTCGGCCCTCGGTAATGCCGCGCCACGGCTCGGGATAGACGCCTCTGGTGCGCACCGTCGCCTTGGCAAAGTCTATCTTCGGCACCGTGCTCTCCTGTGCGCCTCAATCACGGATCGGCTCGCCTGACTTACGGACATAGCGACGGCCGGTTCCGTCGCGCTCCATCATGAAATCGACATCGGGGTAGTGCACGCGCTCGCTCCTAGCGCGTGTGCCGACCTCGAGATAGACCGCGTCGCGTGCGTTGCGGTTGACGAGGCAATGCGCGACACCGCTGCCGGCCTTGAAGCCTGCGGCATCCCCTGGCCTGAGCACGGTCTCGCCCTCGTTCTCCCGCAGGATCAATTCGCCTTCAAGCATGTAGATGAACTCGTCCTCCTGTTCGTGCCAGTGGCGCAGTGCCGAGGCCGAGCCTGCTTTGATGCGCGTGATATTGACGCCGAACTGGGTCAAGGCCACCGCATCGCCGACTCTCTGCTTTTCGCGTCCAGAGATCACCGAGGCGAATTCTTTCGGATAGGACGCGATCTGCTGCGCCGGAATTTTTTCGATCTCGATCTTGGGCATCTGCTCCCCTATCTAACCGCTGCTAATGATCGCAATCCATCTATTCATTTCGTGGTTCAGCGAGGAGGAACTAGACCCGCTCGATGATTGTGGCCGTACCCATGCCGGCGCCGATGCACAGCGTCACCAGTGCGGTCGAGAGATCGCGTCGCTCCAATTCATCAATGACGGTGCCAAGGATCATGGCGCCGGTCGCGCCGAGCGGGTGACCCATAGCGATCGCCCCGCCGTTGACATTGACCTTGGCCGCATCGAGGTCGAAAGCCTGGCAATAGCGCAGCACCACGGACGCAAACGCCTCGTTGACTTCGATGAGATCGATGTCGTCGAGCGACATCTTCGCCTTGGCCAAAACCTTCTCCGTCACGTCAACGGGCCCGGTCAGCATGATTGCGGGCTCCGAGCCGATATTGGCGAACGCCCTGATGCGCATACGCGGCTTCAACCCAGCCTTCTCGCCCGCCTGCCTGCTGCCGATCAGCACGGCTGCGGCACCGTCGACGATGCCGGACGAATTGCCGGCATGGTGCACGTGATTGATCGTCTCGAGCTCGGGATGCGCCTGTACCGCGACCGCATCAAAGCCACCCATCTCGCCGAGCTGCACGAAGGAAGGATTGAGCTGCGCCAAGGATTGCATGGTGGTAGTGGGCCGCATGTGCTCATCCTTGGCGAGGATGGTGAGCCCGTTCACGTCCTTGACCGAAATCACCGAGCGCGCGAAACGGCCTTCGTTCCACGCAGTCGCCGCGCGCTTTTGGCTCTCCACGGCATAGGCGTCGACGTCGTCGCGGGAGAAACCGTATTTGGTCGCGATGAGGTCGGCCGAAATCCCTTGCGGCATGAAATAGGATTTGAGCGCGATGGCGGGATCCATGGGCCAGGCGCCGCCTGCGGCACCGATGCCGACCCGGCTCATGGATTCGACCCCTCCGCCGATGGTCATGTCGTGCTGCCCCGACATGATCTCGGCTGCGGCAAAATTGACCGCATCGAGGCCCGAGGCGCAAAAGCGATTGATTTGGACGCCCGGCACGCCATCGCCATAGCCTGCCGTGAGCGCCGCCACGCGCGCGATATCGCCGCCCGCCTCGCCGATCGGGTCGACACAACCAAGTACCACGTCGTCGACGAGCGCCGGGTCGAGCTTGTTGCGCTCCTTCACCGCCGCCAACGCCTGCTTCGCCAGATTGAGCGCGGTCACCTCGTGCAGCGCGCCATCCGCCTTGCCGCGCCCTCGTGGCGTGCGAACGTGATCGTAGATGAAGGCGTCGGGCATAGGGGTCTCCGTAGCGGTCGCGGCACTTCAGCAGCCAGCGGCGGCCGGGCGGCGGAACGTTTGCGCCCTTCTATTTTCCATTATCCGTCGTCCGAGCATCACAGACTCCTTGCAATCAGAAGCTTCATGATCTCATTGGTGCCGGCGTAGATACGCATCACGCGCGCGTCGCGATACATCCGCGAGATCGGAAACTCCTCCATATAGCCGTAGCCACCAAAGAACTGCAGGCAACGATCGATGATCTTTCCCTGCAAGTCGGTGATCCAGTACTTGGCCATGGAGGCCGTGACCGTATCGAGCGTGCCGCCAAGATAGCGCTCGATGCAATGGTCGTGAAACACCCGCGCGATTGTCGCCTCCGATTTGCATTCGGCCAGCCCGAACTGGGTGTTCTGGAATTCGATAATCTTCTTGCCGAAGGCCTCCCGCTGCTTGACGTACTCGATAGTGAGAGCAATCGCACGCTCGATCATGGCCTGGGCATGAACCGCGACGATGAGACGCTCGCGAGGAAGATCGTTCATGAGCTGCGCGAAGCCTTGGCCTTCCTCTCTACCGAGCAAGTTCTCCGCCGGCAGCTTCACGTCTTCGAAGAACAGTTCGGAGGTGTCGGCGGAATCGAGGCCGAGCTTCTTGAGCTTGCGGCCGCGGCGAAAACCGGCCGCATCCTCGGTTTCCACCACCATCAGCGACACGCCCTTGGCGCCCATACTCGCATCGGTCTTCGCGACGACGATGATCAGATTGGCGTGCTGGCCGTTGGTGATGAAGGTCTTCGAGCCGTTGAGCACATAGCCATTGCCCGACTTCTTTGCCGTCGTGCGCACGCCTTGCAGGTCGGAGCCGGTGCCAGGCTCGCTCATGGCGATCGCGCCAACGAGCTCGCCGGTGACGAGCTTGGGCAGCCAGCGCCTTTTCTGCTCGTCGGTGCCGTAGTGCAGGATATAAGGCGCAACGATGCCGGAATGCAGGGGCGCGCCGAAGGAGTCGAAGCCCGCAAGGCTCAATTCCCGGCCGATCACCGCTTCGTGCGCGAAGGTGCCGCCGGCGCCGCCGTATTCTTCAGGAATCGCCGGGCAAAGGAGCCCGGCCGCGCCGGCTTTGTTCCAGACTTCGCGGTCGTACCTGCCCTCCTCATTCCAGGTCTCGAGGTGTGGAACGTACTCGGCCGCAATGAAGCGCCGCGCCTGCTCTTCGAGCAGCACAAGGTCCTCGGTCATCCAGCCCGGACGCGGAAGGTTGAGGATGTTCATGAGCAATCCCGGTGATCGCACAGCTTACAGGGCACCGCCGCACTATGCGAGAGCAACAAGCGTTGACAAGCGGCCGCCACTTTTTCACAACGGCTCGGCCGGATGAACAACGGCTCGGCCGGATGAACAACGGCTCGGCCGGATGAAGAGGGACAATTTTTCATGCAACTCGCCAATTCGCGATCGAATGGTCTGCGGCCGATCAACCGAGGTCAGCCGCTTTCCTGCTGGGACTGGCCGGGACCACCGATGACACAAGGCCGCGAAGCCGAGGACCTCGGCTCAATGGCAGGAAATCCGTCAGTTCGGGGCGCGAGCGAGGGCAATACCCACCTCGGGGCCGCGGCCTTCGCGCCGTGCACAACGATCCAACATTGACGTCTTCCAGCACATGGCTGGCGCGAAGTTTGGCGGACATTCGCCCATCTTTGCCTGGCTTGTTGCTGTCGTCCCTGGTCGCAATCAGCGCCTCGGCAGCCGCTCGGCTCCTCGGCGGGCTCGTCCCGATCCCCGCCATGGTGATCGCGCTTCTGATCGGCATCGCGCTCAATCCGCTGGCGCGGCGCCCACCGTTTCAGGCCGGCATCGTGCTTTGCCTCAAGGTCATCTTGCGTTGGGCGGTCGCATTGCTGGGCCTGCGGATTGCACTAGGTGAGATTGCGGCGCTGGGATTGACGACGGCGATCCTGGTGGTCGTCGCGATGGCCGCCACGTTGGCCGGGGGGGTTCTGCTCGCGCGCCTATTCGCGTTGGAACGAGCCTACGGAGCATTGGCCGGCGCCGGGACCGCGGTGTGCGGGGCGTCCGCCACGCTCGCCACCTCAATCGTGTTGCCGGACTATAAAGGCAAAGAGACGGATATCGCCTTCGTCGTGGTCGCTGTGAATGCGCTGTCGACTCTGGCGATGATCCTCTATCCGCTCATCTGCGTTTGGCTCGAATTCGATCCGCAGACCACCGGCGTCATGCTCGGGGCGACCATTCATGATGTCGCGCAGGTGGTCGGCGCCGGATACGCAGTGTCGGAGACGGCAGGCAACACTGCGGTGATCGTCAAGCTATTTCGCGTTCTCCTGATGTTGCCCCTCGTCCTCGTCATCGGCTGGCTGTTTGCACGGCGAGCCGTCGCGACGGCCGCCACCAAGATTCCGATCCCAGTTTTCGCGCTAGTGTTCGTAGCTCTATGCGCGCTCAACAGTATCGCGGCCCCATTACCCACGGTTGCGCGCATGCTCGCTTGGATCAAGGCTCCGTTGATCGAAGCATCGACTTGGGGCCTGTTGATTGCAATCTCGGCGCTCGGGCTCGGCACGTCGTTGACTGCCATTGCCGCGCTGGGGTGGCGTCACGTGGCGACAGTGACCGGGACGACTTTGGTCATTTTAGCTGCCGTGACGACGGGACTGATGATACTGCGGTGAACGAGCGCTGTCGGCGAAGTGCAACGGTATTGGTCGCAGGGTCTTAACGGTCTGTTTACCCGAACGGCAAAAACTGCACCGAGGGATCAGGGCCGCGTAGCTATTCGCCATCTGTTAACGAGCGCCGGCTCCACGAGAGCCGTCCGGCTGCTCTCGCAGAAGGTCGCCAAGCTGATCGAGAGGCTCGACGCCTCCGACGCCCGCCTCAATCATCTCGAAGCGATCGAGCGCGGACTGGCGGAACTGCTCGTCCATTTCGCACGCCAGCGCGTGCCGAATCTCGCTCGCGTCGCAGCGCCGCCGGACCTGGATGCGCTCTCGCACGACCTCGCCGAGCTCAGGCGGACCGAAAAGAAGACACAGGATTCGCTCGAAGTCGTCCGCGGCATGCTAGGGCACATCGTCGATCGGCTGGCCGTGATCGAGATCGACATGCGTGGCAAGGCCGCGGCGCGGCCAGACGCCACGCTCGCGCCGAAGGCGGATTGGCTTGCGCCAGCCGCTCAGATGACATCGAAGCCGCATAGCGCGCCCGAGAAGCCCGCGACACCTTCAACTGCCGACCCGGCTTCCACCGTCCCCATGACGCCCGAGTCCGCAGCGTTTTCCGCGACCGAACACGGCCCGATCGACCCGAGCCTGCCGCCCGATCATCCGGTGGAAATGGCTGCTGGGAAAGCCCGTGGTGAGAGACCCGCCTTGCCGGCCGATCGCGTGCCCGCCTCCGAGTCGGAGCTCGGGGCGGTCAAACCGTCCGTCAATCCGGATTGCGGTGGCAAGTCTGACTTCATCGCCGCAGCGCGCCGCGCTGCGCAGGCGGGACGGGACGTCGCCCCCGCGAACGACGCGTCGGCCGCCGACGGGTCGGCGAGTGACGTCGGCAGACTGCGCGCGTTGATCGGAGGAACGGCTGCCATTTTGGTCGTAGTTGGGCTGCTCCAGATCGCGCGGATCCTGGTCGCCCCCTCCGATGGAGTGAAGCTGACCATGCCGAGCGACACGGCTGTCAGCCGCGACGCCCCGCCCCCTGCCGTTGAAGCAGCGGCCAGCGCTGCTGGGCTCGCTTCCCCCGCGTCAGCCGCACTCTTTCCGGCCGGCCGGCCATCGGCCATTTTTTCCACCGCCGACGGCGCGGCCGTTGCCACCTCTGAAACCAGCATCTTGGTTCCGGTATGGACGCCCGAGCAGGAGCCGGAAGCGACTGGACAAATTCAGACGTCGCGGCACCGCTCGGACCGCGCCGGGGCCACGACCACCGCATCCGCTCCTGCGTCCGCCAAGCCCGCGCCACCCGCAGCCCCGCTCAACCTCGACCTTGCCATGCCGGGTCCTGCACAATAAAAAATGTGCGCAGGCGTGGCGTGCGCGACGAACATCGGTAGAATGCGCTCGCCTGTCCGCTGAGTCCCGAGCCAATTCGCGGGCGCCGTGCCGGCGGCGCCCTCTCGCCACGATAAGCGCAAGTCGGCTCCGCCGGCTGCTGTCGCGATTTCGTCAGACGGCCATTTGCGGGAGTCGCACCGCGAATTCGGTCGAGACTCTATCAACTTTTCGCAGGACCGGCGGGACCCGGCCTGCGAACACTGAGCCTCGAACCAAGGACCGCGCGCTTGCAGATCTACCTTCCGATCGCAGACCTGCCGGTCAATGTGTTTGTCATTCTGGCTATGGGGCTCGCGGTCGGATTCATCTCCGGGATGTTCGGCATCGGTGGCGGGTTTCTCATGACGCCGCTACTGATCTTTCTCGGCATCTCACCGGCGGTGGCGGTGGCGAGCGTCACCGGCCACATCGCCGCCTCCTCGATGTCCGGCGCCGTCAGCTATTGGCGACGCCGAGCGATCGATCTCGCACTCGCCTTCATGCTGCTCGCGGGCGGCATAGTCGGCACCGCTTTTGGCGTCTGGCTTTTCACGACGCTGCGCGCAATCGGCCAACTCGATATCACTATCGGTGTTTCGTACGTCGTTCTTCTCGGGATTGTCGGCGCACTGATGGTAACCGAGAGCGTGCGCGCCATCATCCGCGCACGGCAAGGCAAGCCGGTCGAGCTACGCAGGCCCGGTAGCCATACTTGGATCCATGGGCTACCACTCAAGTTGCGCTTCAAACGTTCGCGCATTTATGTCTCCGCGATCCCCGTCTTGGGGATCGGATTTATCATCGGCTTCGTCGGAGCGGTCATGGGCATCGGCGGTGGGTTCCTGTTGGTGCCCATGCTGATCTACGTGCTGCGGGTACCGACAGCGACGGTGATCGGCACCTCCATGGTACTCACGCTCGTGACTATGGCGTCCGCCACAGTCATGCACGCGGCCGTCAATCACCTTGTCGACGCATTGCTGGCACTGTTTCTGATGGTCGGCGGTGTGATCGGGGCGCAGTTCGGCGCGCGCGCCGGACAGAAGATGAGCGGGGAGCGGCTCCGTCTCCTCCTCGGCCTGCTGGTGCTTGCGGTCGGACTCCGCTTCGCGCTCGATCTCGTGCTACCGCCGGAGAACCTCTATTCCATCCGTATGTTGGACGCCGACACATGAGGCGCCCTTCCCCATTTGCCCTTCTCGCTGCGCTCTGCGCGCTCACCGTGTCGGTTGCGCCCGCCGCCGGCGAGCGGCTGGTCGCTTCCCTGTCCAATCACCGAGTGATGGTCACGTCGAATTTCACTGGCGAAGAGCTCGTGCTGTTCGGCGGAATAGAGCAGGATGCAGCGTCGCGGCCGCGACGCGCCGGCTACGACATCGTCGTTACAGTCACCGGGCCGCGCCAGACCGTGGTGACGTTCCGCAAGGCGAGAGCGCTTGGCATCTGGGTCAATGCCGACTCGCGCGTGCTCGAGGATGCACCCGCCTATCTCGCGGTGCTCTCAAACCGACCCCTTGACGCCATCACCAACGCCGAAACGCTACGCCGCCTGCAGCTTGGCCTCGACAACATCCCCTTGCCGCAGCGCGCTAGCGTCAAGATCGCCGATGCCGCGAGCGATGATCCCTTCCGCGTCGCCTTCATTAAGATCAAGAGCGATCAGGGGCTCTACCGCGAGGCGTCGAACGGCGTGACCTTCCTCGCCCCGGCGTTGTTCCGCGCTTCGATACCGTTGCCGGCCGAGGTGCCGGTTGGCACCTACGAGGTGGACGTCAGGCTGTTCGTCGACGGCGCGCAGATCGCACGCACACCCGCTCCATTCGAGGTCTACAAATCAGGCTTCGAGCAGGTCGTTACCGCCGCCGCGCGGGACCACGGCGTGCTCTACGGCCTCGCCACGGCAATAATGGCAATCGCCACCGGCTGGTTCGCATCGGTTGTGTTCCGGCGGGATTGAGTCGCGGCGGATCAACCGGCTACGCTGGGACAAGCCGCCCGGCGAGGCTGACCGGCTGGAGACGCTCGAACGAATGCTGGAAAAGATCGAGACCGGCCGCGGCGCGCCCGCCGCGGCGCATCAACGTGATAGGATGTTATCATGAGCATGCCAATGGAGCGGCCGATGGCCAACAATTACGTCAATCGGTTCTTCGGTGGGCCGCCATTGTCGGTCATCTTCCGGCTGATCCTGCTATCGATCCTCATCGGCGTGATCCTGGAGGTACTCGGGCTCGATCCTTGGAACATTATCGAAAGCCTGAAACGGCTCGTGCTGCGCATCTGGGACATGGGCTTCGACGCGGTGCGCTGGCTCTGGCGCTATCTCCTCCTCGGCGCCGCCGTGGTGGTGCCGATCTGGTTGGTCATGCGACTCATGCGCGTGGCCAAGGGTCAGTAATTGCACTTAAGCTTCGCAAAGACCTCGGCGACCGCCAGAGGACGCGGACGAATTGGCGAAACCACCGCTTATTTCGGCCACGTCTCCGCCGTCATCGCGGCGGCATCCGCCCCGACAAGCTCGTCGATTCTCGCCTGCCCACCGCGACGCAGCGCTTCTGACAGCTCGGACTTGATGGCAGCGACGAGTCGCAGCCCCTGGAACACGAGCGCGCTGTAGAGCTCGATCAAGCACGCGCCCGCTCTGATCTTCGCAACAGCCGCTTCACCCGAATCGATGCCGCCTACGCCAATGAGCGGGAACGCACCCTCGACCCGCACGTAGGTCTCCGCCAGCATGCGCGTCGCGAGCGCGAACAGCGGACGCCCCGATAGCCCCCCCGCCTCCCGTGCCGTCGCCTGATCGCGCAGCGTCAGCGGCCGCGCCAGGGTAGTGTTGCCGATGATCATGCCGTCGACACGGTGCCTGCGCGCCGCTCCAACGATGTCATCGAGCTCGCCGAGCGTGAGATCGGGCGCGATCTTGATCAGCACGGGCGTCGTTCCGGCCACTCTGCTCATGCGCGTGCGCGCCTCCACCACGCGCGCCAGAAGATTGTCAAGCATATTCGCCTGCTGCAGCTCGCGCAGGCCCGGAGTGTTGGGCGAGGAGATATTGACGGAGAAGTAGCTCGCCACTGGCGCAAAGGTCTCGATCAAGCGCACATAATCTGCGATGCGGTCCGCGCTTTCCCTGTTGGCGCCGATGTTGACCCCGACGATGCCACCTTCGTTCGCGCGCGCGGCAAGGCGGGCCAGCACGGCGGCGGCGCCCTCGCTGTTGAAGCCCAGCCGATTGATTACGCCCTCGTCGCGGTTGAGCCGAAAGACACGCGGGCGCGGGTTGCCGGACTGCGGCAAAGGCGTGACGGTTCCAACCTCGACGAAGCCAAAACCGAGCTTGAGCAGCGCGTCGGGTACCTCGGCATGCTTGTCGAAGCCCGCCGCCATGCCCACTGGATTGGGAAAATTGAGCCCGAAGGCGCGCACGGCGAGCCGCGGGTCGTCCGCGACCGGCTTGGCGAATGGGGGGAATTTCAGCGCTTGGATGGCAAGCCGATGGGCGTCCTCGGGGTCGAGCATGCGCAGCACTGGCCACGCAAGTGACTCGAGCAGGCCGATCACGGCGTAAGCTCCGGAAAGACGTGCCGTCGATCGATCCCGAGGGGAAGCGGCCTTGTCCACAGCACGGCAGCGAGCGGCAACTCGCCGTAAAGATGCGGAAATAGATGACCGTCGCGCGAAAGCTCCCATTTCAGCGCATCGCCCAGCGCATCGGCATCGACCGCAATCAGCATCAAATCCTTAGCCCCGGCAAAATACTTCGCCGCGGTCTCGCGGACCTGCGCCGCGGAACACGCCGGCACGCTCCGCCTCGGCCCAAAGTGCGTTTGAGCAGATCTTATAGATAGTCGTCGCCACGGCGCCCTGGATTCGGCTGCGAGATTCGATGTCTCTGAGATCAATCCCGCCCGCCAAAGTGCGACGTGAAGTTAACTCCGAGTGCGCTGCTGATCTCAAGCGCAACGGTGGTTGAGATTACGCTTTTCGCCGACCAGCGAAATGCAGTTTAACTTGAGATTGCATTCCTTAATTTTGATCTCAAAAGTTGCTGGACGCTCAAAGGCTATAATTCCCATAGTCGGACAAAATTCCCTTCTGGCATTCGGTCCGGCCTCTAGTCCATGCTGACGCACGCCCAGATCTGGACCGCTCTCGACCGTCTCGCCGCTCTCGCCGGGCTCTCGCCGTCCGGCCTCGCCAAAAAGTCCGGGCTTGATCCGACGACGTTCAACAAGTCGAAACGCATGACCTCCGACGGCCGCGCGCGCTGGCCTTCGACCGAATCGGTCGCGAAGGCGCTAACCGCAAGCGGGACTAGTCGCCCCCGTCATTGATCATGACGGGAATTTCTGAATCTCTGTCGCGGCAAGGCAGCGATGGAGGTGATTCGTGGCCGGGAAAGAGATTGCCGTCAAGAAATACGTGGTCAGGC
>Ga0070699_100001131_pt1 | contig 24837 bp, 21 predicted proteins | sample KBSK1503metaG_FD_65473 | JGI IMG/M metagenome (GOLD analysis project Ga0070699, IMG submission 65473) | Corn, switchgrass and miscanthus rhizosphere microbial communities from Kellogg Biological Station, Michigan, USA - KBS K1-50-3 metaG | ecosystem: Host-associated > Plants > Roots >...
GAACGCGTCGCCTGATTCGAGCAGCATCGCCTCCACCGGATCGCGGCGCTTCAGCCCGCCGAACAGGAACCGCGCCGTGTCGCCGATCGAGATCGAGACGACCGGCAGCCCCGCGGCGATCGATTCCGCGCTCTCGTCCTTGTCCTGGTGCAGCCCCATCCGCCCTTCGGCGTCGTAGTAATTGAGGATGCAGAGGTCCGGGTCGAGCGACATCCCCGCCGACGCCGCAACCTCGCCGGCAAGACGGCGGAACTCTGCCGGCAGCGGCGGCGCGGACAGGTCGTCGAAGTCCGATCGCGTCGGCTCGTAGCGATACGTCTTGCCGTTCCAGTGGCGCCCCAGGCAGAGCATGCGCACGTGCATCTTTCCGCCGCCGCGAACCACCGGCACGTAGGCCGGCACCGCGCCGTCCACGAGCGCGCGACAGCGGTCGGCGATCCCGCGCTGGCGCTCGAGGCTCAGGCAGCGCTGAAGGTGAAACGCGCCGGGGGCGATCTCCATATCCGTACGCTAACATTGCCCGCCGTGCGACGACCGGGTGTGCTTTACATCTTGTGTATTCTGCTGCTGCCGCGGTCGGCCTTCGCGCACCCCGTCCCGTTCAGCTACCTCGACCTGCGAGTCCAGCCCGACGCGATCGACGGCGTTCTCGTCGTGCACATGTTCGATGCCGCGCACGATCTCAACGTCAACCCGGCCGAACGGCTGCTCGAGCCGGCGGTCGCGGCTCAATACACGGCTGCGCTGACGGCGATGGTGACACCGCGCTTCGCCGTGGCGGCTGACGGCCACGCCCTGACGCCGCAGTGGCTGGGACTCGAGACGCTCGCCGAACGACAGTCCCTTCGCCTCCGACTGCGCTTCGCGATCAACGCGCCGCCGGGCATCGTGACGGTGAACACGCGGATGTTCCCGTACGATCCCGCGCATCAGACGTTTCTCAACGTGTACGAAGGCAGCGCGCTCACGCAGGCCATTCTCGACGGCGCGCACGATCGCTTCGAGTACTTCGCGGGGACGCGTCAGGGCGCGGTCGCCGTCATCGAGAAGTTCCTCCCCGCGGGGATTCATCACATTCTGATCGGGCCGGACCATCTCCTGTTCCTCGTCGGCCTCTTGCTCCTCGGCGGCACGATTCGTCAGCTGGCGGTCGTGGTCACCGCGTTCACGTTCGCGCACAGCATCACGCTGTCGCTGGCGGCGCTGAACATCGTGTCGCCGCCGGTGCGGATCATCGAGCCGGCCATCGCGCTGAGCATCGTGTACGTCGGCGCCGACAACCTGCTCGTGCGCGAGGGGCGCGACGTGCGCGCGTACATCGCCTTCGCGTTCGGCTTCATCCACGGATTCGGCTTCGCGAACGTGCTGCGCGAGATGGATCTGCCGGCGCGCGCGCTCGGCTGGTCGCTGTTCGCATTCAATATCGGCGTGGAGATCGGACAACTGATCGTCGTCGTGGCCGTCGCGTCGGCGTTCGCCGCGCTGCGCTCGCGCAGCGAGGCGGCGGGACGGCAGCTGGCGTTCGCGGGATCGATCGTCGTGATTGCCGCCGGCGCGTTCTGGTTCATCCAACGGGTCTTTTTTCCTGGAGGGATTTGATGCGGCGTCTCCGCGAGAAAGTGAGGAACGGCAAATGAAACGTGCACTCGTGCTTGGGCTGCTGGTCGCGGCGGGCGCCTTCGCGTCCGTCAAGGCGCAGCCGCCGCAGCAGCAGGGACCGAGAACCATCGACGTCGACAAGGTGAAGGACAACCTCTGGGTGCTCAAGGGAGGCGGCGGCAACACCGCCGTGTTCGTCACCGCCGACGGCGTGACGGTCGTCGACGCGAAGAATCCCGGATGGGGACAGCCCATCCTCGACAAGATCAAGGAGCTGACGCCCAAGCCGGTCACGCGTCTGATCAACACGCACACGCACGGCGATCACGTGAGCGGCAACGTGGAGTTCCCCGCGTCGGTCGAAGTCGTGACGCAGGAGAACACGAAGACGAACATGGAGAAGATGGACATCTTCAAGCAGAACAGCGGCAAAGGCCTGCCGAAGCGGACGTTCAAGGACAAGATGACCATCGGCAAGGGCGCGGATCAGATCGACCTCTATTACTTCGGCCCGGGCCACACCAACGGCGACGCCTGGATCGTGTTCCCCGCGCTGCGCACCGTGCACGGAGGCGACCTCTTCGCCGGAAAGAACCTGCCGCTCGTCGATCCCGGCAACGGCGGCAGCGTCCTCCACTACCACGAGACGCTGAACAAGGTCCACTCGGGGATCAAGAACGTCGACACGATCATCAACGGCCACAACAACACGACGACGACGTGGGACGATTTGAAGGCGTTTGAGGAATTCAATCACGACTGGCTGAACTGGGCGCAAGCCGGACTGAAGGCAGGCAAGACGCCGCAGCAACTCGCCGACGAAGGGTGGACCGTCCCGGCAAAGTACTCAGGCGCCGGGTATCCGCAAACGGTTGCGAATCCGAAAACACCTCCGCCCAATCCTCCACTGTTCGGCGGGTTGACGGGTCGCATCCAGAAACTTGCAGAGGAGATGAAGAAATGACGCGCGCGCGCCTCGTCATCGCCCTCGCAGCCGTTGCGGCGCTGTCGTTCGCAGTCCGCGCAGCGCAGCAGCAGCAGCAGGGTCCGAAGGTTATCGACGTCGAGAAAGTGAAAGACAACCTCTACGTGCTGAAGGGCGGCGGCGGCAACACCGCGGTGTACATCGGCGCGAACGGCGTCACGGTCGTCGACGCCAAGAACCCAGGCTGGGGCAAGCCGATCCTCGACAAGATCAAGGAGCTGACGCCCAAGCCGGTGACGCTGCTGATCAACACGCACACGCACGGCGACCATGTGAGCGGCAACGTGGAGTTCCCGGCGTCGGTCAACATCGTCGTCCAGGAGAACACGAAAGCGAACATGGAGAAGATGGACATCTTCAAGGAAAGCAAGGGCCGCGGGCTGCCGAAGAAGACGTTCAAGGACAAGATGACGCTCGGCAGCGGCAAGGATCGCGTCGACCTGTACTACTTCGGCCGCGGCCACACCAACGGCGACGCGTTCATCGTGTTCCCGGAGCTGCGCGTCGCGCACGCCGGCGACATCTTCTCGGGCAAGAATCTGCCGCTGCTCGATTTCAACAACGGCGGCAGCGGCCGGGAGATCGGCGACACGCTCGCGAAGGCGCACGCGGGCATCAAGGATGTGGACACGGTCATCACCGGCCACAGCACGCTCATGACCTGGAGCGACCTCGGAGAGTACGCGCAGTTCAACAAGGACTTCCTCTACGACGTTCAGACGGCGATGGCGTCCGGCATGATGTCCGATGGCATCGCGAACGGCTGGAAGCCGGCGGACAAATACAAGGGCTACAACATCCAGCCGGAGAGGCTGAAGACCAACGTCCTCGTGATGTACAACGAGCTGAAGAAGTGATCACGCGCACCACAATCGCCGTCGCCGCCGCGATCGCGATTGTGGTGCCGTCCGGCGCCGCCGAACCGACCTTCCGTTTTCAGAACAATTTCTGGGTCAACCTGCATCACGTCCTGCGCGGCGAGGCGCGGCGGCGCACCACGCAGATGGCGACGGGCGTCCGGGCCGACGCGCTCTCCGACGCCGAGCGCGCCGCGTGGACGTCGGCGCTCGATGCGTACGCGGACTACGCGAAGCGTGATCTGCTCTTCGACGCCTCGCTCAGGCGCGTGACGAATACGCTCGCGTCGGTCACGAACGAGCTGGCGCTCGATCCGATGCTGTCCGCGATCGACCGCGCGACGGCGCGTGCCCTGACAAGCGCCGCGCCGATTTATCGGGCGCATTACTGGACCGCGCAGCGGCAGCTGAACGATCGCTGGATCGCCGCGCTGCAGCCGATGATCGGCTCGCACGGATCGGCGATGGCGGCGGCGATCGCGCGCACCTACCGCGTCGACTGGCCCGCCGCGCCGATCATCGTCGACACTTCGGCGGAAGCGGGACCGGTCGGCGGCTACACGATCGACGGTCCCCATGGCACGGCGGCGCATACGATCATCGAAGCGGCGAACCCCGAATACCAGGGCGACATGGCCTTCGAGATGCTGTTCCACGAGGCTTCGCACGCGGCAGCCATCGGCGGTCGCATCATCGCCGCCATCGACGCCGAAGCCGCGCGGCAGCACGTCACCGCGCCGCGCGACCTGTGGCACGTTGTCATCTTCTACACGGCCGGCGAGCTCGCGCGCCGCGAGCTCGGCAAGAGCGGTGAGTCGAACTATCTGCCCTACGCGTACCGTTACGGCGTCTACACGCGCGGCTGGCAGCCGCTGCGCGATGCGCTCGAGCGCGACTGGCAGCCGTATCTCGACGGGCGCCGCGCATTCGACGAAGCGCTGACGGCGCTCGTCCGCGATGCCATCAGGTGAACACATGGCTGACGATCTGGTCACCCAGTACGCGAGCAGTCATCGGCATCCGGTCAACCGCGTGTGCCACACGATCGGCATCCCGCTGATCGTCGTCTCGCTCGTCGTCTTGGTCGTCTCGCCGCTCGTCGGCGGTATCTGGAAGCTTGCGCTCGCGCTGTTCGTCGTCGGCTGGATCTTTCAGTTCGTGGGCCACGCTTTCGAAGGCAAGCCGCCGGAGTTCTTCCACGACTGGCGGTTCCTGTTCGTCGGCGTGCGGTGGTGGATCGCGAAAATCCGCGGACGAGCCTGACGCGTCCGGTCGTGGGTAGGATCGTTGATGGAGCGCGAGATCGGCACGATTACGTTCGGCACGTTCAACCTGACGGGGATCGATCCGGTCGCAGCGCTTCGCGCCGAATAGCGCGTCGTTCTATCGCCAGCGGTTCTGTTGTTCGAGCAGAAACGCGCGCACGTCGCCGAGCGACGCCGCGATCCCGATGCCGTGCGGAACGCCATTCGGATGACGACCATACGCGACAATCGGCACGCCGTACTGCTTCGCAAGCCACACTTCTGATTCCGTACCCTCGCGCCCGGGCAGCGCGACGATCGCGTGCGCCGACAGGACGTTGATGTGATTGCGGCTCGAACGCAGCGCTCCCTCTTCTCCGCTGTCCGGCAGATGCGTGTAGATGGCGATCTCCACCCATTCGTTCGGATAGCCGACGGGCGGGTCGTAGATGACGTTGGTGGCTGTTCGCTCCTCGATCCGGTCGAGCCCGTGAACCCGCGCCGGAATGACTCCAATCACGAGGCCCGAGCGCGGCGAGGTCTCGTAGAACGCGCGGCTCACCGCCTCCATCACACCCCGGCCGCCGCCGGTGAGCAGATCGAAGCCGAGCGTCGCGATCAATCGTCCGACCTCGGCGCAATGCGGGTCGGCGGCGAGTCCTGAACCGATCACCGCCGCAATCGGCCGGCACCGGGGGCACCGACGATGCGCCGGCGGGGGCATGATGCCGACAATATTACTCACCGGCGCGTGGTCTTTTTTTTGAGTTTTTATTGCGACCGGCACCAACCTTCCGCTGACGCGCCCCGTCCAACGAGTCTACATAGTAGACACATGGCGGAGCCGGCCTACCTCGGCGAGTTCGAACACCTGCTGCTCCTCGCGGTGCTGCGTCTCGGCGACGGCGCCTCTGGCCCCGACATCGCGCGCGAGCTGGAGCAGCGCGCGGGGCGCACCGTTTCGCGCGGTCATCTCTACACCTCCCTCGATCGCCTGGAGGACAAGGGGCTGCTCCGGTGGAAGGCCGTTGCCGGCGCCGCCGCGCGCGAGGGGCTGCCGCGCCGTCTCTACACGGTGACGCCGGGCGGCCTGGCGGCGCTGCGATCGGCGCGCGACGTCCTGCGGCGGATGTGGCGCGGGCTCGACGGCGTGCTGAAGGAGCCGGCGTCGTGACGACGCCGCCCCGGTTCGCTCGGTGGCTGCTCGACCGCGCGCTGCCCGACGACGTGCGCGGCGACACGATCCGCGGCGACCTGCTCGAGGAATTCCGCGTGCGAGGCGCGTGGTGGTATTGGCGTCACGCACTGTCGATCGTCGTCCGTTCCCGCCGCTTTCGCCGCGGCCGCGGCCGCGAGGAGAAGCCGTCGATGGTCATCGAATCGATCTGGAACGATCTCAAGTACGCCGTCCGCGCGTACGCGAAGGCGCCGTCGTTCACCTTGGCGGTCGTCGCGACGCTCGCGCTCGGCATCGGCGCCTCCACGGCAATCTTCTCGATGGTCAACGGCATCCTGCTGCAGCCGCTGCCGCTGCACGACCCGGGCCGCTTGCTCTACATCAACGAAATCAGTCCGACGGGAGGCCGCATGACGGTGTCGTGGCCGACCTTCCTCGACTGGGTGCAGCGCGCGCGCACGGTGGAGTCGATCGCCGACTCGCGTGAGGAGCCGTTCACGCTGACCGGCGTCGAGCGCGCGCGGCGAATCCGCGGGCGCCGCGTCACCGCGGGCTTCCTCACCGTGCTCGATGTCCACCCCGCGCTCGGCCGCGATCTGGCCCGCGACGCCGATCGTCCGAACGCGCCGGGCGAAGCGCTCGTCAGCGACGCGTTCTGGCGCACCGCGCTCGACGCCGATCCGCACATCGTCGGACGCACGCTCGTCCTCGACAACGTGGCCTACTCGATCGTCGGCGTGCTGCCGCCGGAGTTCGTGTACATCCGCCCGTACGACGTCTTCGCCTCGATGGGACCGATATCCGGCACGGCGCAGCTCACCGAGCGCGGCAACCACAGCGGGTTCTATGCGGTCGGACGTCTGAGGCCGGGCGTCACGGTCGACGCCGCCGACGGCGAGTTCAAGGCGATCGCCGCGTCGCTCGAGCGCGAATATCCGAACACGAACGCCGGCGTGACCGCGCGCGCCGAGCGTCTGGCCGATCGCGTCGTCGCCGATATTCGCGTGACGCTGCTCGCGCTGTTCGGCGCGGTCGGTTTCCTGCTGCTGATTGCGTGCGTCAACGTAGCGAACCTGCTGATCGCGCGCGGCGCCGCGCGGCAGCACGAGCTGGCGGTCCGGGCGGCGCTCGGCGGCGGCCGTCTGCGCCTCACCCTGCAGATGCTCGTCGAGAGCACGCTCATCTCGGTCGTCGGCGGCGCGCTCGGCGCCGCCGTCGCCTTCTGGCTGCTGCGCGCGCTGATTGCCGTTGCCCCCGACGGCACGCCGCGCGTCGAATCGGTACGGCTCGACGCCGACGCGCTGCTGTTCGCGCTCGCGTCGGCGGCCGTCTGCGGACTTCTGTTCGGACTCTTCCCGGCGTTTCAGGCGTCGGGCGTACACGGCCAGCACGCGCTCGTGCGCGCCCGCGCCGCCGGCGCCTCCGCCGGATCGCACCGCCTGCGGCGCGCGTTGATGGTCGTCGAAACCGCGCTCGCCATCGTGCTGCTCACCGGCGCCGGCCTCACCATGCGCACGCTGCAGGAGCTGACGCGGCTCGACACCGGATTCCGCGTCGATCATCTGCTGACCATGCGCGTGATGCTGGCGGGCGAGCAGTGGTCCGAGCCGCGGCGTCGAAGCTTCTCCAACGATCTCGGCGAGCGCGTGCGTGCGGTGCCCGGCGTCACGAAGGCGGCGCTGGCGTATTCGCTGCCGATCGACGGATCGCAGTGGAACTCGGTGTTCGTCGCGGCCGACAAGCCGGCGCCGGTGCGCGCCGAGACGCCGAGCGCGGCGTTCAGCCCCGTCGGCGTCGGCTACTTCGACACGCTCGCGATGCGCGTCGTTCGCGGACGCGTGTTCGACGCGCGCGACAGCGAGACCGCTCCGCTCGTCGTCGTCATCAACGAATCGCTGGCGCGTCGCGTGTGGCCGGGCGAGGATCCCGTCGGCAAGCGGCTGAAGCAGGGATGGTCGGACAGTCGAACGCCGTGGCGTGAAGTCGTCGGCGTGGTGGGCGACGTGAAGTTCGAGGGGCTGACCGCTGAAACGCCGATGCAGGTCTACGTGCCGCTGCCGCAGCAGCCGATGCGGTCGGTCGCGATCATCGTGCGCACCACGGCGGAACCCGCGGCGGTGACGCACGCCATCGAGGACGTCGTCCGAGGAATCGACAAGGATCTGCCGCTCTACTCGATCCGGACGATGGACGAGATGCTCGACGCCTCAATCGCGCGGCAGCGCATGTCGATGGTCGTGTTCGTCGTGTTCGCTGGCGTCGCGCTGGTGCTGGCGTCGATCGGACTGTACGGCGTCGTGGCGCACGGCGTCACCGAGCGGACGCACGAAATCGGCGTGCGTATGGCGCTCGGCGCCGAGCGACGCCACGTGCTCGCGCTCGTCGTGCGGCAGGGTCTCTCGATGGCGGTGCTCGGCACCGTGGTGGGCTGCGCCGCGGCGCTCGCGCTCTCGCGATCGATCGAGGGCCTGCTGTTCCACGTCGCCCCCACCGATCCGGCGACGTTCGCCGCAGTCATCGTGATGCTGCTCGGCGTGGCGACGATTGCGTGCTACGTCCCCGCCTGGCGCGCGGCGCGCGTCGATCCGACGCAGGCGCTGCGGGCCGAATGACCTCACGCGAGCGCCGTTCGGCGGACAAAGAACGGCTTCGGCGCGTGACTTCGCGTAAGATGCCTTCGCGATGAAGATCGTGAAAACGATTGCTCTCGGCGCGATGTGGGCCGCACTCGGCGCGTTGGATCCAATCGCGACCCGAGCGTTGCAGCCGCATCTGCCGGCGCACGCGTCCGTGCGGCTGTACGTGTTCGATTGCGGAACGCTCGAAGGCGACCCGGCGCGATTCAACTTGAAGCGCGAGGAGATGGCGACGACCGACATGTCCGTTGCCTGCTATCTCGTCGTGCATCCCAGCGGCACGCTGATATGGGATACGGGCGCCGTCCCCGACGGGGACGTCACGTCCGAGCGGCAGCGCGCGAGACACCACATCGTCCTGACGAATACCGACAGGTACGTCACGCTCGAGAGATCGCTGAAGAGCCAGCTCGCGGAGGCGGGCTATTCACCCCGCGAGATCACGTACCTCGCGTTGTCACACTTTCACTACGACCACACGGCCAACGCCAACGAGTTTGCGAGCGCGACGTGGCTCGTCCGCCAGGTCGAACGGGACGCGATGTTCGCCGGGAAGCCGCCCGATCTCATCCGGCGCGCGACGTTCGATGCGCTCGGGAACAGCAAGACGCACATCATCAAGACCGACGACTTCGACGTCTTCCACGATGGGTCGGTGGTCATCAAGTGGGCCCCCGGCCACACTCCTGGGCACCAGGTGCTGTTCGTCAAGCTCGCGAGGACCGGATCGGTGCTGCTCTCCGGCGATCTGTACCATTATCCGGAGGAGCGAACGCTCGACCGCGTACCGACGTTCGACGTCAACACCGTTCAGACACGACAGACGAGAAGGAGGATTGACGGATTCCTCGAGAAGAGCGGCGCACACCTCTGGATCCAGCACGACTTCAGGGCGAACGCCGCGCTGAAGAAAGGGCCCGCGTTTTACGACTGACTCTATCCCTTGCGTGTCCGTGCGACAGATTGATCGATTCGTGGTCGGACGCGTTCGAGCGCTTTGACGCTGCCCTTGACGCGCAAGCCGCGTCGGCGAGCGTCGGCCAGCGTGAGCTTGCCGGTCAGCGCCGCGACGACGACCTCAGGCCGGCCCGACACGACGGTGTCGGGACGATCGCACATCCCCACCCGAGCGCGCACGGCACCGTTTACCGTTTCGACGACCATCGGCGCGTCTCCCGTGTCGACCTCGATGGCGATCGGCTTGCGGTTCGGCGTGCGGTCGATCAGGTGCAGCTCGATCGGCAGCGCGAGCCAGTAGCCGCAGAACGCATCGGTGGGCGCCGCGTCCTTCAACAGCGCCGCGCCCCAGCGTCCAATCGCCTGCGCGACGGCGCGCAGCTCCTCGCCGCGCGGCGTGAGACGAATGAGCATCGTGGAGACGGGCGGCGGCTGCCTCTCCCGCACGGTGATGCCGGCGGCCTCGAGCTCGCGCAGCCGCGCGGCGAGCAGGTTCGTCGCGATCCCGGGCAGGCCGTCGCGCAGGTCGGTGTAGCGGCTCGGCCCGCGCAGGAGCAGCTCGCGGACGATGAGCAGCGTCCAGCGATCGCCGATGACGTCGAGGGCCTTCGCGAGCGCGCAGAACTGGCCGTAGCCGCGTTTCCGGATCGCCGCCATGCGAAGGTTAGTTTACTTTATCAACTCATTGCTTGACGAAATAAACAAACCTTACGCATACTCGCGGCATGTCGGCGTCGACCGCCATCACACGCGCCGCCGCGCTGGCGCTCGTCCATCACCTCCGCGACGCCGCCAACCGCCACGACGTCGGCGCGATCATGGAGTGCTACGCGGACGGCGCGACGGCGGCGAGCCCCCAGTTCGCGGAGATGAAAGGTCGCGACGCGATCGCGCGCTCGTGGCACACCCTCTTCGCGATGTTTCCCGACTGCCGCTTCGAGCTCTCGGACGTGCTCGTCGACGGCGACCGCATCGCCATCATCGGGACGGTGGCCGCCACCGATCGCGGCGGCTGGTTCGGCCTGCCGCCGACCGGAGGCGAGATCCGCTACAGCGTCAGCATCCTGTGCTCCATCGCGGACGGTCTCATCGTCCGCGAAGAGCGCATCTACGACAGCGCCGGCGTCGTCGAGCGGCTCGAGAAGGTGCGCATCGACCGCGAGCTGAAGACGGCCGCCGAGGTCCAGCGCTCGCTGCTGGCGCACACGAGCTTCGCGCGTCCCTTCTGCGAGATCGCCGCGCGCTCGCTGCCGTGCCGGGCGATCGGCGGCGATTTCTTCGACGTCATGGAGCTCCGGTCCGGCAGCGTTGCGCTCGTGGTGGGCGACGTCGCCGGCAAAGGACCTGCGGCGGCGCTCCTCGCGGCGATGCTGCAGGGCGTCTTCGCCTGCGAGGCGCGCGACGATTCGAGTCCGGCGCAGACGATCGCGCGCATGAACCGCATCCTGAGCGATCGACAGGCCACGTCGAAGTTCGCGACCCTGGTGTACGGCGTGCTGTCTCCGGACGGGCGGTTCGTCTATTCGAATGCCGGCCACAATCCGCCGGTGGTCGTCGGACGCGGCGGGATCCGGCGGCTCACGGCCGGCGGACCGCTCGTCGGCGCGTTCGCCGGCGCAGCGTTCGATCAGCAAGCGCTGCCGCTCGGCGACGGCGACGCGATCGTCCTGTTCAGCGACGGGATCACCGAAGCCCGCAATTCGAACGGCGAGGAGTTCGGCGACGACCGCCTGCTGGCGGCCGCCGCCGAGGGCGGCGCGCCGGGCGTGCTGATCGAGCGCCTGTTCGATGCCGTGCGCCGCTTCTCTGGCGGCGTCGAGCAGAGCGACGACATGACGGTGGCCGTCCTGCGGCGGGCGCAGGCCTGAAGGAGCTGCTGGCGATCGGCCACAATAGCTGATCGTGCCGCACCGGCGCCGCATCGCCGTCATCGTTCTCGCTGCCCTCGCGTGCTCACCGCGCTTCGCAGCCGGGCAGGACGATCGCTCGTACATCGGCGTGTTCGATCGCGACATGACGCCGGCAGCCGGCGTCACCGACCTGCTGACCATTGAGCGTGCGCTCGCCGACGTCGAAGATCGATGGCTGCCGCCGTCGCGCTTCGAAGAGCCGACGCTGCTGAAGCGCGCGCTCGGCATCGGCTATCGTTTCGGAAAATGGTTCGGACTGGATTTGCCGCAGGATCATTTCGTGATGGTGGTCGGACACGAAATGTTCGGCCACGGCGCGCGGCTGCGCGAGATCGGCGCGGGAGACATCAGGTATCGCTTCGACGCGCCGATTCCGTACGGCGGCGGCGGCGCGTCCACCGAATTCGAAGGCGACGTGCTGGTGACGCGCGCCGACGTCATCGGCATCGACACGGGCGGCATCGAGGCGCAGAATGTGCTGGCGGATCGGATCGGCCGGCAGGCGCTCGCGGCCGCCGCCCTTCACTACCGTGAGGCGTGGCTCTACCTCGAGTCGCGGCTCGACGGGCTTCGCTACATCCGCAGCGTGTCGCCGCGATCGCCCGAGGGACACGACGTCGCCGCGTTCCTGCACGACTTCAACGACGAATGCGATCCGCCCGCGTGCACGCCGCTCGTCGCGTCGGCGCTGAAGCGCCGGGCGCTGCTGATGCTCGCCGATCCGCTGCTGGCCTACGCCGCCTATGGGTGGGGCTGGTCGTATCTGGTCCGCGGCCGGGACGTGGCGGCGCTGCCGATGATTCCGCTGCCGCATGACGTGCGCTACCTGCCGGCGCTGCATTTCGAGATGACGCCGTACGGCACCGCCGTGACGACCGAGCACACCATCCTCCGAAACCGTCGACTGACGAGCATCTCGATCGGCGTCGGCGACACCGGCCGCAGGCGCGCGTGGGATCTCGGAGTCGTCGCAGCCGATGTTCTTCGACGAGGATGGTTGCGCGGCGACGTCGCGGTGAACGTGTGGCGTCAGCCGTTGCTCGACGCGCCGCCAGATTCTCAGGTATCTCGTACGGGCGGCCTGGGTGCGGCAACGGTGAGGTTTCCCGTTGGACACCGTGTGGAACGTGCCGGCGCCCTCGTTCAGATCGGCTACAAGTCGGACGGCTTCGTCCGGGGCGAGCGACTGCACGCAGGACCGATCCTGCGTATCGGCGTGACGTTCACCCCTTAGCACACGTCCTTGCCAAATCGGGACCGGTCACACGCGCCACGAAACTCACGAAAACACGACGCTCACGAAATATTTAAAGCACAACCTTTGGCAACCGGCCTCCGTCTAACCGGTTGCTGAAAAAAGCCCACTTCGAACTTCTTCCTTCAGGCTGCGTTTTTCAGCAGCCGTCTAATCGGCCGGTTGTCGACGTGACGGCATGATGACGCGTCGCGACCCGCAGAAGCCATGAACCACCTGCTCAGCGACATCCGCTACGGCACGAGGATCCTGCTCAAGCGCCCCGGGCTGAGCGCCCTTGCGGTCGCCGCGCTCGCGGTCGGCATCGGCCTGACGAGCACGATGTTCAGCATCGTCTACGCAGCGGTGCTCAAGGGCCTGCCGTACGAGCGATCGGATCGCCTCGTCGCGATCTTCCGCAACCGTCCTGCCCAGGGCATCCAGTTCCTGTCGGTCGACATTCACGACTTCATCGATTGGCGAGAGCAGCAGAAGAGCTTCGAGGCGCTCGCCGCGTTTTATGTGGAGACCGTGAACGTCAGCGGAACCGAGGGGCGGCCCATCCGGTACTACGGCGCCTACGCCAGCGCAAACCTGTTCGACATCCTGCGCGTTCGACCGATCGTCGGCCGTGCGTTCCGCCCTGAAGAGGACAAGCCGTCCGCGCCAGCCGTCCTCATCCTGAGCTACCGGGCGTGGCGCGATCGGTTCAACGGCGACCCGAATATCGTCGGCCGCCACGTGCGCGCCAACGCCGAGATGACGACGATCGTCGGCGTCATGCCGGAGAATTTCGACTTTCCCGGCCAGCTCGACGCGTGGCTTCCGCTGCGGATCGATCCGCTCGCGTATCGCCGCGGTTCGGGTCCCGCGTTCGAGAGCACACAACTCAACGCGATCGGCCGTCTCAGAGATCGCGTCTCGCTCGAGGCGGCACAGACGGAGATGTCGGCGATCGCCAAACGGATCGCGGCGGAACATCCGGAGTCGAACGAGGGAATCGGCGTCACGTTGATCCGCCAGAACGACGCGTGGATAGGTCCGGAAGGGCGCTCGATGCTGCTGACGATGCTCGCCGCCGTGTTTGGCGTGCTGCTGATCGCCTGCGCCAACGTCGCCAACCTGCTGCTCGCGCGGGCGCAGCTGCGTACCCGGGAGATCGCGATCAGGATGGCGCTCGGCGCCCGACGCGCGAGAACGATCGCGCAGCTCCTCGCCGAGACGCTCGTCCTGGCGCTCACCGGCGCGGCCGCGGGGCTCCTCGTCGCGAACGCCGGCATCGCCTTCTTCAACGCCTCTACGACGAATCTGGATCTTCCGCTCTGGCTCTCCGCGCGCTTCGACCCGGCCGTTGCGCTGTTCGTGATCGCGCTGGCGCTGCTGTCCGCGATCCTCGCGGGCACGCTTCCGGCGCTGCGCGCGTCGAAGGGCGACGTCAGCGAGATTCTCAACGACGAAGTGCGCGGATCGTCGGGGCTGCGCGTCGGCCGGATCAGCAGGGCGCTCGTCGTCGCGCAGCTCTCGTTCTCGTGCGGACTCCTCGTCGTCGCGGGCCTGATGATCAGGACGATCGTCAACGTGGCGCGATTCGATTACGGCTTCAACACGACGAACGTCTACACGGCCAGGCTCGGGCTCTTTGCGAAGGACTACCCGACGCCCGCCGCGGAGATGCAGTTCTACGATCGCCTGCGTCAGCGTGTCGGGAGTTTGCCTGGCGTTCGCAGCGCCGCGTACACGTCCGACCTGCCCGCACGAGGATCGTCGCAGATGCAGCGGCTCTCGGTCGACGGCACGGCGTATCCCACCGAACAGGATCATCCGCGAGCACGGCGCATCGTGATCGCACCGGCCTACTTCGAGATTTTCGATGCGAAGCCGATCGCCGGACGTGCGTTCACCGACGCGGACCGCGAGGGAAGTCTTCCGGTCGCCATCGTCAACCGGCGATTCGTCCAGCGATTCCTCGGCGGCGGCGATCCCCTCGGCAGACGGATCCGGCTGGGCGACGACGCCGCGGCGTGGCGGACGATCGTCGGCGTCGTGCCCGACATGCATCTGGGTGGCGTGTTCGATCAGCTCGACGTGCACGATGAAGGCGTGTATCTGCCGCTCGCCCAGAACGTGATCAACTTCATGAGCCTGATCGTGCGAACCGAGCGCGACCCGATGACGCACGCGTCGGCCATTCAGACCGAGGTGAACGCAATCGATCCGACGCTGCCGCTCTACTGGGTGCGCTCGCTCAAACAGCAGTACGAGTTGGACACATGGTTCTTCCGCGCGTTCGGCAAGCTGTTCATGACGTTCGGGTTTGCGGCGCTCGCGCTTGCGATCGTCGGACTGTACGGCGTCGTGTCGTTCTCGGTCAGCCAGCGGACGCGCGAGATCGGCGTCCGGATGGCGCTCGGGGCGCAGGCGCGACGCATCTTGCAGCTCGTGCTGGCCCAAGGCGGACTGCAGCTCGCGATCGGCGTGCTCGTCGGCGTTGGCTTCGCAGCGATTCTGTCGCGTGCGCTGCAGGCCATGTTGTTCCGCGTCAACCCATGGGATCCCGTCGTCTTCGCTCTCGTCGTCGCTGCGCTGAGCGTATCGGGGTTGACGGCCTGCCTCATTCCGGCCGCGCGGGCGATCCGACTGGATCCAGTCGATGCCCTTCGCTACGAGTAGCAGGCTCGCGAAACGCGCGAAACCCCCGATCGCATGTCGTGATTTCGAGCTCGTTGCCGAGAGCAGCTAACGGTCCCGATCTGGCGACGACGTGCCACCAGGGGCAGTGAGCACGATCTGAGTCCCGGTGAATCCGGCGCGCACGAGCTTCTGCTGCGCTTCCTGAGCTTTGGCAGTCGACGCGTACGGGCCGGCGAGCACCTGCTGCCAATTCCCCGTCGTCCGTCGGCGGACCGGTTCGCCGAGCGCCGCTATCTGCGCCGCGATGTCGGCTGCGCGTGCGGCGGTGTGGAACGACGCGACCACGATCTCGAACGACTCACCGGTTGGTTCCGCAGCCCTCATTGCGGTCCCTGTCGCCTGCGGAGGCTGCGAGGTCGCCGGCGGCGCGGCGGGGGCCGTCGGTCGTGAGGCGTCGCGCGACGGAGCGGCGGCGACCGGCGCGGCTTGCGGCGCGGTCGTCGGCGAGGTTGCCGTCGGCTGCACGGCCTTTGCCGGCGCTGGAGCGGGTTCGCTTTCGCCAGGCTGATTCATCGCACGCGCACCGAACCACAGCCCGCCGCCGACGAGCACGAGCGCCGCTGCGGCGATCGCGTACCGACGCACATTTCCGACGCCACGTGTGGACGGCGTTTCGTCGTCCGCTGAATCTGGCGTCGCGACAAGCTCCGGCCACATCGGCGACGTGGCAGGGGCGGGCGCCGGCGACATCGGCGTTGCGGGCGCCGGCGAGGCGGGCGCAGCAACCGCCGGCGTCTCGAACGCGGGCGCCTGAGCCGCGTTAAACAGATCCAAAGCGCGTGCGGCCGCGTTGATGACGGCCGCGTCGACCGGCCGCGACTTCCGTTCGTACGCGGCTTCGAGCGCGCGGTCGCAGAGAAGATTCACCACACGCGGGATTCCGTGCGAGAGCTCCCCGACGGCACGAACCGCCTCCGGGGTGAACGTCGCATCCGAATTCGTCCGCTCCTCCCATGCCGCGAGCTCGCGCTCCAGATCGTCTGCGCCAGGGATGCTCGACTGCAGATGCCGCTCGCGCGCGACGGAGAGGCGATGGTTGATGTACAGCGCGACCTCGGCTTCGCTCAAGGGATCGAGCCGCACGTGTCGCGACACGCGCTGTTGGAGCTGACTGAGCTCCGGTTTCGACAACAGCCGCTCGAGACCCGTCTGCCCGACGAGGATGATTTGCAGCATCGTGCCGCGCTCGTCCTGAATGTTCGACACGAGGCGGATCTGTTCCAGCACGTCGGGCTGCACGTGCTGCGCCTCGTCGATGATGACGGCCGCATGCGCCCGAAGCTGCTTGAGCGACGAGAGAAACTCCTGCAGGGCGTGAACGAGATCGTGGCGGCTCGCCTCGGTCACGACCGTTCGATCTCTCGAGAGGACGCCGAAGTCCTGAAGCATCTCCTTCAGAAGATCATCCCGTCCGAGCAGCGGATCGTTGACGATCGACAGGAACGTCTTGCGCTCGAGCCGCCCGAGAACGGTCCTGCAGAGAAGCGTCTTGCCTGTGCCGATCTCGCCGGTGACGACGACGACCGGCTCGCGGCGCTCGAGCGCGTACGTGATCTGGGAGAAAGCCGCGGCGTGGGACTCGCTCTGGAACCAGAATCGGGGGTCCGGGGCGAGGCTGAACGGCGCCTGGTGGAATCCGAAAAACTCTTCGTAGCTGTTCGGTCGTCCGCCGGACGGATCGGGATTCACAAGGGGGATTGTACCGCGACCGGGTCGTCGACTGACGAGGTCCGATCCGTCATCGGCAGACACGGAGGAAAAGAAAGGTGCTGCTCAAGACATCTCTCCAGCCCGCAGAGCTTCGGTCCCGGCGTTCCTCCAAAGCAACCGCGGAGTGCGGAGTCAGATCTCGCGGGCCTAAAGGCCCGCGCCACATAAGACCCGCGCCACATGAAGGCCCGCGCCACAAGAGGCCCGCGCCACAAGGGCACTTGAACGCTTGAGTCGTCATCGCGTGACGGCCGGCACTGTTCGCGCCGCTATACTTGTCCGATGCGAATGCAACTATCGCTGACGTGGCCGCTCTTGTTCACGGTCGCCATTCTCGCCGATTCCGCCGCCGGCCTGCGCTGGACTGCGCCCGCCGGCTGGAAGAACGAAGGCGCGAGGCCGATGCGCGCGGCCACGTACATCGCGCCGCCCGCACCAGGCGATCAGGCGAACGCCGAATGCGTCGTGTACTTTTTCGGTGAAGGCCAGGGCGGCCCCGTCGAGGCGAACATCGAGCGCTGGAAAGGGCAGTTCCGCACGCGCGATGGCAAGCCCGCCACGGCGCAGATCGCGAAGCGCACGTCGCATGGGCTGACGGTCACCACGATCGACATTTCAGGCGAGTACTCGGGAATGGGCGGCCCTGTGGCTGCTGAGCATCCGCCCACGTCGGGCTATCGCCTCCTCGGCGCGATCGTCGAGGGGCCGCACGGAAACGTGTTCGTGAAATTCACCGGCCCCGTGAAAACGATTGCTGTGAACCAGAACAAGTTCGAGCAACTCGTCGGATCATTCCAGCGCGAAGAGTAACGCTTCAGCTATTCGCGCAGACCGAACACGCACAACGAGAGTCCCGAGATCGCCGTCACGTACTGCCGGCCGTCGACTTCGTACGTGATCGGGCCGCTGACGATCTGCGCACCCAGGCTCGCTTTCCACAGCAGCGATCCGGATCGCGCGTCGATCGCGTGGAAGTACCCCTCGCGCCCGCCGGTGAACAGCACGTCCGAGGCCGTCGTCAGGATGCCGCTGTCGGTGACGTCGGTCATCGGATATCGCCATTTCAACTCGCCGCTCGACGCGTCGAGCGCGAGCACGGCGCCTGTGGCAGCCGCTTCGGTCCAGTTGTTGATCGGACCGCGGCGCAGGCCCGGAATCGACGGCGCGCCCGGCACCGGAACGAGCGGCCGGTTCTGACCGCCGCCGAAGTTGCGTCCCTCCTGATATTCGACCGGCGTGCCGCCGAAGATCGTCGCGTAGTTTTCCCACGCGGAAACGTAGAACAGCCCGGTGTGCGGACTGTAGGACGGCGAGTACCAGTTCGTGCCGCCCTGATTGCCGGGCCACGTCGGCTGGCCGGGCGGCTGCACGGTCTGGCGCGGCCGGCCGCGCTCGTCGAACGTGTCCATCCAGTTCACTTTCACGAACGGTTTGCCGACGAGGAACCGCCCCGTCTCGCGATCCAGCACGTAGAAGTTGCCGTTGCGGTTCGCCCACACCATTGCTTTGACCGGCGTACCGCGCCACGTGATGTCGGCGAGCACCGGAACCTGCACCGAGTCGTAGTCGTAGCGATCGTGCGGCGTGAACTGGTAGTGCCACTTGAGTCTGCCGGTGTCGGCGTCGAGCGCGACGACCGAATCGGTGTACAGATTGTCGCCTGGCCGCTGATCGGCGTTCCAGTCGGGGCCGGCGTTGCCGACGCCCCAGTACGTCTGGTTGAGCGCCGCATCGTACGAGCCGGTCACCCACACCGACCCGCCGCCGTGCTTCCACGCCTCGGAATCGCAGTACGCCTTCACGTCGGGCGGACACGGCTTCCAGCTGTCGAACCCGGCCTCGCCGGGACCGGGGATCGTGTAGAAGCGCCAGACCTCGCTGCCGGTGCGCGCGTCGTACGCGGCCACGAATCCGCGGATGCCGTACTCGCCGCCGCCCACACCGACGATCGCCTTGTCCTTGACGACGAGCGGCGCGAGCGTCACCGAGTAGCCGGCCTTGTTGTCGGCCACGCGCGTGTTCCACACGGGCCGGCCGCTCTTCGTATCGATCGCGATCAGATGCGCGTCGAGCGTGCCCATGTAGATCGTGTCGCCCAGAATGGCGAGGCCGCGATTGTTCGAGCCGCAGCAGACGATTTGCGTCGGATCGAGCTGATGCCTGTAGACCCAGAAGGCGCGGCCCGTCTTCGCGTCGAGCGCGACCACGTCGTTCGGCCGCTGCGTGAGATACATGACGCCGTCGACGACGAGCGGCGTCGTCTGCCATCCGCCGGCGACGGCGGCCTGATACATCCATTTCAGCTCGAGGTTCTTGGCGTTGGCCGGCGTGATCTGCGTCAGCGGGCTGTAGCGTTGGCTGAAATACCCGCCGGAGTAGATCAGCCAGTTCCGCGGTTCCCTGGCCGCGTTGAGCAGACGGTCGTAGCCAATCTGCGCCTGCACGCGGTAGGACATCGCTGCCGCGAGAAGGATTACCACTGTTGCCGCGGTCGATCGTCGCGTCATGATCATCGTCCTTTGAGTGAGAGCAAGTACGCCACGACATCCGCGAGCTCACCGGGATCGAGCTTGTCCTTGAACGACGGCATCGGCGAGACGGTGAGGATCGTGTACTCGCGCAGATCGCTCTTCGTCAGCGAGACCAGCTTTTCCTGATCGTCGATCAGCTGCACGGTGTAGGTGTCTTCGTTGAGCCGCCGGCCGTTGACGACCGTTCCGTCGCGCCGGACGGCGCGCACCGGCCGATTGATCGGCATCATCTGACTGGTCGGATCGGTCAGCGAGCGCAGAAGCGAGCCGGCGCTGCGCGCCGCGCCGACGTCGCTCAGGTCCGGCGCCACGCGCGAGCCCTGGGCGCCGACGCGGTGGCAGCGCGTGCAGCCGCCCTTTCCGTCGAACAGCGTCCGCCCCCGGTCCGCGTCGCCGAGCCGCACCGATCCGCGGTCGAACGAATTCATGTTGCGCAGATACGCGATGACGCCCGCGAGCTCCGCCGCGTCGAACTTGAACGCCTGCATCGCGGTGCCCTGGATGCCGTTCGTGACGACGCGCGCGAGATCCTGATCGGTGATCGCGTGGCGAAACGTGCCGCTGCGGAGATTCACGCCACCAACCGCGTCGCCGTTCGCCCCGTGGCACGTCGCGCACTGGGCATCGTAGAGCCGACCGCCGTACGCGATGTCGGCGGTCGTATAGTCGCCCGTCGCAGGATTCTGCGCCGCGACCGACGGCGCGCTCGCGAGCATCAGCCCGAGAACGGCAGACATCGGGCTCATCGTCTTCGTCATGCCAGAGGCTTCTATGCCGGGCCGCGTCAGTTGTCAAGCGTCACGAGCGGCTCGCCGGACGGCAAAAGCGGTGCTACGTTGATCGCATGGAGCTCTTCATGAGGATGCGCGTTGTCATGACCGTCGCGGTCGCCATGCTGGCGGTCCCGCTGCTCGCCCAGGAGAACAAGCCCGTGCCGAAAGATTCGGCGCGCGTGTCGGTTCCCGGGTGCACCAAGGGGTATGTCTTCACCGTCGGCTCGCGTGCGGCGAACGAGGCGGGCAGCAACTTCGACATTCCGGAAGGCATGCATTTGCGCATGAACGGGCCGAAGAAGATGATGGCGGAGATCAAGGCCCATGAAGGGTCGATGATCCAGATCACCGGCCTGATGAAGAAGGGGCAGAACCGGCCCGACGGCGTCGCCATCGGCGGCGGCGTACGCGTTGGACCCGGGCCGACGGGCGGCAGCCTGAGTCCGGGCGGCGGCCAGGCCTTCATCGACGTCGAAGGCTGGCGGGCCCTCCCGGCCAGCTGCCCTTCGCGATAGCCACCCGGGGGACTACGAGAGAAGTCGATCGATGACGGCCGGATCGGGCGGCTTGGCGATGTGGGCGTCGAATCCGGCATCGACGGCCTTCTTCACGTCGTCGGGTTGCGCGTAGCCGCTGACCGCGATCAGTCTGACGGCATCCGACGCTCCTGCGCGGATCCTCCTGGCGACCTCGTATCCATTGATGCCCGGCAGGCCGATGTCGCAGAGCACGACGTCGGGTGAAGTCGTCTGGACCATCTCGATCGCGCTGGCCCCGTCGTACGCCACTTCAACGGAATGGCCGAACAACGCGACGAGCTCCGCGAGCGACTCCGCGGCGTCACGATTGTCGTCCACCACGAGCACGCGTCGACTGTTCACGCGGTCCGCCGATCGGACCGCGGCGGTGCCGTAGCTTCGCGGCGCCACCGCGAGCGGCAGCCTCACGAGAAACTCGGCGCCCTGGCCCGGTCCGGCACTGATGACGCGGGCCGTGCCGCCGTGAAGCTCCACCACGCCCTTGACGAGCGCCAGCCCGAGTCCCAGCCCGCCTGCTGTTCGCGCAAGGGAGCGTTCGGACTGGACGAACGGCTCGAACAATCGATCGAGCAGTTCAGGCTCGATTCCGGCCCCGGTATCGCGGACGGAGATCTCGACCAGGCGGGCGGGCGTTCGAACCGTCAGGAACACCTGCCCTCCGGTCTGTGTGAACTTGGCGGCGTTCTGAAGCAGGTTGCCCACGACCTGCGCGATGCGCGTCGGATCGCCTTCAACCCACACGGCGTCGGGAGGCACGTCGAGCGTGAACGTCAACCCATGGGCCGACAGCATCGATCGATGATCCTCCGCGGCGCGCCGAACGACATCGATCACGTTCAGTCGCTCGCGACGGAGCGTGATCTTCCCGCGCGCGATCCGGGTCACGTCCAGGAGATCGTCAATCAGCCGCGTCAGGTGATCCGTCTGACGCTGAATCACCAGCCGGGCGCGCGACGCCGACTCCGACTGCGGATCCACGCGGCTCAGGAGATAGATCGCCGTGCGAATCGGCGCCAGCGGGTTGCGCAGCTCGTGCGACAGCATCCCGAGGAATTCGTCCTTCCGCCGGTCCGCGTCCCGCAGCGCGCCGATGGCGTTCTCGAGCCGGCGTACATGTCCGACGTTCGCCAGGGCAATCGCCACCTGATCGCCAAGCGCGGACAGCATGGCCCCGTCGGCGTCGGTGAATTCCGCCGAGCGTCGAGACACCGCGAGGATGCCGCGGATCGTCCCGCTTTCAACGACGGGAGCCGCCAGAAACTTGTCCGGCACACAGCCGATGAACTCGCAGAGCCTGGGGCCGATCCGTTCGTCGAGCACGGCTCTGAACGAGCGCGCGCGCTCCTCGCCCAACCCGACGGACGCGACGATCGTCGCATCTCCGCTCTCGTCGGCGAGCAGCAACATCGCGAGCTCCGCATCGATGAAGGTCGCGCTCCGCTCGACCACGAGCCGTAGCAGCGCGGGATAGTCGCTCGCGGCGGCGATCGCCCGGTTGATCGCCAGCAGTTCGATGAGGCGCTCCGCCGCCGGCTGAGTCATACTCGTTTGTCGACCGCGATCCCGTCGGACGTGATTCGCAGGACGAACCTGCGTCCATCATGGCCGCTGCCTCGCGTCTTCGTGATGCGGATCGTGCGCTCGACGGTGTCGCCGAGCAGCATGCCCAGGAGAAGGATGTTGTCGATCATCGGTTCGACTTCGCTGCGGCCGTTCCCACGCACGTCTTCCATCGTCAGCATCGCCGTGACGTTCTGTCGGGCGAAGCGCTGCGTCAGCGCGTAGGCATGGTCCCTGAAGCGAAGGACGTCTCGCGACGCGCCGGCGAGGTCTCCAAGCGCGTCGACGACCACCCGCCGCACGTTCGATTTGTCGATTCGCCGAAAGATCTCACCGACGATCGAATCGATCTGGAGCTCGACCGGCGACGTATACAGCACCTCCAATGCGCCGCAATTCGGCGTTTCGTCCGGCCTCCAGCCGAGATTCCGGCAGATGCGCGCGAGCTGCGTCGGATTCTCCTGAAACGTCACCAGCAGGCCGCGCTCGCCGTGCCGGACGCCTTCACGAAGAAAGTGCAACCCGAGCAGCGTCTTGCCGGCGCCTGATGGTCCGTTCACGAGCGTGGTGGTGCCGCGCAGCCATCCGGTCTCGATCAGGTCGTCGAGACCCTCGATGCCGGTCGTCAGGCGCGACTCGTGCGTCCCGTAGTTCGGACCGAACGCTGGCGGCGAAGACAATCGCGGGTACACCTCGAGTCCGCCGTGTCCGATGCGAAAGGCGTGAAAGCCGTCGAGAAACGCGCTGCCCCGAAGCTTGATGACGTGCAGATAGCGATCGTCGCGCGTGCCGTGCTGCTCCCGCGTCAACTCGCAGATGGTGTCTGCGATGGCGAACTCGGGAAGTCGAGGGACCATGTCAGCGATGTATTCGCCGATCCAGAACGTGGTCGTGTCGTACGCGGAGAGCATGCCCGCCAACTCGTACAACACCTTGCGCCAGGTCGCGGCGTCCGGCATCAGGTCTCCGATGGCCTTGAACGAATCGAAGACGATGATTGCGGGCCTGTACTGTTGAAGCAGCTCGATGACGCGATCGGGTAAGTTCTCCGGTCCTTTGGTGACCGCGTCGGCGACCGACTCGTACAGGATTCGGGTGCCGATCGCATCCATCTGCGCGAACGTGAATTCCTGCAGGTACGTGAGGACTTTCGGGAGAGGCTCGGACACCGTGGTCAGATAGAGCACAGGCCGGGCCGCGAGATTCGCAAACGCCAGCTGTTCCGAGAAGACCGTCTTTCCGCTGCCCGGCTGACCCATGATGATGTTGATGGAGTTGGCAGGAAACCCTCCGCCGAGGATCAGGTCGGCCTGCGGATTCCCGGTGCTAACGCGATCCATGGATCTGTCCTTCCGCGAGCATCGGCTGCTGCAGCAGCCTCCGCACGCAGTCGACGAGCAGCGTGTCGTTCAACGGTTTGCGGAGGAAGCCGTCCGCGCCCGCTTCGCGCGCCCGGTCTTCGGCCGCGAGGATGCTGAGAACCAGCACGATGACGTGGTGTGTCCTGGGGTCCGATTTCAGGATCCGGCAGACGCTCAAGCCGTCGCGCTTCGGAACCAGGATCTCGGTGATGACGATGGCAGGACGCAGCCGCCGGGCCTGTTCGATCGCGTCCTCCCCATCGTCGGCGAACTCGACGCGAAATCCAGCTTCTTCCAGAAAGTACGTTTCGAGGCGCTTGACGTGAGGATCGCGATCGACGACCAGAATGAGCGCGCCCGGGCCCGTCATCGGTTCGGGTCCGTCGTTCGCGTTGTCGTCTGCCGGCTCGACCATAGGTACCGATGTGCCGCATCAGCTCGCGGCGAAGCAGGCACCGTTTATGAGCGAGTCAGCCACAGGTGCAGGAGATGTGCCGCGCATACGCGAAAAATTGATGGTTCACGAATGGAGTTCTTGAGACTTTCGAGACAGGAGTGTCGAGACGCGCGACGCGATTTGTTTTGATCGTGGACACACAAGCTCGACCGACGCCGACATCGTTGTGCCATCGGGATGCGCGAAGTAAATCCCGCAGCTCGACGAGCAGGCCGAATGATGCGTTCGTGCCCGAAAGAGCCGGGCGTCATGATTTTCATCCATCGCTCGATCGACCGACGGAACACATCCTGCAGCGACTCCTCGATCATGGCGAAATCAACACGACGCTCCCGTTCACCGCGTCGCGCGACTCCGCCGTCCCGGCGACCACGCACGATCGATCACGAACCGATTCGTATCGTCCCGTTGCACGTCCCGGGCGTCCTCGCGCCCGCGGCTGCGCCGCAGCTCACGTACCGCAACGGCCCTCTCATCACGGCGGTCGAAGTCTTGACGATCTTCTGGGGCGCCGCCTGGAAGCAGGCGCCACAGTCTGCCCTGATCGGCCAGCTCAATACGTTCTTCGACTTCATCGTGACGAGCCCGGTGATCGACCAGCTCGCTGAATACGATG
>Ga0070699_100001133_pt1 | contig 24789 bp, 23 predicted proteins | sample KBSK1503metaG_FD_65473 | JGI IMG/M metagenome (GOLD analysis project Ga0070699, IMG submission 65473) | Corn, switchgrass and miscanthus rhizosphere microbial communities from Kellogg Biological Station, Michigan, USA - KBS K1-50-3 metaG | ecosystem: Host-associated > Plants > Roots >...
GGAGTTCGGCCGGCTCGACATCCTGGTCAACGTGGCCGGCATCCTGCGCGACCGGATGGTCTTCAACATGACCGAGCAGGAGTGGGATGACGTCATCCGGGTGCACCTGAAGGGCACGTTCAACACCACCAGGTTCGCCTCGGCACACTGGCGGTCGCTGCGGGATGAGTCGGCGCAGAACCGCATCATCAACTTCACCTCGGTCTCCGGCCTGCACGGCGCCCCAGGCCAGCCGAACTACGCGGCCGCCAAGATGGGCATCGTCGGCCTGACCTGGTCCTCGGCCCGCGCGCTCGGCAAGTACGGGGTCACCGTGAACGCGATCTCGCCCGGCGCGGCCACCCGGATGACCGACTCGGTGCCGACCGGCCGCCGCCGGACCCGGCCCGACGTGGACGAATGGTCCCCGGATAACGTGGCCCCGATCGTGGCCTACCTGGCCAGCGAGCGGTCCGGCTGGATCACCGGGCGGATCATCCACTCCTCGGGCTACGAGGTGTCGCTGTACAGCAACCCCGAGCCGGTCGTCCGGATCGTCGGCACCGGCCCGTGGCAGCCGGACGCGCTGGCCGAGCAGGTCGAGCGGTCCTTCGGCCCGCTGCTCGGCCGCACCCCGTGACTCACGCGTAGGCGGCCGGGACGGCGCCGATGACGGCGAGGGACTCTACGAAGAAGTAGATCGCCTTGAAGAACTCGAGCAGGTCGCCTTGCTCGAGCGTGATCTTGCGGTACATGACCGTGCGCTGCGCGTCGTACCCGTCGTGCAGCGCCTTCCAGTCCCGGTAGTCCATGCCGAGCACGTAGGTCGCATTGAAGAGGGCTGGGGAGGTGGGTGGGGGGTCGTCTGGCCCGATGATCCGGCAGTCGGTCACCGTGCCGCCGTCCCACTGCACGAACAGGTAAGCAGCGCTAGCTCCCGGCAGGTCGCGGCAGCCCAGCGCCCAGGACGCCGGGTAGACGCTCTTGAGCCAGTCGAAGAAGTCCCAGTACTCCTGCAGCTTGACCGCGCGGGCCCGCTCGTCAGGCCCGGCGGTGAGTGCGTCCCGCACCGCGTCGGCCCATTCCTTGCTGAAGAACTCCGCCGCAACCATGGCTCACCCGCCCGCCAGCACCGGCTGCACCTTCTGCAGCAGTTCCTCGAGGTCGGGCGAGAGCCCGATGCCGACGTCGTTCAGCTTGCGCCGGAGCTGCTGGAAGAACAGCACCCGGACCTCGTCGTCGGTCCAGCCCAGCGGCTCGTAGTAGATCCGCCGGCTGACCACCCCGGAGACCGACAGGATGGTCCGCAGCGTGTCGTGGATCTCGGAGATCATCGTGGGGTCCTTGCGCACCGCGTCCTGCAGGTACCGCATCCCGCCCTGCACGTGCCGGGACTCGTCCCGGCAGGTCGCGGTGAAGCCGGTGTAGTAGGCGGGCAGGAACCCGCGCCAGCGGGCGTAGGACAGCGTTACCTTCATCACCGACAACGCCAGCACGCCCTCGATCCAGAGGAAGTAGTTGGTGCCGTAGCGGACCCGGGCGCGCTCGTCGTACGGATGCAGCCGCAGTTCGTCGGCCTGGTACGCCAGCAGCCCGAACGGCGCGACGAACGTCTCCGACACCCACGGGAAGGACGCGTCCAGAATGTCCATGATGTCGTCGCCCTTGAGCCCGACGACCTCCCGGTAGAACCGGTCGAAGAAGACCGTGTGCCGCGCCTCGTCCTCGATCTGCGCGGCGATGTGCAGCTTCTCTTCCTCGCTGGCGCCGATCATGAACACCGGCAGCTCGATCTCGACCTGCCGCTCGCCGTGGTGGAAGCCGGACGCGACCGCGATGAACGACTGCCGCTCCTCCTCGGTCATCTTCTCCTGCCAGTCGATCTTGTCCTGGCTGAAGTCGAGGTCGTAGACGTCCCACCGCTGCTTGAGGTACTTGCGGTACAGCGTGGTGAAGTCCGGCAGCGACCGCAGGTCCTTGTGCACGTACTCGATGACGTCATCGATGTCGACGTGCAGCACCTCCTCGAGCGAGGAGTCCTCGATCTCGCGCACCTGCGCGTCGCTCAGCGCGCGGGGGCCTTCCCGGAGAACCGCCGTCGGGCTCTTGCGTTCGGTCATCCTGGTGGCCCCCTCGCCGCCGTAACGAATCCTAGAAAGTAATTCTGTTTCCCATTCGACCCGGTTCCGCCCGGCCCGTCAAGATCCGCCGTCCCGCCTCGGTCACCACCCTCGCTCCAGCCGGTCCGTCAGCACCACGGCGCCGGCATGCAGGTGACATCGGCGATGTAAGCGCTTAGATTAGCGATTGACGGCAACCAGGCTCCGCCGTCAATGTCCCTTTGAAGCAGGTGAGACAGCACGGAAAGAGCACCGCTGACCAGGCCCGCTGGTTCCCCGGCCTACACGCTCTACGACGTGGCGCGCGAGGCCGGCGTCTCCACGGCCACCGTCTCGCGGGTGGTGCACGGCCAGGACCGGGTCCGCCCGTCAACCCGGCAGCGTGTGCTTGAGGTCATCGAGGCGCTGGGCTACGTTCCCGACAGCTCCGCGCAGAGCATGGTCCGCAAGCGCAAGGAAGTGATCGGGCTGGTCGCCATCGAGAGCCGCGGCCCGGACACCGACATCGAGCAAGAAGGCCTCCTGTTCATGGAGGAGGTGCTGCGCGGCGTCGAAGCCTCACTGAGCCACGTCGGATGGTCCGTGCTGATCTCGATCCTGCGCAACCCGGACCGGCCCGAGGCCTTCCGGTGGCTGCAGAAGATCTCCGCCAAGGTGGACGGGATGCTGATCTCCGAGGGCATCGTCCCCTCGGAGCAGCTGGCGCGGCTGGCGGCGCGTATCCCGGTCGCGCTGGTCGCCGGCTCCCCGGACGAACAGCACGCCGATGTCGTTGACGCCGACAACCGCGCCGGCACTCTGGCCGTGGTCCGTCATCTGGTCGAGCAGCACGGCAAGACCAGGCTGTTCTACATTGCCGGGCCACCGGAAGCCCCGGACGCGCGAGAACGGCGCACCGTCTTCACCGAAACGCTGGCGGGGTACCAGGGCGTGCGGCTGCTGGGGTGCTTCGAGGGACGCTTCGCCGCGATCAGCGGCCAGCGGGCCGTCCGTGAGCTTCTCGCCGCGCCGCGCCGCGAACTGCCTGACGCCATCATCTGCGGCAACGATCAGATGGCGATCGGGGCGATGCGCGAGTTGCACACGGCCGGGATCCGGGTCCCGGCCGACGTCGCCGTCACCGGTTTTGACGACATGCATCTCGGTGCCCTGCTCGCGCCGCCGCTGACCACGGTCCACCAGCCGATGCGACTGCTCGGCGCGCGTGCCTGTTCCATGCTGCTGGACCGAATTGCCAACCCGGCCCTGCCGCGCCGGGCCGAACGGCTGCCGACCACGCTCGTCGTCAGGGAAAGCTGCGGCTGCCCGGGAAGCCCCGATTCAGCCCGGCTGCCGTCCTAGCACCAGGACGCCGGCCGTGGCGAACATGCCGCCGTTGCCGAGGATCAGGCTGATCTGCGGCGACCCCACCTGCGCCGCCGCCTCGCCGCGCAGCTGCCGGACCCCTTCCTGGATCGCGAACATGCCGTACATCCCGGTGTGCGTGTAGGAAAGACCGCCGCCGTTGGTGTTCAGCGGCAACGACCCGCCCGGCTCGGTGTTCCCGTCCGCGATGAACGCCCCGGCCTCGCCCTTGCCGGTAAACCCCAGCGCCTCGAGGCCGTAGATGGGCACGTGCGCAAACGCGTCGTAGATCATCAGGTGGTCGACGTCGGCCACGCCGATGTCCGCCTCGGCGAAGGCCGCGCGCCCGGCCAGCCGGAACGCCTGCGACTCGGTGAAGTCCGCCATCTGCGAGATCATCGGCGTCTCCGACGACTCTCCCGTGCCGAGCACCCAGACCGCGGGCTTGGGAAACTCCCCGGCCCGTTCGGCCGAGGTGACCACCAGCGCCCCGCCCCCGTCGGTCACCAGGCAGCATTCCAGCAGGTGGAACGGGTAGGCGACGATCCGGGAGGCCAGCACGTCCTCGACCGTGACCGGGTCACGGTAGGCCGCGCGCGGGTTCTTGGCCGCCCACCGCCGCTGGGCCACGGCCACGTAGGCGAGCTGCTCGTGCGTCAGCCCGGACTCCTTCATGTACCGCAGCGCCGGGATGGTGAACGTAGTCGTCGGGCCGGACACTCCGTACGGCACCTCGAACTGACCCACCGGAGACGACGCCTCCATCCGGTACCGGGAAGCGCCCACCCGTGACCGGCCCGACTCCCCGTGGGTGATCAGCACCGTCCTGGCGTACCCGGCCCGGATGGCCGCGGCCGCGTGCCGCACGTGCAGCAGGAACGAGGTGCCGCCGACGCCGGTGCCGTCGATCCAGCGCGGCGTGATGCCCAGCGCGTGCGCCACCTGGACCGGCCCGGGCGCGGAGACGGTGGCGATGCCGTCAATGTCGCGTAGCGACAGGCCCGCGTCGGCCACCGCGTTCAGCGCCCCCTCCACGTGCAGCTGCAGCGTGGAGTGGCCGGGCAGCCGGCCGATCTGGTCGGTCTCGGCCGCCCCGGCGATGATGACCCCGGTCACCGCGCCTCCCTCGGACCGAACACTGGCAGGCTCACGTCGCCCCGCCGCTCGAACTGCACCTGCAGCGGCATGTCGAGCTCCAGCGCCTCCGGCGTGGCCGGCAGCCCGACGATGCTGGTCATCATCCGCGGCCCCTCGTCCAGTTCCACGACGGCGATCGCGTACGGTGCGTCGTCCTCGAAGCCAGGCGCCGGCCGGTGGTTGATCACGTAGGAGTACAGCGTGGCCCGGCCGCTGGCGGTGAACCACTCGACGTTGCGCGAGCCGCACGCCGGGCACACCGGACGCGGGTAGAAGTAGGGTCGGCCGCAGTCGGCGCACCGCTGGATGCGCAGCTCACCCGCTGCGCAGCCGTCCCAGAACGGCTGAGTCTCCGGGGTCGGTACCGGGACCGGCTTTCCCGTCACGCCCGCTTCCCTTCTTTCGGGCCCCGAACGGGCCTGGTATCCCGCTCCCCGCCGGATACCATTGCCACCCGTTCACAAAGCCGCGCCATCGAGCCCACCAGCCTTAACAGAATGCTTTTCTGGAATTAGCCTCTAAGTGAGCTGGCGTACCTGTCAAGAGGAGGCCTATGCCCAGGTTGCCGAAGGACGGCCCGGCGAGCGGCGCCTGGCAGTGGAGCCGTACCGCGCAGACGCAGCGCGCGCTGCTGGACGCGGCCCGGCAGGTGTTCACCGAGCGCGGCTTCGCCGAGGCGAGTATCGCCGACATCGTGCAGCGGGCCGGATCCAGCGTCGGCAGCCTCTACCACCATTTCGGCGGCAAGAGCGAGCTGTTCATCGCGCTCTGGCAGGAGCACCAGCTCGCCCACGAGGAGGCCGCGAGCCAGGCGGTGGCCGACGCCAGGAAGCAGGGCGTGACCGACCCGGGGCAGCTGTTCGAGGCCGGGGCGCGCGCCTTCCTGCAGGGCAGCTGGCAGCGCCGCGACCTGGCGCTGCTCTTCGCCTCCGGTGACGCCCCGCCCGGGTTCGAGGTACTGCGGCGCCAGCGGGGGCGCGAATGGATCGGCCAGAACGACTCGCTGCTGCACCTGACCGACGTGCCGGAGGACCGCGTGTACGCCGCGATCCTCACCTCGCTGATCGGCGAGGGCTCCTACGAGGTCGCCGGGGCCAGGAACCGCCGTCAGGCCGAATCGGTCATCGACGCGGTGATCGAGTACGCGCGGCGGCTGATGGCCGGCGGCGTGCCCCGACGCGGCTAACTCAGGGCGACTAGCGTCCGTGCTGGACCGGTTCAGCCCAGCGTGGCGTGCATCTCCCAGACCAGGATCTCGGTCGGCTCGGCCGCGGTGACCCGCTGCCCGCCGGTGGCGGTGAAGCGTACCGCGTCGCCGGCCTCCAGCGGGCCGGCGCCTTCCAGGGTGACGCGGCCGCGCGGGACGAACAGGTGCAGGAACGGCGCCTCGGGAAGTTGCACGCTCTGGTCGGGCTGCAGCCGGGCCGCGTGCAGCGCGGCGTACCGGTTCTTGATCCTGATGGCCGCGGCACCGTCGTGCTCCGGCATGCCTGATGCAACGGTCACCAGGCCGCCGGAGAGAAGCTCGTGGTCGATCTCTAGCTGCTCGTAGCCGGGATCGATGCCGCGCTCGTCCGGTACGACCCACATCTGCACGAAGTGCACCGGGTCGCGGTGCGCAGCATCATCCTGCCCTGGGCCGGCCTGCCGCCAGGAGTCGTTCTTCTCGCTGTGCAGGATGCCGGTGCCCGCGCTCATCCGCTGGGCCAGCCCGGGGTAGATCACCCCGGTGTGCCCCTCCGAGTCCTGGTGCACCAGCGAGCCCTGCAGGACCCAGGTGACGATCTCCATGTCCTGGTGCGGGTGGGTCTCGAAGCCGGTGCCCGGCATGACGGTGTCGTCGTTGTTGACCAGCAGCAGCCCGTGGTGGGTGTTGGCCGGGTCGTAGTGACGGCTGAAGCTGAAGCTGTGCTTGCTGTCCAGCCAGCCGAGGCGGGTATTGAGCCGCTCATCGGCGCGGCGGACGTCGACCTGAGGGGTCAGCGTGGCGGTCATGTCGCTCCTGTTTACCGGAAGGGTCAACGACCCGCGGGTGCCGCCCGTGGGGGGCGGCACCGCGGAGGGGGGTCAGGCGTTCTTGATCGCGGAGATCTCGAACTCGAGGGTGACCTTGTCGCTGACCAGGACGCCGCCGCCCTCGAGCGCGGCGTTCCAGGTGACTCCGAAGTCCTTGCGGTTGATCGTCGCCGCGCCCTCGAACCCGACCCGCTGGTTGCCGAACGGGTCAGTCGCAGCGCCCTCGAACTCGAACGGGATCGTGATCTCGTTGGTCACGCCCTTGATGGTCAGGTCGCCGGTCACCTCGAAGGTGGTCTCGCCAGCCTGGCGGACGCCGGTCGAGACGAAGGTGATCTTCGGGTACTCCTGCATCGCCAGGAAGTCGTTGCCGCGCAGGTGCTCGTCGCGCTGGGCGTTGCGGGTGTCGATGCTCGCGGCCTCGATCGTCACCTCGACGCGGGAGTTCGCCGGGTTGGCGCCGTCCAGCACCGCGGTGCCCGCGAACTCGTCAAACGAGCCGCGCACCTTGGTCACCATGGCGTGGCGGGCGACGAAGCCGATCCGGGTGTGAGCCGGGTCGAGGGTGTAGGTGCCGGTCAGTTCGGTCAGGGCCGGGGCGGAAGCGGTGGTCATCGGAATTCCTCCAGGTAAGTTGATGATGCGTCATCTAACATAGATGATACATCATCCATTCCCGGGTACTCTGATGTCATGAGCCGCTGGCTAACGGAGGAGGAGCAGCGGGCCTGGCGCGGGCTGCTGCGGATGAACCGGCAGCTGAACGCCCGGATGAACCGGCAGCTGCAGGACGAGTACGGGATATCGCTGGCCGACTACGACGTGCTCGTGGTGCTCAGCGAGGCGCCGGAGGGCCGGCTCCGGGTATTCGAGGTCACCGACGCGCTGGCCTGGGAGCAGAGCCGGGTCTCGCACCAGCTCGCCCGGATGCAGCGGCGCGGCCTTATCACCAGGGAGTGCTGCGCGGCCGACGCCCGGGGCGCGTTCGCGGTCCTGACCGCGGCAGGCCGCGCCGCCATCGAGCGGGCCGCCCCGGCCCACGTCGAGCAGGTGCGGCAACTGGTCTTCGACGGGCTCAGCCACGACCAGCTCACCGCACTGACCGAGGTCACGACCCTCGTCCTGGACCGGCTGGCGGCCACGGCTAGCTAGGTGTTCGCCCGGCCGCAGAGCACCAGGGCCCAGGCGAGCAGGCCGAAGGCCGGGACGCTGGTGGCGACGCGGACGAGGTTCCAGGCGGCCCAGCGGGCCTCGTTGAACTGGGCGCGGACCTGCGCCACGTCGATGTGGGCCGGGTCGCCCGCGGCCTTGATCGCGTCGTTCATCGGCACGTTGACCGCCACCGTGACGATCACGGCGACCAGGTAGAGGCCGAACGCGGCGGCGATCCAGGGCAGGGCCGGCGTGCCGCGGTTGGCGATGCCGGCCACCAGGGTAAGGACGAGGGCGCCGCCGAACGCGGTGATCATGAACCAGGGGTTGATGATCGCGCGGTCGAGCTGCTGGAAGGCGGCGACGAACGTGCGGTCGTCGGTCTTGCGCAGGCCGGGCATGATCGAGTGGGCGTAGAGCGCGAAGGCGCCGGCCACCAGGCCCATGGTGAGGGTGGCGCCCATCAGGGTGGAAATCCGCAGCAGTGTCATGCCTGCTAGTACACCGGGCCGGGATGCGACAGAAAATGGTCGACAGTCGCGCCCTCATACGTGATCGTCTAAGTTAACCGGGTATGGACGCGATCGCCGGACTGCTCGACGGGCCCCGCGCGCGGCGCGCCTTCCTGCTCCGTTGCACCATGGACCCGCCCTGGGCGCTGCACATCAGGGACGAGGCGCCGTTGAGCCTGGTGGCCATGTTGCGGGGCCGGGCCTGCTTCGCTTTCGACGGGCGCGAGCCGAAATGGCTCGACCGCGGCGACGTGGCGATCCTGCTCGGCCCGGACCACTACCTGTTCGCCGACGACCCGGCCACGCCGCCGCAGGCGATCATCCTCCCCGATCAGCGCTGCACCACCCCGGACGGGCAGGAGATCGCGCAGATGCGCTCCTTCGGCGTGCGCCGCTGGGGCAACGCGGCCGACGGCGCCACCGAGGTGCTCACCGGCACCTACAACGCCGAGGGCGAGGTCAGCCGGCGGTTGCTCGACACGCTCCCGCCGTACCTGGTGCTGCGCCGCGACGACTGGCAGACGCCGGTGCTCGGCCTGCTCGCCGCCGAGATGCCGCGCGACGAGGTCGGCCAGGACGCCGTCCTGGACCGGCTGCTCGACCTGCTGCTGATCGACGCGGTGCGCACCTACTTCGCCCGGACCGAGCAGACCGCGCCTGGCTGGTACCGGGCCCAGCGCGACCCGGTGGTCGCGCAGGCCGTGCGGCTGCTGCAGGAAAGCCCCGCTGAGGCGTGGACCATCGACGCGCTGGCCAGCCAGACCCGGGTATCCCGGGCCACCCTGGCCCGGCGCTTCGCCGAGGTCGTCGGCCAGCCGCCGATGGAGTTCCTCACCCAGTGGCGGCTGACCCTCGCGGCCGACCTCATCCTGGACCCGCGGGAAACCGTCGCCTCGGTGGCCCGCACCGTCGGCTACGGCTCCCCGTACGCGCTGAGCGCCGCCTTCAAGCGGGTCCGCGGCGTCAGCCCGCACCAGCACCGCGTCGCCCAGCGGCGGGCCGCCACCACCGCCGAGGTGGTCGCATGATCTTCGGCACCGGCCGCGACCCGGAGGGTCAGGGCGAGTCCGAGACCGGCCGCCTGGAGGCCTTCAGCGACGGCGTGCTCGCGGTGATCATCACGATCATGGCCCTGGAGCTGAAGGCGCCGGTCGAAGGCACGTTCCGCAGCCTGCGCGAGCGGCTACCGGAACTGCTGGTCTACATCCTCAGCTTCACCTTCATCGGGATCTACTGGAACAACCACCACCACCTGCTGCGCGCCGCCCGCCGGGTGACCGCCGCGGTGATGTGGGCCAACCTGCACCTGCTGTTCTGGCTGTCGCTCATCCCGGTGCTGACCGAATGGATCGGCCAGCACTACTCCAAGACCGCTCCGGCCGCGACCTACGGGATAGTCGGCCTGGGCTCGGCGGTGGCCTTCACGATTCTCATACAGGCGATCATCCGGGCCGACGGCAGCTCCTCGCTGGTCGCGACCGCGATCGGCAGTGATACCAAGAGTCGCGTCTCGCTGCTGGCGTACGCGTCCGCGACCGCGCTGGCGTTCGTGTCCCCGTGGATCTCCTACGCCCTGTTCGCCGCGGTGGCGGTGATGTGGTTCATCCCCGACCGCCGCCTCAGCCGCCCGACCGCCTGACGCGCTTATTGCCGCTCAGGTCCATCTGCCTAGCCTGCCCTACCGCGGCCTTCCGGCGCGGCGCCCACCCGGTCCAGCCAGTCCGCGATGCTCCGGGCCAGGACCGGCATCGGGAGCGAGCCGTGGTCGAGCACGGCGGCGTGGAACGCGGGCAGCGAGAACGCCGGGCCCAGCCGCTCCCTGGCCTCGTCCCTGATCCTGAGGATCTCGAGCTTGCCGGTCAGGTAGGACACCGCCTGGCCGGGCATCACCACGTACCGGTCGATCTCGGGGGCCAGCACCTCCCGCGGCATGGGGACATGCTCCGCCAGGTAGTCCAGCGCCCGCTCCCGGCTCCAGCCGAACGCGTGCAGGCCGGTATCCACCACCAGCCGGGCCGCCCGCATCAGCGACGAGCTGATCGCGCCGAGCAGGGCGCGGTCGCCGTCGTAGAGCCCAGCCTCCTCGGCGAGTTGCTCCGCGTACAGGCCCCACCCCTCGGAGAACACGGACAGGCTGCGCTGGCGCTGAAGGGCGGGCAGGCTGGTGAGCAGCTGCAGCCGGGACAACTGCAGGTGGTGGCCTGGCACCGCCTCGTGAAAGGCCACAACCTCGAGGTCCCAGCCGGTCCCCGGAGTGGGCCGCGCGGTGTTGAACCAGAACGTCCCGGCCCGCCCGCCGTCAAGTCGCGGCGGGGTGTAGTGCGGCGCCGCGCCGCTCAGCGCGACGACCTCCGGCATCGGCGTCACCTCGCACGGCGGCGGGAGAGGCTGCGGGAACAGCTCGCCGGCCCGCGCCTCGGCCCGCCGCACCGCGGCCACCGCCTGGCGGATGGCCTCCTCGGCGGAGATCTTCCCCGCCGAGGCGCGCACCGCATCGAACACCTCGTCCCGCCCGGACAGCCCGAGCCCGGCGCCTAGTCGCACGGCCCTGGCCTCCAGCTCGGCGACCTGCTCCAGGCCGGTCTGGTGCAGCTCCTCTGGCGACCGGGGCAGGGTGGTGAAGATCCGGACGGCCCGGGCGTAGTCCTCCTGCCCGCCGGGCAGCCAGACCAGCCCGGCCCGGTCGGACGGCCGGGCCCGCGGCAGCAGTTCCCTGACCGTTTCCACCCACCTGGCCATAGTCGGCCGCACCACCTCGTCGGCCACCGCCCGGCGCTCCTGCTCCCACGCCGCCGCTCCCGGCCACCCCCGCGGAGGCTGCGGGGCAAATACCGGGCCGAGGCCGGGCAGCACGTCCTGGGCCCAGGCGACGGCCCGCTCGGCCAGCGGGGCGACCGGCAGCCGCCCCTTGCCCGCCCCGGTCCGCAGCCGCTCGCCGAGCTGGCCGAACCAGGTGCCGCTGCTCCGCAGCCGGAGCAGGTAGGCCTCGGCCGCCTCCGGGTCGACCAGGATCGTCCGTGCGGCCACCGCCAGGAAGGTGGCCGGCCCGGCGAACTGCATGGCGGTGACGGTGTGCTCAGCCGACGCCATGTCGATGCCGTCTTGCTCGTGCGCGCCCGCCTCCCGGACGCACCCGAGCGTGACGGCCTCGGCCGGGGTGCCCGCCGTGATCGTGCCGGCCTCGTCAAGGAAACGCCCGACCTCGGCGCGCCAGGCCTGCTCGCCCGCCTCGCTCTCGTCCGGGAGCAGATGGTCGTACCCGGGTATGCCGTACGCGGTGGCGGCGAAGGGATTGTGTTCCAGCCAGCGCCGCTGAAAGCGGTCGGCCAGGTCCCGGGGTCCAGTGTCAGTCACGATCCCCCATTAAACGCCTTCATCCCGTCCTGCCAGCAGCGGTTCGGTGTCGAAGATCTGCTCCAGGCATCCTCGATCATCGTGCTCGGTACCTGCGCCCTGCCCTCGCTGACCGCCTACCGGATCCTGTTCGGCATCTGCGCCGCCGCCGCCGTCCTCGGCGCCGCCATCGCCTTGCTCGTGCCTCGCCCCTCCCCAGCCAGTCCCGCCGCGGATCTGGGGCCGGGTGACCGGGACCGAGGGGCGGCGCGTGTCGGCCACGGACGGCATCACCACCGTGGCCGAGCCCGACGTCCCCCTGGTCGAGGCCGAGGCGCGGTTCGCACGGCTCCGCCTCGATCAGGCCAGGCACCTGTTCAGCCGTCTGGCCAGCCCCGACGCCGCCAATCCCGACGTGGCGCACGACTGACTGACCAGGGAACGTCGGCCGGCTTCGCTGGGATCACCAGGCAAGTTTGCCGCACGGACGTCGCGCCGGGAAAAGCTGTCGGAGCAGCCCGCCGTGCAACTCGTCAAGACAAGACCATCTATAATTTCTAGGCTCATGGGCAGCTATTGTGCGTCATCATGACAGGCGCATATTGCGTTAGAAAACGGCATAACCGGATAAGCATTCCATGTGCTGGCTAAGCGGCCACAGGGTTGCTTATCCGTCGATGTCGATGCCCTGCGCGTGAGCGGTACGGATGAAGTGATCGTAGGCTCCGACAAGTTCGTGATGGCGGCGCGTAAGCGCCGTGGTTTCCTCTTCCATGCCGGCATCGGCGGTATGTCGTGGAACCGGCGGGTGTGATATCTCGGACAGAAATTCTCCAGCCGCAGCTGTTCCGGGCGGCGGTGCTATTATCTTTTTGAGCTCCTGGGAATGCGCGGCAAACGTCCAACTGTCTACCGAACGGCAGAAGCTCGTGATGGCCTCCATAAGGGACTCGAAGGAGCGCGCGAGCTGCGCATCGTCAAATCCGATTGGCTGCGTCCGGGAGAATTTGGTCATCTTCTCGAATGCGTCCAGCACATCAGCCGGGAAGTCGGCGACGCTCATATCTGTCATTTCAGTATGTTTCAGCCAGCCGATCACAGCCCCATTGACTGGGAGTCTCTCCAGTGTCGCGCTGCAGAGCTTCTTATCGTGATCGCTCGGCAGCTTTATTCGTTTCCGCATGCTGTATGCGTAGTCTAGAGTGCCTGCGACGACTAGCACGGAGACGATCAGTGCGAGATAGATGGGATACGGATGGCCCTTTACCCAAGTCTTCACCGACTGCGTCGTCACCAGCGCTACAAAGCCACTTATCGATAGTGCCGCGCCGATGGCTGACATGACATACTTAGCGGGCAGGGCTATCATCGTTTCCAAGCCGCCCGGCTTCCTATTGTTTTCCTTGTCTGGCTCGCTCAATCTTCCTCCGGCTATCAGGGGTGGCGCGAGGTAATGTACCATCTGACTGGCCCTCACTACCATGGAAGACGACCTCGATGCTCAGTAATGAGGCGAGAAGCGCGCGTCGCCGGTGGCCGGCTGGCACGCTAATGTCGCGACTGGAGGCGCAAGCCGCCGATGAACTGCTGGAGCTCGCCGCCGGTAAACTTTATGAGCCTGGGACCGTTCTCATCCGGCAGGGGGCAGTAAGTAGCCACGTTTATCTCCTGGAGTCAGCGCCGCGCGGCACCTCGGCCTGCGTCAAGATAACCGCCACGTCAGAGAATGGTATCGAAACACTGCTCGGAATCCGTGCGGCGGGAGACGTTGTGGGCGAGATCGGCGTGCTCGGACAGCGTGACCGGAGCGCCACCGTGACGACGTGCTCGCCGCTCATCGGCCATCCGATTCCCGCAGACGCCTTTATGTCCTTCCTGGCGCGCAGGCCGCATGCATGGCACGCGGTCAGCCTCATGATCGCCGACAGGCTGGACTGGGCGAATCATCGTCGCATCGATCTCGCCGGATACGATGTCACCGTTCAGATCGCTCGCGTCATCATCCACATCATGGATCTCTACGGATACTGTTCTTCGAATACCGGCGAACTCGGCGTGCGTTTGTCTCAGCCCGAACTCGGAAGCCTGGTCGGGGCGAGCAAGGAAGCCGCCGCCAAGGCGGTGAAACGCCTGCGGGAGATGGGGCTCATCGAGACCGGGTACAGAACGATAACCGTCCGGGATGTGGCTAGGCTGCGGGCCGCTGCCGGCCTGTCCTCGGCCGGAACTAAAGTTCATCGCCCGCAGTAACGGTAGTTCTTGTAGATGCCTACGTTACCGACGGTACGGGAGTGATCTGTGATGCTGTTGTGCGGCTTCGCCAATAATACAGTCGCAGATTTCTTTCTGATCACAATTAAGCAGCGACCGGGCTGTCTTCTGTATACGCCTCTCGTGCTCGCAAGTAGGCCGCCCGGGATTTTGCGAAATTAGGCACCCCGGTGTTTGCGCGCAAATATGCCGGGATATAACGCCAGCGGGGTACGTCCCCGACACGGGAACCTTGTATTTTTACATGATCTTTTCCGGATGTATGGGGTAACACTTGGAATTGTGACCTAGGTGCACAGATATCAGGGGAGGATGCACATTGTCGCGAGTCGATAACGTGTTCGGGCGGCACCTGCTGGTGGCCGTGGACGCCGCTGGATACGGCACCGGCACCGATCAGGAGCACATCGCCGTGCAGTCAGGGCTGCCAGCTGTCCTGGATGCCGCCGCCGCGCGCGCGAACCTCAGGCGCGACCGGTGGTTGACGCAGCAGGCGGGGGACGGTGAGCTTGCCGTCCTGCCGCGCGACGAGCCTGAGCCCATCGTCGTTGACCAGTACGTCCGCTACCTCGACGAGGCGCTAGCGGCCTACAACGCGAATCCGGCGTCGAGGCGGAAGCTGCGGCTCCGGATGGCCATTCACTTCGGCACCGCGATGCCGGCCGATAACGGGTACGCGGGCCAGGGGGTCGTAGCGGTTAGCCGCCTAGTGGATTCGGCGGCCGTCAAGGACGCGCTTGCGGCGGCACCGCAGGCATGCCTCGCGGTGATCCTGTCCCGGCAGGTCTTCGACGATGTCGTCCGGCAGGGACACGTATCGGTCCAGCCAACGGACTTCGCCAAGGTGAGCGTGCGGGTGAAGGAGTTCCAGGACGAGGCGTGGGTCAAGGTCGTCGGGGTGCCCCTCCACGCCTCGGTGCCATCGAACAAGCCCGCGGACGACAAGCCCCCGGCCAGCCGCGCGGAACCCGAGGATAACCGGGTGCACCAGGAGTTTTACGGGGAGGTGCACGCTCCGGGGGCGACGTTCGGCATCTCCCGCGGCGTGTAGCGATGGCTGACGACAAGTCGAGACCGGCAGCCGACGGCAGCCCGCCCTATGAGCAGGGCCCCGTCGGCGAACCGAAGCACGCGCCAAAGGCCGCGGACGGCGTGGGGATAGACGGCAAGGGCGAGGCCGGGGGCAAGGACGAGGCGGGGAGTAAGGACAAGGCAAGAAGCAAGGGCGAGCCAACCGGGGACGCGGACGCGGGCGGCAAGCGGGAGCGAGGCCAGGACAAACCCGGGGACCAGAGGGAGCGCCTGGGGGACAACGTCTACCAGCGCTTCAACGGGCCCATCTACGCGCCCAACGCGACGTTCGGGACGAGCGGCGGGTCGGCAGGCGGTGACGAGCAGCAGGCCCGGGGCCGGGACGAAGGTCCCGTCGAAGAGACCGTCATCACCACGATCGTGCGCACGTACGCGAAGCCTGCCTGCTACGACGAGGCCGAGCAGGCGCTCAGAGACACGCACGTCGTCATCCTGACCGGGGAAGCGGGCAGCGGGCGGCGGGCAGGAGCCATCGTCATGCTGGCCGGCGTCAGGGCGGCGGATAAGCCGCTGGTACGCATCAATCCTTCGATCACCCTTGAGAAACTGGCCGTGCGCCCCTTCGACGCGGGCACCGGCTATCTCATCAGCGAGAAGTTCGCCGAGCAGGTCGTGCCCGAACTCGCGGAGTTCCACTGGGACGCGCTCTGCCAGAAGATCCGGAAGGCGAAGGCGTTCCTCGTCGTAACGGCCGGCGCCGGTCTGATAACCGCCGTTCCCGACGCCATCAGGCAGGTCGCGTGGCACCGGCCTGATGCCGCGGACGCGATCCGTACTCATCTCGGCGCCTCGTACGTGGCCGACGACATCATCCACAAGGTGGCCGAGGCACTCGGGGCGGACTATTCACTCGCCGGCATCGGGGCGATAGCGCGCCGCATCCTGAGCGGGGAAGACATCGGCCAGCTCCTGGAGGAGCTGCACGGCGGTAACCGGCAGACGGTGGCCGGCTGGCTGGATGACGTGGACGCGGCGATCCCGGCCGTGCTGGAGGTCGCGGCGCTGGCCTTCGTCTTGGGTGTTACCGAGCGCCTGTTCGAGGATGAAGTGGCCGGTCTCAGGCGCCGGCTCGCGGACTTCGCGCCCGAGCTCGATACCGGGTCGAAGAAGGCGAGGGCGGAGGCCGAGTTCAAGTTCCGGCAGCTGCGCAAGCAGCGTGCGGACCACAAGCTGCTCACCGTCAGGCATGTGCCCGTCGCCAGGAGCTCGGGGTCGATCGCGGTCCGGCACGTGGATTTCCGTGTGCCGGAGTACCGGCGATACGTCATCGCCGAACTGTGGAACAGCCTCGGCCGGGAATTCTGGACGGGCATGCGCCGCTGGCTGAACGGCATCGCCGAGGCCGATCACCATGACCCGCTGCGGCACGCCGACTTGATGAACAGCGCGGCTATCGGACTGGCTCTGCTCGCTCTCGTGGCGCCGGACGAGGTCATCGACTGCTACCTCGAGCCGTGGACGGAGGAAGATTCCAGCGCCGGCCAGCAGACGATGGCCGTCTACGTGGTCTGGCAGATGAGCATGTTCGACCAGACGGCACCGCTGGCGCTGCGCATCGCCATCCTGTGGGCGGGTCAGGGGCCGCCGACGCAGCGCATGCTGGCGGCCATCGCGTTCAGCGGCGAGCTGGGAGCGCGTTATCCCGTCGAGGCCACCAAGCGGCTTGGCCAGCTGGCTGATCAGCAGGAGCCGATGGTGACCCTGGCGTTCGGCCGGCTCTTCGCCACTCTGGCGGGGCAGGGAGGCGACGCGGTGGTGGTGCTCCGCGAGCTGCGGCGGCGAATGGCGGACAAGAAGGACCGGCGGTCCGCCGACCTTCTGCTGGGAGCGGTTATCGACCTAGTGTCGGCGCGTGACTTCCGCACCGGCCGTCCGTCCGCCGCCGTTTTCCTGAGCGACAACGCCGGGCACGTCGCCGACCTGGGAGCGCTCTGGGCTCGAGCCCTCTACCTGCGTCCTTGGCGTGACCGCGCCATCCGGGCGCTGGTCGCCACGGTGACGGCGATCGCCAAGCCCGCGGGCGGAGTGAGGGCGAAACCACAGCATCCCGCGGAACCAGGCAACCTGGCGCGGTCGCTCGGCGCGGCGATCGGCACGGAATTGCCGGAGCTCGAGCGCGCGCCGCTCCGGCACGAGATCGCGCGATGGGTCGCCGAGGAACACCGTCGCGGCAAGCGAGACCGTAAGCCCGGCGACGACCGCTCTGACCCGCCGCAGCCCCCCGAGTCCGACGAGCTGCTCGAGAAGCTCCTCAACGCGATTGAGCATCCCTCCCCACGAGAGCTGGGTGAATAACGTGAGCAATTACCCGATCATCAGCCAGCGGACCCTGCCGAAGGCCAGCCGCCGCGGCCCAATGGGACTCGTGCCGCCGCGCCGGGATGCCAGCGAGCTCCCGCTGCCGAACGCGCATGAAGCGGTGGTCTACAAGGCCGCAGGTACCTACGTCGTGGACGACGGGCGGAGCCGGACCACCGACGATCACATCGTCAACGCGACGAACATCACCGTCGTGGACATGAGGGAGGACGCTCCCATCACGGTGCAGACGACCATCCCGTCGGCCGGCGCCGCCGAGTTCGTCGTCCACGTGACGTTCCTCTGCACGGTGAAGAAGCCGGAAGAGGTCGTCGAGGCGGGCCTGCATGACCTCACCACGGCGCTTACTCATTACCTCATCCGGCACCAGAAGCTCTTCCATCTCGGCGAGGACTACCAGCTTGGCCAGGTGGCCGCGGTGCGGCACAACGCCACGTCGGAGGTCAAGGCCTACTTCAACGTCCGCCCGGCCCGGTTCAGGGGACTGGACGTCAAGCTGGGCAACGTCCAGGTCATGACCCCGGACGAGCTGCACACCAAGCAGCGTGAACGGGAACTGGCCGGGCTGCTCACCTCGGAGCAGCAGCAGATGGAGCACGACCTAGCCGAGCAGAAGGCGAAACTCGACGAAACCCGCCGCCGGCACGAGGAGGAATTCGAACTAGAACGGCACCGCCACGATCAGGCCCTGGCCAAGATGCAGCAGCAGCTCACCGACATGAAGGAAACGTTCCAGCAGCAATTGCAGCAGCAGCAGTTGCTGCACGACCAGATGATCCGGACACGTTCGTTCGAGCACGCTGTCGATGAAGCCGCCCGGCTCAAGGGTGCGCTCGGGGTGGACGAATCCGCGATGCCCACCATCCTCGCCGGAGCCATCGGCGAGCGCACCATCTCGGAAACGGCCGACTCGCTGAACGACGAGCGGGAACGACGGCAGGAGCAGGAGGCCGAAGACGCGGCCCAGAGGCGGGAGTGGAAACGCGAGAAGGCGCGCTACGAGCGGCAGATCGCTCGCGAGAACTCCGAAATGCAGTACAACCTGGAAGTCGAAAGGCTCAAGACCCAAGCCTCAGTGGTCGTCGCCGCCGTGAACCGCGGCCTGGCCGACCACCAGAACGTCGAATTCCTCATGAGCGAGCTCCGGAGCGTGGCCAAGCAGCTGGAGAGCGCCTCGGCCAGCGCATCCCGGCGGGAAAAGGACCAGGATGAGAGCCCGGAACGCCCGAGGAGCCCGGGGCGCCCGAAGCGCGCGGCCCGGCCGAGGCGCCCTGAGGCCCGGGCCGACGACGACGTCATCGAAGCCGAGATCGTCTCCGACGACCTCGGTGACCCCGGCGCTCGCCGCGACGCCGAACCGGAACCGCGGGAGGAAGACCTTGGACGCTGAGGACCCTCGGGTAAACGGGCAAAGCTACCTGGCCGACGGCCCGCCGGGTAGCGGCGCCACGGATGACGAGCCCGGGGAAGGCAGCGGGCCGACCATTCCCCTCGGCCGCTGGATACCTGACGGTGACGGCACCGGGGGTGCCTACCCGCCCGACGGCGGCCAAGTACCCAATGGCAATGGCCATAATGTTCTCTCCGCCGGGCCCGACCCCTCCGCCGATGCTACGGAAGGTTACGCCTTCCCCCAGGCCGCCGCGTCCTCGCAGGGCCCGGGTAGGTGGCTCAGGAGCCTGATCGGGGTCGACGAGCGACTGCTCGACCGGGTGTGGGAGGAACGCGCCCGGTATACCTGCCTCGGCGCGATCGTGCTCGGGACGGCGACAATGGCCACGCTGTCCATGCTGGACGCGCTGGACCAGGTGTTCGGGCCGATATGGCCGGTGCTGGTCCTCGTCGCCCTCTTCTGGGGCGCCTTCATCTGTTGGATCGACCGCTGGCTTATCGCCAGCACGCACGGCGCCCGCAGCGGCCAGTGGCATGTCTTCGTGCCCCGCATCTTCCTCGCGCTGCTGTTCGGGGTGATCATCGCGACTCCGCTGGTGCTTACCGTGTTCGGCTCGGAGGTCGTGTCACGGGCTCAGAACGATCAGAGCAATGCGCTGCTGCGGTACGAGAGCCAGCTCAAGCAGTGCAACCCATTGCCCGACGCGTCGGCCGCGGCCATCGCTGCCGCCCAGTCTTCTGGCTGCGCCCAGTTCCGTGTGCCGGTTGGCAATCCGGCCATCGGGACGGACAAGGCGATTGCCTCTGAACAGGCGCAACGGGACCAGCTGAATCAGCTCATCGCGTCCGACAACAGCCAGATCGCGAACCTCAACACCATCGCGCGCGACGAGTGCAATGGTGTCTCAGGCACCGGCCTGTCGGGTGTTGTCGGCGTGGGACCGAACTGCAACCGGGACCGGCAGAAGGCCGACAGCTTCACCCGCAGCAGTAACGTCGCGAAACTTCAGGACGAAGTGACGAGCCTGAATAACAAGATCGCGACGCAGACGGTCACCGCGGGGCAGCAGACACAGACGTACTCGGCGAACATCTCCACCGCGGTCTCGAATCTCGTCGTGACCAAGAAGCAGCAGGGGGGGCGCATCGGCCTGCTCAACCGCATCGAGGCTCTCGGCGAGCTGGCTTCCGCTCACTTCGTCATCGCGGCCGCAACGGTCCTGCTCGCGATCTTCATCATCGTTATTGACTGCCTTCCCGTGCTGTCGAAGATGATGAGCGGGATGACGCGGTACGACAAGATCTTGGAGTTCCGGCTCAGGATCGCGGAGCGGATGGCAGCGGACACCTTGAAGGTGGCCGAGCGGAAGGCGACCAGCCGAGACGAGATTGAGCTCAACAAAATCGAGAGCCATATGCGCTCTGAGCTCGAACGGATCGACGAGGCATCTCGCTTCGAGCGGGCGAAGCGAGACGCGGAGCTCGACCGGAAGATTGCGTACCTGGCCGCTGAGTACCGCCGCCTGGCCGACGCTGAAGGCGGCATCGCCTGACCGGGGATCTCCTGCCGGAACCGGCTGGCGGTCCGCTTCCTTGCTGAAAGCGAGGAACCCGGACGGCCAGCGCAGTTCATGACACTATCGTCAACGCCACCCGAACCCTGGCTTTCATCACGATAGGTGACTCCCGGTGGACCAGCCGGGCTCTGGTCGCCCTGAGCGCCGCGGCCGGAAACCGTGGCCAGACTGGGCGGCCCGGCAGTATCTCAGCCGGGCGGTCGACTATCAGGCCGGCCGCGGCGACCTGCATGAGATGGCGGTGGCACTGGATAGCCTCGCCCGCCTGGAGACAGATGCCGGCCACCTCCGCAGGGCAAGGGAATCCTACGAGCGCAGCCTCACTCTCCGGCGGGAACTGGGGATTCTCGCCTGACGGCCATTGCGCTGGGAAACCTGGCCGAGGCCGCGACGCTTGGCAAGAGCTATGCCAGGGCCGGCACCTGCCGGAACCTGCTGCTTCTTGGCGAGAAGCTTGCGGTACAGATGGACGACTACCTGGCTCTCGGGGAAGGCTCACGATGCGCTCAAGGCGGTCAGCAGGAGCGAGACAGGGCCGAAGCTGACGAAACGGGAGACCGAAATCATCCGGCTCGTAGACAAGGGTGAAAGCGACCGGGCAATCGCGGATCACCTCGGGATTGCCGTCCCGACCGTCCGGCGGCACCTGGAAAATATCTTCGCGAAGCTGGATACGAGAAGCCGGGGCTCGGCCGCCATCTGGCGCAACCTGCCCTGACCCCGCCTTGACGGCTCCGCCCCGCTAGGAGCCAGGCGAGTTGAACCAGGGCTGGCCGGCTGCCAGCAGGTACCGGTCGGCCAGATGGTTGAGCACCCGCCGGGCCTGCCGGAACCGGTCGGCCACGTCGCCGGCCACGGCCAGCCGCGCCGTCCGCACCGGGGCCAGCTCGCAGGCGGCCCGGTACCAGCGGGCGCCGAGGTGCTCGAGCAGGTCGATGGCCGGCCCAGCGGCCAGCCGCTCCCGCTGCGGGCCGGGCAGCCCGGCCGCGCGCAGCAGCCGCCCCGCGTCCACAGGGCCGAACGCGCGCGACGTCACGTAGTCGGGAAACACCCCGGTCAGGAACAGCGAGACATCGCCGAGCCTGCGGTACACCCCGGGCCGTTCGGCTTCCGGTACGGCGTCCAGCAGGCCCGCCAGCCGCACCGGGTCCAGCTCGCTGAACCGCCGGGTCCGGACCCGGCCGGCTACCCGGACCCGGTACCGGCCGCTGGCCACCCGGGTGAAGGAGGCCAGCAGCTCGGCCAGGAACAGCCGCCGCGCCGTGTCGGCGAGAAAGTCGCGCAGCGCGGGCGCGTCGAACAGCGGCACTCGCTGGCGCGGCCCGGTGCGCTCCGGAACGTGGGCGGCCGAGGCCAGCTCGGTCATGGCCCGCTGCACCAGCAGCGCGAAGATCAGGAACGGCGACGCCTGGACCGCCCAGCCGCGCGGGCCCTCGCCCAGCCCTCCCCCCAGCACGGCGCCGAACGTGCCCGGGTCCTCCAGCAGCCGCAGCAGCGCCGCCGGGTCGCCACGCAGCCACGCACCGTCCCCCGGACCGGCCCCCGGATCAGCCGGAGCCAGCAGCCTCAGGTCGGCGTCGGTGAGATGGCCCGCGTACTCGCGGGCGGCCAAGGCACGGTCCATACCCGACGTGTAGCCGCCGCACGTCACAACGAAACCCCCGGCACGATGTTTGACCGCCCGCTGCCTGGGCGCCCCAGAGCGCAGGTGCGGCCTCAGGAGCCACCGTCAGTGGCCGTCCTGCGGCGGGAGCGTCCGCTCCTCGTGATCGAGCTCGCGCTCCAGGATGCGCAGGCTGGCGTCGGGCAGGTGGCCGGCGTCCCGCCAGCGGAGCAGTTCCTCGCGCTGTGCGTCGATGACCGCCCGCCGGGCCTCCAGCGCCGCTTCGTATTCCGGCGAGGACGCGGCGGCGGGCGCCGAATCCTCCTCGCCCTCCAGCCGGTCCAGCAGCAGGCGGTAGCGCCTGGCCTTGCCGTCCAGGCTGGCCCGCAGCGCGGACAGCACCGGCCCGGGCACGGCGTCGTCCGCGGCGATCTGGTCCAGCCGGGACAGGCCCGCCTGGACCGAGGCGGCCCGCGCCTGCGTGCGCACCAGGGCGGCGTCGGCCGGGTCGGCGTGCACCCCCAGCGCATGGGCGATTGGCGCGAACGTAAGCCCCTGCCCGACCAGGGTGACCACGACCACCAGGTAGGTGCAGAACAGCAGCAGGTCACGGCCGGTGAACGGGTGCCCGCCCTCGATGGTCAGCGGCAGCGTGAAGATCGCCGCCAGGCTGATGACGCCCCGGGTGCCGGCCCAGCTCAGCACGCCTATCTCCCGGCCGGACAGGTACTGATCGTCCGGGATGTCCCGGCCCCGGCGGCGGCGCAGCGCCCGGGGCAGCGACTGGGTGAGCGCCAGCCACAGCGGCCGGAGCAGCAGCACGACGCCGAGGCTGACCGCCACCGCGGCGACGATCGTGCTGGTGGGGTACGCCTTCAGGCCGCGGATGACCGGCGCGATCTGCTGGCCGACCAGCAGGAAGACGAAGCCCTGGAGCAGGAAGTCGGCCAGGTGCCAGACCGCGGTCGCCTGCAGCCGGCTGGCGCCGGAGGTGAAGCGGGGCGACTCGTGGCCGATCATCAAGCCGGCCACGGCGACCGCCAGCACGCCAGAGACGTGCAGTTCCTCGCCGAGCAGGTAGGCGGCGAACGGCGTGGCCAGGGAGACGCCGTTGACCAGCAGCGGGTCCCGGACGACGGATCGCAGCAGCCGCACGATGATCGCCACGGCGACGCCGCAGAGCAGGCCTCCGGCCGCGGCGAGCAGGAAGCGCAGGATGGCGCCCCCGAACGAGAAGCCGCCGCTGGTCGCCGCGGTGACCGCCACGGTCAGCGTGGTCAGCGCGGTGGCGTCGTTGAGCAGCCCTTCCCCTTCGACGATCGTGATCAGCTTGGGCGGCAGGCCGGCCCGGCCGCCGACGGCCAGCGCGGCCACCGGGTCGGTGGGGGACAGGGCGGCGCCCAGCGCGATGCCGGCGGCCAGGCCCACCCCGGGCACGAGCAGGTCCATCCCGATCCCGGTGACCACCGCGGTGGCCAGCACCAGCCCGATGGACAAGCTGATCACGGTGCGCATGTTCTCCCTGAGCGCCAGCAGCGAGGAGTTCAGCGCCGCGCTGTAGATCAGCGGCGGGATGACAAAGGTCAAGATCACGTGCGGATCGAGGGTGACGTTCGGCCCCGGCAGCACGCCGTAGACCAGGCCGGCCACGGTGAGCAGCGCGGCGGCCGACAGGCCGGTCCGGTCGGCCAGGTACTGGAGCGCGACGATGACGGCCACGGCGGCCAGGACGAACGTCAGGACATCCAGCACGGGAAACCCCCGCCTCGTTCGGAACTAAAGATTTTTTCATACCGAACGGTCCGGGTTCGAGCCCCGCCGCCGCCTATCCGCCCGGCCGGGTCGGCGTGGCTGCGGCCAGCCTCTGGGCCCCGGCGATCTCCACGTCGGCGCGTCCTTGGAAGTAGGCGGCCCGCGCCTCGTCCGGGCCGAAGTCGGTGATGTCGCCGAAACCGTGCCCGTGCAGTAACCGCGCGATCTCGGCCGGGGTGAAGCGGCTGACGAACGGCTCGCCCAGCTCCGCGGCCAGGCCGGCGAACGTGGCCGCGATCTGCGCGGTGACGCCGGTGAGCGCGGTCGGCGGCTGGTTGTAGGTGAGCACGAGGCGGCTGCCGGCGCTGCACCGGGCCACGGTGGCGAGCGTCGCGTGGATGGCGTCGAGGGTGAGGTACATCGTCACGCCGATCCAGGAGAAGATCGTCGGCAGCCCGAAGTCGAACCCCGCCCGCCCCAGCCCTTCCCGCAGCGTCTGCCGCTCGAAGTCCACCGGCGCGAAGACCAGCCCGGCTGGGAGCGCGACGCCGATAGCGGTCAGCCGCCGCCGCTTCCATTCCTGGGTGGCCGGGTGGTCGACCTCAAAGACCCGCAGCCGGTCCAGCAGGTCCGCCCGGCGGTAGGCGAACGAATCGAGCCCGGCGCCAAGGATCACGTACTGGCCGAGGCTTCCGGCCGCGGCCTGCTCCACGACGTCCTCGGCGTATCGGGCCCGCACGCAGATCCAGCGGCTGAAGGCCAGCAGGTGGGTGCGCGGCACCTCTGCCCGCAGCCGCGCCAGCAGCGCCTGCCCTTCCGGTCCGGCCAGGCCGAGGGCGAGGTAATCGTCCATCACCCAGGGCCGCGGCTCGGTACGCTGCAGCGCCCTGGCCACCGCGGTCAGCACCGCGGTGCGGCTCGGGCGCGGAATGGCCTCTCCCACGCCACGCATCGTACATCGCGACAGAATTGGTATTCACTAGCCCTTTCTAAATTAACAATTCTGTGCTATTATGCTAAATATTGAATGGTAATCTCCGGGATGTGAATATCACCACCCGCGACCTTTCTTACCGTGACCTCGATACCTCGCTGACCGGCCTGTTCTGTTGGAATGACGTCCAGGAACGGCGGCCCGGAATTCTGCTCATCCATGGCGGGGCCGGCCTCGACGCGCACGCGCGGGAGCA
>Ga0070699_100001134_pt1 | contig 24756 bp, 19 predicted proteins | sample KBSK1503metaG_FD_65473 | JGI IMG/M metagenome (GOLD analysis project Ga0070699, IMG submission 65473) | Corn, switchgrass and miscanthus rhizosphere microbial communities from Kellogg Biological Station, Michigan, USA - KBS K1-50-3 metaG | ecosystem: Host-associated > Plants > Roots >...
AGTTCCGTCTTACGATGCTCAAGAGTGCGGACGCGAATCCTGTGCAGAGTCAACCCAAGTAACACAAGACTGGCAGCAATCGAGGTGTAGAACCAATTCGTCTGGTAGAAGCGGGGTAGAAGGTAGAAGCCGAATGAGGCTCCTGTTTCATTCCAAAGGCCATCGTTATTGCACGCCATTACGCGAAATCGATATTCTCCGGGAGCAATGTTGGTATAACGAGCCGTCCGAGCTGTTCCAGCATCATTCCATTCCCGGTCGAACCCGTCCAATTTGTATTTGAACCTCACCTTCTGCGGAGCCACAAAACTTAACGCGGTAAATTCAAACTCCAGATCACCAGGGCCTGGAGCTACTTCCGCAGTCTCCCGCGGCGAGAACGACTTCCCATTGATACTTACTCTTTCAATTGCCACAGGCGGGCGCAAAGGATTGAGCTTGATATTGTTGGGGTCGATTGAGGAGACGCCCTTGACAGTAGCAAACCACAATTTCCCATCCCTGGTTCTGAATGCGGAAGGTGAACCGGGATTGCACTCATTACTCCTGAGTCCATCGGCTGTTGAATAAACCTCTGGGATGATGGAATCGGTCTGTCCGTCTGCAAAGTCGTTGAGTTGCTTCTTGCTAACCCGGAAGATGCCTTTGTGCGACGTGAGCCATAGGTTGTTGCTATCGTCTTCCAGGATGGCGAACGCGGCACTGTTTAATAGTCCTGTTTTCAGATCAAAGGAAGTGAGCTTTTCATCTTTGAATCTACTCAACCCGCGACCTCCGGCAATCCACAAAATCCCATCTCTATCTTCGTAGATTGCCCTGACAACATCGCTAACTGATCCAGTTCTTGGAGTGACCGGCGTAAACTGTCCGTTGCTGAATATGTTCAATCCGTAGGTTGTGCCAACCCACAGTCTGCTTTGTCTGTCCTCATAGATCGCTGCCACGTTGGATAGTCCTTTATCAACAACGAAGGAAGTGAATTTGCCGTCCCTGAAACGATTCAGCTCGCCGTGGCTTGTGCCAATCCAGAGACTGCCTTGCTCGTCCTCATTGATTGAAAGAACATAGTTATTGGATAGCCCTTGTTCCATAGTGAACGAAGGGAACTTTCCGTCTCTGAATCTATTCAACCCGCCGCCATATGTGCCAACCCATAGATTTCCTTCGGTGTCTTCGCCGATTGAGTACACAAAGTCATTGGACAATCCGTCTTTCTGAGTGAAAGTCGTAACCTTCCCGTTATTGATTCTGTTCAATCCGCCTCCGAATGTGCCAATCCAAAGACTTCCATGTTTGTCCTCGAATATGGTCGTAGCCGAATCATTTGATAAAAGCTCTTTAGTGGTAAAAGAGGTAAATTTCCCGTCCCGGACTTGGTTTAATCCACCTCCATCTGTACCAATCCAGAGGCTTCCTTCTTTGTCTTCGTGGATTGTTCGAACAATGTTGTTGGATAAGCCGTCCTTCATGGTAAACGAAGTGAACGTTCCGTCCTTGAATCTGTTCAGTCCGCCACCGAAGGTCGCAATCCACAAGTTACCGTCGAGGTCCTCGTAGACACTTTTAACGATGTCACTGGATAGTCCATCTGTGGGATGGAAGCGAGTGAACTTCCCATTGCTGAATTTATTCAGTCCGCGTTCTGTGCCGATCCACAAGTTGAATTCCCGGTCTTCATGGATGGTCCATACCGTGTGATCAGACAATCCATCTTTCTTACTAAATGTCGTGAACTTTCCGTCCTTGAATTTGCTTAACCCTGCTCCCTCGTATGTGCCGATCCATAAGTTGCCTTCTCTGTCTCCATAAACCGTCATGACTTTGTTGCCAGACACTCCGTCCTTAGTGGTGTATGAAGTGAACTTCCCATCCTTAAATGCGTTCAGTCCACCGCCGTCGGTGGCAATCCATAAGGTCCCATTTTTGTCCTCATAGAATCCCCTCACGATGTTGTTGGATAATCCATCGCGTGTAGTGAAAGAAGTAAACTTGCCATCCCTGAATCGGTTTATTCCGTCATTTGTGCCAATCCAGAGGTTATCTTCCTTGTCTACATAGAGCGCTAAGATGACATTGTTCTTTATTTCAGGTGTGTTGCTTAGATCGAATATTGTGAAGCTTACACCATCAAACCGAGCTAAACCCTCCTCGGTTCCCAGCCATAAGTATCCATCTGCGGTTTGGGCGATTGCCATCACTGTGTTCTGCGGCAAACCGTCCTCAGATGTCCACGAGTCGAATATGTATTGGCTGATAGCCTTTTGCGGATCGAGCGCTAACGCTGGCTGATTCCACGAATACACGAATAAAAGAAGAGTTAACGGCAGGCATCTCCATAGATGAAGCTTCTGATACAAGCAAGTCTCCTACTGTGGTCTAGAGCGCTTCATTAACGGAAGCTACATTAGGCCGCTGAAGATTCGGTCGGGAATTCTGCGCAGTGTACCTCTGACAAAATCGAATGAGTCGAATCGTGTAAAAGACAGCCCCTGGGGAGGAATCGCGGCGTAGATATTGCCACTGGACTCGGACAGATTCAAGATATTCCTGGTCGAGACCGTCTCGTGGCGTCGGCACCGAACTAACTATGCAGCGATACTTCCAATTGCAAGAAATTCAAGGACTTTGACATTGGTCGATTCATAAATATCTGCCATTAAACCAACCGGTATTATCAACAAAGATTCACAATGATTCATCATTACTTAACAAGTGTTCTATGGCTTCTCACCCATACTTCGATTGTTGAAGGAACAATGAGGAGATTCTTGATGGCCGCTACTCTACCAAACAGAAAGTAACCAAACACGAGTTTACGTTCTCAGGACTTGTGAACTGTGGGCATTGTGGCTGCGCACTTGTAGCTGAGAAGAAGAAAGGCAAATGCGTTTACTACCATTGCACCGGCAACAAAGGAAAATGCCCGAACCTTACACGCGAGAAGAAGTGCAAGGATCAAACTCTCACCGCGACGTTTCGCCAACCGTTTGATCTAATTGCAATTACGAACACGACTTTGCAAAAGAGAAAGGCCGCCGGAATTGCCTCCAGCGGCCTTCTCTAAGTCATGGCTCCCCACAGTGGACAATCTTCGCAACTCTTTCTTGAGACTACCCACGGAAATGCTCAGTTTCCTTCAAAAGTCGCAAGAAACGCGCTAATCCCGCAAGCGATCCACATTCCGCACAGAGTGGCAATCTGCTTGCGATAGCCCAGATTGGACAATCTTCGCAACTTGTTTTCTGACGCGAACGACACGCAACCGGTTGTTAGCCTGCGGCCCGGGAGGCCCCGAAGAAGATGATGTAGCTATCCGGGACCTCGACATAGCAGCCCTTCGTGCCCCACTCGGTCGCCATGATCGGCTTGAAGATCGTCACGCCGTTGGCGACGCACTGCTCGTAGTGATACGGTGGGATGCAAGCGTCAGAAATTTAAGCGCTTGGGTGAATTGGAAGAAGAGAACCGCCGATTGAAGCAGATCCCAGCCGACTTGTTACTAGAATCGGGCGCTGAAAAATGTGAGAGCAAGGAAGCTTTAACGCCGACGCTCAAGCATGAACTGGTGGTGGCGTTGCGAGGTTAGTATGGACTCAGCGAACGGTTTTTGCTGCACGGTCTGGACGTTTGCGGGTCCAACACCGACCGTCGCATGCGACTATTGTACGTGCTGGGCCGCGGATTTTCACAGATGAACGCGGATAACCACCATCATCTGCGCTATCTATCCCGCAGCACGCACTTGCTCCAAAAGCCTTAAGACTTCATCGAGCACGGCTACTCCATAAATGTAATGAGGTGTCGTTGGATTTTCCTCGGTAAGGTTTGAAAAACGTGGATTGCTACCTTTAGTCTTCTTACCGTAGGGCCGAAGGACTCTCGCAATTTTCTGAAGTATAGAAGTTTGTACCGTTTCTGATTCTGGTGCTTCGAGTTCCTTTGCGAAGTTGTAAATAACCTCCTCGGTCTCAGGGGAAACTACCAGCAATCCTCGAGTGCGAACCGCACTAATAAAACGTACTCGATATGTTTGAAGCTTAAAGTACCTTACTTCTGCAATAAATTCGTTTGCGCTTAGAGGCTCCGACAATCTTGTCCACCGTTGCCACTTTAAAAAATCAAAAATCCTTAACGTTAGCCAATAGATAATCAAAGCTAACAACGCGATGCCAGCGGTGAACCCAGCTATGAATCGATAATGCGGGATAAATGAACCGATGTATAACACTAACCCCAGACAGGCGTAGAACATCACCAAAGATAGGAGAAATCGTAACACCTCCTTCCAGTCAGCTATGGCCGACCACAACGATTTGACTATCGTCTTTATCATTTCACCTGCAGCCAACGCTGGAAGTATGAGCCAAAAAACCGGGCTCATGAATCGGCCCTTTATAGCAAACATTAGCGCGGAAGACGCCCAAACGCCGGCATACAACCAAGTCAAGAGGATGGAGCCATTGATTGGAAAGAGCATCCCGCTCACCGACAAAACCTCAACGCCGGAGACAAATAAAAAGAAGCCGAAGAAAACCGTGATCGATGAGACTAAGACGATGGAGCGATTATTGAAAACTAAGATAACGGCTGACACACTTTCTTTGTCGGTCGCACCGGGATTTAAATCCCTGCCGACCAAGTCTACTAGCATGTCACGGGAAACGAGTAAATTCCAATACAGGCTAAAATATGAAAGAACAATCGCAACAACACTAACCAGCGTAGTTACTCGCAGAAATGGATCAACCTGCCGAAGCGAAGACTGCCGCGAAGTTGACGCTAGGAGGGCAATCAATACAATCCCATGAAAAACAAAATCAATTATTGGAAACCATAGTAAGAGCCGTAGAGCGCCAAGGAAATCTGCGGGCCTATTCAACCTTAGAAGATGCGCGTAGGTTGCAGTTTTCTCCTTGCGTAAGCGGCCAGTTAACGCCATCAGACATAATGTTGCTCGAATTCTGTAGGCTAGGTCCGGAGGAATCTCAGCCAACCTGGCAATCTGTCGATACGCACTGTCTTTTATTAATTGACTCCGATTTCGAAACGCGCGCCTAAGTAACTCTGTAAAGACTTCAGTAGGAGCCGTGGCTGATACATCCAGCGCCCATTTCTGGTCAGCAGTAGTACCCAGATCGCTGGCGATTGTTAGCACTTCTCCGATGTTCGTTCTCAGTTGTGGTGATAGGACATCCAGCCTTCGTCCGAACCCTTCCTGTAGCAGACCCAACACATGCAAAGCCTGAGCTGGCCACTGGAACCGCGAAGTGGCAGCATTAATCTCTTGAACTCCTTCACCCTCCTTGTCGCTGCCCAACTTCCGATCGTCCGAGTAACTCCTGATAACTTCTGCAAAACTTGTGATACTCGCTTCGACCTCCGCGATAAGTGCAGACAAGGTTTCTGGTGGCTGTGTCTGACACATGACCACTGCGGTCTCGCGCCAACGAGCGTCCAGTAGCAGTTGTGTCGGAGTTACCCTATCAGGCTCACGTAACACCACTGCGGTCGAAAAGTATTCCTGGAATCGGCGATGCGCGAAAGTGAATTGCTCTGACTTGTCCGTGGTAGTAGAGGTATCCGCCCGGGCGAGTTTGAGAAAGGTAATCGCATCTAGGACCTTATCGAAATTTTTGCTTATTTTAACCTGTAGTTTTTGTGCAGCCGCTTTGATGTCTTCGCGTGTTGGACTGAGACCTAAACCGGGATCAGCAGCCATGCAAAAAGCGGCGGCTTCAGCCGCTGCTCGAAGCTCATCCGGCTGCAGTCTGTAACGCCGGAATAATCGATCCTTATCGCGACTTAGCCGGCTATCTATATAAGTCTTCAATACAGTATGTGAGTTCTCCGGAAACGCGTATCCGGAACGCATGTGCTCACAAAGCAAACCGAGGAACATCGGATTGCCTGCCATGGTTCTAATGTCGTATCCGGCGGTTCCGAGTTGCCCAATCAGCTCTCCCTCTGCTTTGGTTGATAAGTCGGCCCGTTTAATCAGTTCGAGTTGGCGGTTTGTAGTTAATGGCAAAACGCGAAAACGCGGCCAACCAAATTGTTTTGGCCCGTGAAAGAACCGCGAAGCGATAATGCCTCGACACTCATTTAATCCATGTAGGAAATCACTAATCGCTGAAGCATACTCGCGAATGGATTTATCTGCTTCGGTAGAGCTCAGAATTTCCGGAATCTCATCAAACGAATCAAATAGAAAAAACCAAGTCCCGCCTTGCAGTCCTTTATGAAACTCCTCATCCAGAAACTCCTCTACATCTCTATTGTTGACTCGATTCAGAACCTTTAGCACAAAGGCTTCAACTAAATTGCTGTCTATTACGTCACCGGCCTTTCGCTCAATCTCTTTCAGGTTTACGTAAATCGGAATCAGGCTTTTTGTACTTCGCGATTTCATCGCCCGGGCGGCGAGCAAGCTTGCGACGTGACGCAGAGCAACGCTTTTTCCCGAGCCAGGTTCTCCCTCGACAATAATCAGACGTTCTTCACTTAACTTCAGAGCTCTTGAAAGCGAGCGTTCTCGTCGCAGGGTATTGCCGGTTCGGTAGAATGAGGGCAGGACACCGAATAGACGCCGACGACCTTCTGCGTCGACTTCAGCTTCGAGTTCCGTAAATCGGAAGTCGCTCCAGGCTTCTAGATTGTTCAGTCTCCGTAATTCACTTTCAATATGATCCGCAAATTTTCTTCGCCTGCTAGACCGACGCGCTTCTTCTTTATTGTAGAAGATAGGCCAGATGTTATTGGTGAGGAGCTCCTTGATTTTTACTAACGCGGTAAGTAAAGCAATGAACGCAGATAGAATTACCGCGGTAAGGAGTGCGATGGCCGCAAGTCTTAACATCCACGGTGGTATTTGGTCTTTCCCAAAAATCGCTTCAAGATAGCCTTTTATTTTGTCGAGGTCCGGCAGCTGAAGCGCAATGGAATGTCTGCACACAGACGCCACACATTTCAAAAAGAAGATTCCTAAGATCGATGTATAAAGCATTGCGAAGTTACCCCATCACTCGATAGGTAGTTTGGAGTCTTAGATTGGAAAGCTGTTGACGACGACGCTGATCATCAATCGTCGTCGATGTACAACAAACGAAGTAGGCTCTGAGAACAGCCCGAGGTTGCACGTGCGAGGAGCATATTCTCACGTTGCTAACTTGCGGTCAAAAAACTTAAGTAATGGCTGTGTCTTTCTTGAACCCCTTTTATGCCCTTACGTGCTACCGCGTCAGGCGGCCCAAGTCGTTGCGGAGGAAAGCCGCCGAGCCTGATACTGAGCGACCCGTCTTATCAAAGGGTATACGGCTTCGAAAAGGCGGTTCGTTGATTCGCGCGAACCAGCTTTGGCGTCAGGCAGAAAAGCTGTTATAGCGTCTTCGAGTTCCGACGTTTCAGTTCGTGATACGCGAGACGTTGGAGACCAGGTAAGGCCAGCCACGCTCTCTCCAAGTGCCGTGGAGAGACGTCCTGAATCAAACATTTCGCTAAGTAGCTCAAAACCCGATCGCGATCCCTCGATGACCAGCTTCACAGAACCTTCCTCGATCCGCTTTAGAGTCAATCGTGCGTCACCGGTTAGTTCTCGCAAGTGCGCTACGATCGCCTCGGCACGCGCTCTATCGATTTCCGCGATCGTCGCAGTCAGGACAAGAATGTACTCTCCTATTTCTTCTCTTGGTGCCTCAAGACGCGCGAGGACTTCGAAGGCAAAAGCAGCCGCGCTTGCCGCAGCCCGCACCTGCCATCCCTAGAGGTTCAAAATGCAGGTCAGCATCAATCCTGCTAACTCTAACATGCGCGGTTAATTGTTTGTTTTTTCCTTCGTCAACAAATCCAGAAACACAGACAAATGGCGCAAGCTCTCGGTATGCCGTCAGCAAATCCTGAGGTGGGTCACCGCGAAATTGAAAGATATCCGTCGGAGGCATTCGCTCAGTACCTTGCTTCGCGTCAAGCTGCCTTCTGAGTAAATCATCGAGTATTCGCCCTGAAAATCTTTCTCCTATGTGGTTTTGCTTTGCTGCTTCTCCCCAATTTTCGAAATGGTAAACGCGGAGTTTCCAATGGGCCGATATTCCATTTCTGGTAGGTCGAAAGACCACAAGAAGGACGATGATTGAAAACAACAACCCAATCAGTGAGTATTTCACCCAAGCTGGATACGCAGCCAAGAATTCAACAAGCTTAGTGAGTTGCTCCATCATTTCATTCCGAATCGCCACTTGATTGACTGTGCGCTTAACAACATCCATCCAGCAAACACAGCCGAGCTCAGATCCATATAGTGATGAGACGCTGAGGACTTTCTTATTCAGAGCCGCTTGGTGTTTAACGGATCGCGCAAAGTAAACATGAGGTCGGCCTTCGGCTCTTTTGCTTACTGGTGCGTGGCAAGATCGAGTCTGCCGCACTAATAACCGACGTACCTAGGAATGTTTCTCCTATTCATTTTAGAGTTCTCCTGCTGTGAGTTCTTGATCTATGTTCAGGCTGCTTTAGCGAGTTTGCGAGGACGCAGAGGCTCGGGGCAGCGTTCGGAAACGCGCCGGAGATTATTACTGTTTGAAAACAAAAGTCAATGTTTGATTCCGCACTTCGCGATGCGATTCGCACCCGGACTCTGTTACGCAGGTCGATGCAAAACAGCCTTCTGCTGAATCAAATTAACTCCGGCCACATGTGTCGCAAACAAGCCGTTTATGTCCCGGAATGTCACCAAAACTAAAGGCCACCTTCTCAGGTGGCCTCTTCACGGTTGTAACGAATAATTTTCTCCCCACACTGGACAATCTTCGCAACTTTTTATTGACCACTACAACAGAAGAGCTCAGTTTCTTCCAAGAGTTGCGAGAAACGCCCTAAATCTGACAGTCATTCCGAGTCGCGAGCATTGCACATAAGCGCCTAAGAGTGCTGCGTGTATCCCGTGGCAACCCCACAGTGGACAATCTTCGCAACTTGCTTTTAAACGCCAACGAAGAAAATTTCAGATTTTTCTAACGAGTGCGAAGCGGGTTCTGATTTCTTACTATCCTGTAGCCTCGCTGCTCATGGTTCCAAGGCTGCTTGGACCTTGAAGCGCAGGTGACTCGCTATGTTCGCCATCCAAGGCTGGTACTTCTTCAAGCGAATAGAAGATTTCCTTCCCAGCTTCTCTGGCGGCCGTAAGTTCAAGGTCGGCTCCCCTTGAACTCCCGAGATATAGCAAGGCATCGCAGAACTCTAGCCAAACCAAGTCCCACCTTATGTAGTCATGCCATTCCATTTTGAATTTTACTTGCTTGGCGCGCTGATCGATGAAATGCGTCAGATGCGGTATGTATGGGTAGTGGCCTTGTGAAAACAGGACGAATGAAGCGTCGATGGCGGCATTGACATTCTTCACTCTTTCGGCCTCGGTTTCAGCAGTGTAGGGTCCTGCAATATATATTTTCAGAGGTTTATTCATTTAGTTACGCCAAAGATCCTCTCCCACATAGCGTGGGTTTTATTGAAACGATAGAGGACCGTAACGCTTGCCGCTGCGAGGATGAATATCCATTCATTCCAGTGGGTACAAGAGCGAACAAGTACGATCACAGACAGAATAAGGAACCAGAAAAGTGTAACAAACTCTCGTCTGAAAACCTTGAGTACAGCTTTGGCCTCGGTCCGAGCCGAGTCCCATTGAGGTCCAAAGTATTTTCCATTAACTCCCGGCTCAGGTCGCCAATACTCGCAAACTTTTAAAACATCCCAGATTACGAAAATCAGCCAAACCAACCACAAAAGAAAAAATACTACAGTTGGACTCCGATATTTGATCAGAATTATCCCATAAACGATCACCAACGAGACATCAAGCATGAATCGAACGAGTCCATAGCCGCTAAGATAATTCAAAGGTCTGCTTCTAATAGAGGCATGATATCCGAACCAACTCAGAGTGAGATTCGAGAAGCCGACGGTGAAGACGCCAATCTGAATCCATTCGACCTCGTTCGGCCACCTTCCCTCGACTTGCCACTTCTCGGATAATAACCCTGTCACGCCGTTCAAGACTTCTGGGGTTAGACCAACGCTGATCGCCACTGTAAAGAGGAAATCGAGAAAATCCAAGCCGGCTTTTTCTTCGTTCCTGCTCATTGCGGTAGCCTCCCGTGGTTCGCGAGAAAGGGGTTCCCCGTTACCTAAGACTGGGACGGTAGGAGGTGGCGTTTCTTTCACTTTCGTCCTAACACCATCGCGAATATGCTTCTCAGATAGACCTCGCCCAAAACCACATCCCTAAATTGAAAGTTGACGAAGTATAGTAAGTCGAACGCTGCCGAAAAAAACTCTTTAATCTCCTGCTCAGTATAAAGCCGCTTAGTGATTCCATTGTTTGGATCAGTTACGAGATTCAGCTTGCCGCCGCCGTTTGAGAGAATCTTCTGGTAGTATTCATCTGCAAACGAAAAGGTAGAACTGAAGACTACTCCGCCAGGCTTGGTGACTCTATGGAGTTCTTTGCGATAGTTCTCCCTAAAAGCATCGTCAGTGAAATGGCAAAACACATAGGAGTCGAGCACCAAGTCAAAAAAGCCGCTCTCGAAGGGAAATACCGATTCCAATTTGCAATTGTGAGTTGTGATCCGTTCTTGAAGTCCTAAGCTAAGCGCGGTGCTGTTCAAGGTCCGTAGCGCTGCGGACGAGAGGTCGACTGCCTCAACTTGGCAGCCTTTTTGAGCAAGGTAGATTGCGTTCCTGCCGATACCACAGCCCGCGTCCAGAACCCTCTCGAATCTGCCAAAATTCAAAAGCTCAGAAAAGAGAAGGAGTGGCTTGGATGGTAAGGCGCGAGTGCTGCTCGGGATTACTCTAAGTGTATCGTATTCTCTATCCCATACATCAGCCTCGATGCTTTGCATGTTCTGTTGGTCAAACGTCTCAGGGGACGTGTTGCTTTCAGATCCCAAATCTATTGTCGGATTCATCAATTAGTCACTCCTAAGTTGAACACAATTACTCATTTTCACACACGAATGTCCCATTCGGAAACGATGCTGAAACCTAAAGCGCGTCCGCGGCGACTAAAATCCGCCGCTCCTTGCTTTGGCGGGCCATTGGGTCGAAACACATTCCCACAGTGGACAATCTTTCGCACTCTGACAACCGTTTTCTATACGGCAGCCGCTGTGTGTTCGATATTCTCATTGTATTACTCATTTGCGATTCACGAACCCGATAATTGCACTGCCGATAACAGTTATTAGCGGTGGCGTCAGAGTTGTAAGCGCTTGGCCGACAGGTCGACCTGAAATCGCACTGATAATTACGGCGACATTCAAGGCGACGGATAGAAGCAGCGTGCTAGCGGTGATGAGGTTTTTTCTCATGCGGGCGGCAGCTCGATCTTTGAAATAATCGTCGGCATGCCGAGCGGCGAAATCTGGAACCAACTGATTCATTTCTCGGATGTCGTGAACAGGCAGGTCATTTGGGGAGCGCAGGAGCGCATGGATGGCAGGAGTGGTCTTTTTTAATTCGTTGGTCATGTGAGGGCCTTCGATCCTTCCGTAAATGGTTTTCCTTTCATAAGGCCGGATGCTCCAAATTCGACAAATTAACTTTTTGCGCATCCGACGCGTCCACAGTATCGCAGACTCCCGAGAGGTTAATTTTGCGAGGGTTTCAATCTAGCCATACCTGAGAAATGTAAGGCTGTTTGGCGGAGGTCCCACGACACCAAAACGCCAGATCGGAGGACATTCTAAGTTTACAGCAACTCACGAGGTTATTTTTTCAAGGGTTGCATTTCTAGGAACCATCCGCATTCTCGGGCGCTCGGATCGTTCGTTTGTGAAATAGCGCAAGATCGTCAGGCTTCATTGTCCATACACTAAATTGTAGCTTGTGAGATATGAGGTGCTTGGATGGATTGGTGCGGGTATTTGATGTCTTGTCGAACCGTGAGTCCCGCCGCCTGACCCGCACGTGACACCGCGAAGCAGTAAATAATCAACGGTCAGCATCAGGCGGCGGCGCTGCAAGCGGCTGTGCTCCAAGCCTCAACTTCATCACGAAGCAATTTCGGGACAACGGGCTCAGCATAATGCGCTATCCGAAACCTATCGAATACGATTCCTGTATGATATCCGAGCTTTTCCCAGTCCGCCTCGCTCACGGAATGAGGCACGAAAAAGGTTTTTACCGGAATGACCTTTGGATGTTTTGTAAGCCAAGTCTGACACCATGAAACGGGCTGTAACTCATTAACCTTACCCCGCCATCCGTTGCCAGTGGCACATTGTCCGAAGACAATAAGTTTCGATGAACGCCCATCCGGAAATGGCAACCAAGCGACGATATCTAATCCTGCGTCCTTCATCGTGTGAATGTCGGGAACTTTACTGTCAGGCTCTCCTTCAAGAATCCTTTGATGACATAGATCATCTACAGCTGCGACAAAACCAGCGGGTGCAATTCGTCTTGGAAATCCAAATACATAGTTTTCTGATGGACTATTCAGACACCCGAGATAGTTAGATACTGCATGTGCGCAGATATCCTCAAAGAGCTTCGCTCCATTTTCACCGGGTACTGCATCCTTTCCCCAAGCTGAAAGACAAAGCAGAAATGTGTAGATGCTAGCGAATGCTGAATCGCGACTACTAAGTGCTTTGCCTTCCAGTGTGAAAGGATAGTTATCTTCACCGCATGCTTCTATGCGCTGTTCAGCTTCCGTCAAAACGGCATCCAAAACACCTTCAAAATGCTCTTCGATGGTCGCTTCGGATTCTTCATCACTTAATGCATCTTCAGATCCAGTGACCATAAGCTCACTTTTCAACTGCGAGGTAGAACTAACTCGATCAGGATCAGTTAGCGCGGAAATTTCGACGTGGTCCAGAAGTGCTTGAGGATCGTCAGACAATAGTGGGGATGGATTTCTCAAGACGCGTACAGTTAGGCTTCTTCACTCGCCTTTAATTCCCTTTGGAGACTCGAAGCTAGAGAATGAATGTTGGTAATGGTATCGGCAATCTCTTGCTGCCCCCTAAAGCCTGTCGAAAAATACGCTTTAGCATCTCGTAAATTTTGTTCGGCCGCGACCAACGCATCCATGAGCAACCGTGTGTCACCCCGAGCAGCGTTAATTGCTGCTTGCAACGACAGACCACGGCGAAGAGCTGCTATACCACGATTTGAGCGAAGGGCTTCGTCGAGCTGGCGAAGATGCGGATTCTGCGAGCGGATTAAAGGCTCGCTATTATCCTTCTGACTGCCATACATCCAGCGAAATAATTCACCCAATTCATCAATCTTATCTTTCGGAACAGGGGTACGCTCATCTTTTGGGGCATCTTTTAGGCCCAAGAAGTTTCGAATGCCTTCATAACCTAGACCAGTCCACAGGTGAGAATAGGCAAAGTCCCTGCGCTGATAAAACCGATCTTCCAGCTCAAAAACGCCCGCAGATTGTGCCTGATGAAGAACCTTCAGACCGTGATACAGTCTTTCAACCGTGGCATTCCGATCGCCAATAGCCTTCGCTATGTCGGCCAAAGGAATTCTATAATCTTCATGAACCCTTGCAATATATTCGGCTTTCGCGATTGAGTCCCACTCCTGTGGGCCTTTTACATGCTTAAAGCCGATGAATTCCCAAACCTGACTGCGCTCACTCTGAATTACCGGCAGGGACGTAAGCCGTTCCTTCAGTTCAGCACTGATTTCAGGAATACCAGAAGCGCCAATCCTTCTTTGCCTTTCAGGCGACAATAAGAGTAGAACTGCGGCCAATCGACGGTTACCTTCAACAACAATTAGCTTTCCATTCTCCTTAGCAGCTATGAGCGGTTCGTGTTGCCAGAATTCTCCATTTGCGACTATGGAATCAACTATCTCGGCCACGTTGAATTCCGTCCACAGACGTTTCAGAATCAGGTCCTGTTCAGAAACAGTAAACTGGGAACCAGTTAATCGCGGATTCTTGTGGTCCAGAAATAGATCAGCCGTAGGAATTGGCTGAGGTTCAGCCATGCCGTGTGGCGCGGTTCTACGGGGTTTCTTGGAACCACGCTTGATTATTTTAGCCACTTGAAGTCTCTCGATATCAGCAGTTCGGTTTTTGGAGTATGCAGGCGACTAACCATCTTAACTTCACGAACCTTAAACCCGAATGTTTCCGCTAGGGCACGAATTTCCGAAGTATCGTGATAAGTCATGAGTATTCGACCCGGCAGCGTCGACGCCACGCGAAAGAGTCTCTGGTGATCGATTATTCCGTGTGTGTACAGCCGTTCCCCCACACAGGAATAAGGTGGGTCGATGAAAAAAGCGATGGAATCGGCGGTAGTTTTCGGTTTGTAGTTTTCGATCCAATCAAGACCGTCGCCTCGAATGAAGGTGATCTTGCGTTTGAGTTTATTTATTTCATCAATCCGCGCAATTAGTGTTTCGGAGTACCAACGCGACTTGATACCATTGTTGTCTTCGCCGCGTTTTAGCAAGCCAGCTCCTGGAGCAAGAATGCCACCGTGGGTCACGCGGTTTCGTAAGAGCGTCTTCCATGCTCTGCTATGACTAGACCTCGGGGAAATTTTAAGTTCCGCCAAAACGGCTCTTCTACTCGGCTTGAAGTTTTCAATTTTACCCGAAAGCCAGCTCGCCTTTCCGTTAAGAATCGCCTCCCAAACCGATGCTACATCCTCATCGAGCTCAATCATTGTTGCTCGCTTGGCTAGACCTTCGGAGACCGCTGTCAAAGTAATGTTCCCACCTCCCGCGAAGCACTCAACTAAGCGATTTACCGGATCACTCAGCCATTGGCGTATCCACGGTCGAAGCCAAATCTTGCCACCGGGATAACGGAAGGGAGAAAGTAAGGCTCTGTTCTTCGCAGTTTTTTTGCTTGAAGGGCGCGGCACGTCGCTCGGATTCTATTTCGCTTAGGCTTTAGTGTAAACCTCTGCACCTCGTGCGACAAACTTCGCAATGAGGCTATCGAAGTTGTATCAACCTCATAGTGTCTATTTTGATCGTCGAAAGCATAACGTCGCTTACTATTCCGCTATGCGCGTGAGTACGCCAAAACTACTCCTTGCCGGAGCTTTTGTCCGCTTTCGCGGCTTCACACTCGAGAGTTTTGAGCGCAAGATGCAGAAATCCGGGAATCGCCATTTCGTCACGTTCCCAACGTGCAACCGTGTTTCGACTCACCTTTAACTTGCTTGCAAGCCCTTGCTGAGTCAAGCCCATAGCCAGTCGACGTTCTCGGAGTTTAGCTCCCTTCATGGTCCATTATTCTACCACGTCAAATTGACACGTTGCGTATCACGGTTATGTGTGATACGATGCGTATCAGAAACTGAGCGGGCTGATTTTCGCGGTAACGAAAACCAGCCCTACACAGCCGACTCCTAACCTGGTTAAGTGAAAGGAATCGACCATGCCGGATAATACTATCACGGGCACTCACGCCACGAGTGAAACCCCTTACGCTGTCGTAAGCCTAACCCCTAGCGACCTTGAGCCGAACGAGTGGGCATTCCTGCGCGAATGGGCCAACAGGCTTGGCGTGTCGCTTGAGGTTTTATTACATCGCATTCTGGTTGCCGCAGCGATAGGCCAGCTTTACGTGGAGAAAATTCCTGAAATTTGAGAAAGCCTCAGGCGACGCCCAGCGACGCATGAGGTACGAGTCAGCCTCACGCGTATGCCCAGCGACGCATGAGGCTCGGAGCGTCGGGCTGTGACCTCACCACAGAGTGACCTCACCACGCTCGACGCTCCACAGTTAGCGTTATCGATCCGAGAGGGGGCAAAGGGTCGGTGACGCTTCCGAGGGCGCTACTTGTAGGTGGGTACTCGTAGCGCCCTCGTCTTTAGGGTTATTAACAGTGGATGAATCCAGCGAAACGATGATCTGTGCGAAGTGCGGACTCCCTATAACGGATGGACTTTTCGTTGTTGTCGAGAGAGACAATGGAATGGACAAATGGATTGAGTGGGAGCACCTGTACGATTGCACTGATTATGAAACGCTTCGCTTCTGGCTTAATCAGTTACTCTGACTCTTGCCCGAACTAATTGTCGTCACGCGCACCGCCCTCACATCCTACGGTGTTACACCAAACGTTTCTTCTCCAAATGCTCAGAGCCGCCCCGCTCACACAAGACCCGCCTAATCACACGTTCGCTACAATCCTCCGACTTTAATCGAGAGAAAAATAAAAAAGGTGCTGCGCACCTGATTAAATCAGACACGACACCCCCGTTTCGGTGCTGTCGCGTCTACGTTTGCATGTAGACGCCGTTTATATTCGCAGGGCGCAACACTTTAACGCGTTTACAAAGATGTACAGCATTTAGTTCTCGGACGCCGCAGGAAAACCGTCTGCGACTGTCCTCGAACAAGAGGGTTTCGGCTGGAAAGCGCCTCACAAGGACGGTCATCTGATAACGGGTAATTATGTTCTCCCCACTACAGCGCCTGGCGGCGCTCCCGAACATAATTGCCGTTATCATACGCCTCGCCTTCTATTCCTTTTTTTCGTTGATTCGTCTCGCCTCGCAGTTCCTCTCACAGGTTCGCTTCTGACGGAACTACTCGCTTGCTGGCTCGTGTTGTCCTGTCTTATTTATCTCCTCTGTTTCGGTGCTGACAAGATTCTGTGCTTGCTCATCTTCTTTTCCGGTTAACTACATGCTTTGGCATGTAGTTACGCGTCTCGTTTTTAAACTTGTCTACAAAACTCAATATTGACGCCAATCTAACTCGGATCTTCCTCTCGATGTTACGCTTACGGGCTTAATGGTTGTAAACACGTAGACAAAGCGCATCTAGCCCCTTGCCTATCTGTTTTCGGCTGCGGTTCCCCTTTAGCTCGATCGTCAGTCGGCAGCCCGCCCGCACAACTCTCCGCTTCGCTCCGAGTCCGCCGCTTCGCTTCGGCCCTGCGGGTGTGCGGTCAGGCACCCAGCCGACTGTCGTTGTCGCTAAGGGGAAAATAGCTAATTGTCGCGCTGACGCGCGCCTTTTCGCACATCCCAAAGTTCTGTTGCACCATCCCGCTGAGCACCGTGATCGCATGGCAGGTGAAGCATGCGGCTCCATGCAAGCAAACTGACTGACGCTTCACGCTACAGTGCTCCGCGACTACAGCGCTGCAATTTGTTTGAGGCCATAACGAGTTCTCTTGCGCAAGAAATCCACACACTCACTTGTAACCCGCGCATTTACAAAGTCTTATCCCGCCGCCAAAATTCTTGCGCAGCACTTTCTCTAGCTCAACTTGTCGATCCACTTGGGCCAATCTTCTGTGGCATAACTCGTGCACGGTCTTTGTGCGGCTTGCTTCTAAGCTGCGAGTTATCCTCATTCACGTATCCACAAAAAGGTGGTCCAAAGTCGTTTATGAACAAATTGAAAAAGCGAGCGCACTTCAACAAGGAGCGTTCAGACGAGACAGTTTCAACAAGGCTGTGGGAGGCAGACCATGCGCTTTTTTCCGAGACGGTTGGCCGTAGACGCACCACTCCGGCAGAGCTTTTGCGGCAAATTGTGCATGAGTGGGCGATAACGATGCGTCTCTCAGGGCAAAACTCAGACGAACCCGAAACCGCGGCCCCGATACGCAAACTGGACGAGCAAATACTGGCCGAACAACTCGCACCCATCAATCAGACTCTCGCCGCTATCTCTCAGAGATTAAATGTACCCCTCTTAGAGATTGCTAACACCCAGGACGGCGCTGATCCTGCTTCGGACACGGATTCAGTTTTAATGGCACAGATGCGCCGTGTCACAGAGGATATGGAAACCGTATTGGAGAACCTATCCCGCTTGAGAATGTTCACAATCGCTCATTACAACCTTTCCGCGCAAACCTATGCCGGCAACTGGGCCTTACTCGATTTCGTTCGTGGTGATCTCGTTGAGCCACGTTTGCAAACTGATCCTGAATATAAGGACGACGCAAGTAACACTGCATTAGCCGAAGGCAAGGTTAATTGGAATGAGGCTTTAGCGATGGTAAAAGAGTTGGCTTCCTACTTTAACACCCCAGAGCTTTATTGCTACCTCATTCCTTGGCGCTTCAAAGCCGCAAACGGAAGTGGCCGCTACGAGTCCGACGAAAATGAGGCTCTCAGTAACGGCGCAAACCAGCTTTAGTTTGCTCTCCTTTTCCGACCCCTCACGGTCGCCATTAGCCACAACCTGAAAACGAATCTCAGGTGTTAGCTGCCAGCCCCAACAACGCCGCCGAGCTTGAGATTGACGCCCCTGAATCGATCTCGTCGGACTGATTCTCCAAACGAAGAATCCTCACCCAATAAGGTTTTTAGAATGACTGCAAATGTCGATCATCAGCCGCAGCCGAGCGGTCCCGAGCTCTACGGAGTTCAGGTCTACGTTGCAGCGTTCTGTGGTTTCTGATGAAGAAGTCCAAAGACAATCTGATTGATCGCACGCTCGAAGTTTGGCAGCCGCGCAACGCCCATCGGCTGTCGGACGAGGACGCGCGAGCAATACTTGAGAACGTCAAAGGATTCTTCACGCTTTTATTGGAGTGGGAAACCAATGAGCAACAGAAAAAGGGCGGCGGCCAAGATGATTCCTATTTCGCGAAGTCTGCATGACGGACTACCGCTAATTCCTTCGAAAGGTAAAACTGACAATGAGATTCATTCTTGGCGTTCTGTGGGGCTATTACATCCGAGGCAGAAAGCGCTTGCTGATCATTACGCTTACGGTGTTTACGGTGCTTGTGCTCATGTGCGCCGTGGTGCTTCCTGCAATCGCTCTTTCCATTCTTGGCCTATCCGTGATGCGCGAACGAGCTTCACGACCGCCGCAAACCTCTGTGCCTTCGCTTGTCGGATTAGAGTATGAAAGTGCCGAAACTAAAGTGCGTAATTCGAACCTTAACATCCGTATTTTGGCCCATCGTTATGACGTACCGAATGACCCTTGCACGATCATCTTTCAGACACCGCAAGCTGGCGAGCGCGTGAGTTATGGAACGTTTGTCGGAGTAGTGGTTAGCAACAGGGAAGGTGACAAAGCAAAGCAGTGTTCATCGCATTAGTGAGTGGTCCAGATATGAGTAAAACAATCGCCGCAATAGCTGGCGCACTGCTGTATAATCCTGCGCCTTGCATCACCAATCCAATTAGGACGAGGCCCCGACGTGCGCAAATCTAAGTCTCACACAACGCCGCGACAAGATGCCGTGAAGTACGGCAGGGTTTCATCAAAGGAGCAGGAGAAGGAAGGCTTTTCTATTCCGGCTCAATTTAAGTTGCTCGATCAATATGCCAAGTCGCAAGGGCTAAAAGTCGTGCGTGAGTTCGTCGATGTGGAAACGGCCAAGAAGCCAGGTCGGGCGGGCTTTGATGAAATGGTCAAGTTCCTCAAACGTTCATCCGTGCGCGTTCTATTGGTTGAAAAGACAGATCGCCTTTATCGCAACCTTAAAGACTACGTGACTGTGGACGAGCTCGATCTGGAAATCCACTTTGTGAAAGAGAATGTCGTTGTTTCGCAGGACTCCAGATCGTCCGAGAAGTTCATGCACGGGATCAAAGTCCTCATGGCGAAGAACTTTATTGACAATCTCTCCGAGGAAACCAAAAAGGGAATGCTCGAAAAGGCCGAGCAGTCGATCTATCCGTCCTTTGCGCCAATCGGCTACCGAAACGTGATGGGGCCTAATGGAAAGCGAATCGTTGAGCCTCATCCAGAGATAGCACCGATCATCAAACAGATATTTGAGTGGTACGCGACGGGCCAATGTTCCCTAGCTGAAGTGACCGAGCGAGCTTGCCGCGCCGGGTTAGTCTCGCGACACCTGAAAAAGCCAGTGTCGGAATCGAACATCCATTATCTGCTGCGAAAGCGTTTCTACACAGGCGACTTTGATTGGAAGGGCAAGACATATCGCGGCAGCCACGAACCGCTAATCTCCACCGGATTGTACGAGCGTGTACAGGAGATTCTTGACGGGCGCTACTCGACCAAACAGAAAGTCACCAAGCACGATTTTACGTTCTCAGGACTTGTGAACTGTGGTCACTGTGGCTGCGCACTGGTAGCCGAGAAGAAGAAAGGCAAATACGTTTACTACCACTGCACAGGCAACAAAGGAAAATGCCTAGAACCTTACACACGAGAAGAAGTGCTGGACGAGTGCTTTGCTGATTTACTCAAAGGTCTGATCTTTGACGATCAAGTTATGGATTGGATCGTTGAGGCTTTGCATCTGAGCCACGCAGACGAGAAGCGTTTCCGAGAAGATGCGATCACTCGCTTGCAAGAGGAACAAACCAAGATCCAGAACCGCCTTGATCGGTTATACGATGATCGGCTTGACGGTTTTATTGAGCCGGATTTCTTTGAGCGGAAGTCGCGAGAGTGGCGACAGACACAGAAGCGACTTGCTGATCAAATTACCGAATACCAAGAGGCCGCCAATGATTATGTGCAAGATGGTATCCGACTACTAGAACTCTCAAAAAAGGCCTATTTTCTGTATAAACAGCAAGATTCAAGCGAAAAACGAAAATTGCTCAATTTCGTGTGTTCGAACTCAATATGGAAGGACCACACTCTCACCGCAACGTTTCGCCAACCATTTGATCTACTTGCAATTACGAACACCACTTGGGAAAGAAAAAAGGCCGCCGGAGCCGATTCCAGCGACCTTCGTCCTATCTGGCTCCGCAGGTAGGACTCGAACCTACAACCCTTCGGTTAACAGCCGAATGCTCTGCCATTGAGCTACTGCGGAATAAGCGCCCTCACACAGTCAATCATCACCATGTGCAGGGCGCGAAGCGCTTTTTATAGCAGATGGATATTCGAGCGTCAACCGCTCACGCATCCGCAAAACGCTTACAGAATCACGTGCGGATGCTCGACCCGACAGCGCCAGTTAAACGTAATGTTCGGTGCCGCTGCGCCGTTGGCGTCCCACGAGAAGACCGTGATCTCCACGTCCGTTCCGTTGTTCACCAAAGACTGCATCACCGTTAAAAAGAACGGCTTCTGAGAAATCGGTGTCGCCAGAACATTGATCGGGAAACTAAAAATCTCGCCCGCCGGACAGAGGAAACTGGACAGCCGAAACACACGCTGCCCGTTAGCTTGCGTCTGCGCAAAACCACTGACGTCGATGACTCGACTGTCGATACACCGGTTGGGCCTGAAAATTATGAGACTTTGCTGTGTAGTTCTGCTGGGAGTTTCGGTCGAGATAGCAACGTCCTGAAACAACTGGATCAATGGGAAGGCTTCAGCGCCGATCTGTTCACCCAGAATCCCCTCAACGTGCTCTTTCTTAATCTCTGTTTTGCTGGACATTTTCTCACTCCTTAGTCGAAATTTTGTCGATTCGTTGATTAATGAGTGATTTGGCGCAAGTGTTTCCCCACTGGTCCAAACTTGCGCTTGGCCTGCAAACTGCGAGAATATCTCCAGCCCTGATTCCCCTGCAGAAAGGTCGCTAATGGAACGTCGCACAACCGCCTGGTTCAGCCCCAACTTGCAAACCGAAATGCCTCTCGTCGCCTATGGACATGCGGGGCCGCCGCTGCTGATGTTTCCCACCGCAGCCGCCGACTATCTCGAGTATGAACGCTTCTACCTGGTCGATGCGATCAAGTCGTTCATCGAGGAAGGACGACTGCGTGCCTACTCCATCAACAGCGTCAATCGTTACAGCCTGCTGAACGAGCAGATGCCGCCGAATCTCAAGGCGGAACTACTCACGCGCTACGATCGATACATCACCGACGAAGTGTTGCCGTTGATTCGCAAGGAATGCGGCGAAGGCGAGAACCGGCCGTTAACAACCGGCGCCAGCCTCGGCGCGTTTCTTTCGGTGAATGCTTACTTCAAGCATCCGGATCTCTTTCGTGGCGTGATCGCGATGAGCGGCAGTTACGATGTGCGCTCCTATTTAAAAGGACACTACGACGATAACGTCTACTTCAATAATCCCGTCGATTATCTTTCGAACCTCAACGACGATTATTACCTGCCGTTGCTGCGCAAGGCTGATGCGATCCTGATCATGTCGGGGCAGGGAAACTACGAAGCGCCGGAGCGCAGCCGCGCGCTGTCAGATATTCTCAACGCCAAAGGCATTCCGCATACGTTGGATCTTTGGGGACCCGACGTGGACCATGATTGGCCGTGGTGGCGCAAGATGTTGCCGTACGCTTTAGGGAAGTTGCTTTAAAACTTTCACGCAAAGACGCAAAGGAAGACGCAAAGGCGCAAAGCGATTCAGAATTCTCTTTGCGCCTTCTGCTTTTCTTTTACGCCTTTGCGTGAAACTCTTCTACGCCTTAATGGGGTTGCCGTGTTTTGCGAGGAGTTGACCGTCGCGGAAGGCGATCTTGCCGCGCACGAGCACCAGATCTATTCCGGAAGAAAACTGATTCGGGTTCTCGATAGTCGCGTTGCCGCGAATCGTTTGCGGATCAAACACCGTGAGGTCAGCAATCGCTCCGGTTTCGAGCACACCACGATCTTTCAACACCGGATGGACCACACTGCGCGGCAACGTCGTGATCTTCGCGAGGATTTTCTCCAGCGGAATACCAATATCAAGTCCGTGACGAATCGCTGACGCAAAACAGCCCGCGCCACGTGGATGAGAGTTTGCCCGCGGCTCAAACTGAATCCCACCATCGGAAGCAATCATGCAAAAGTCTTCTCTGAGCGCGAGGTCCACCGTCTTGTCCAAAGGCATCGTTCCTTCAGGTACAGCCGCGAGCTTCGAGCTCTTGCGGTAGTGCGCAAACGTCTGCGCCGTCAATCGCTCGGAACTGCCCACGATCGTCAGGTCGCTATACGAAAGTCGATAACGCTGCTGCCAGCCGTTAGCAAAACGATTGTTCGAGAGATAGGTGGCCCAGTAAGAATACGGATAGATGCACGTGGTAATTGTCAGTCCTTCCGCATTGGCCGCCCGAATCTTCTCGAGCGCCTGGTCCATGTGGAACGTGCCGCCGGTCGAGTGAAGATGATCGATATGCAGGCGCGCGCCGCTCTCTCGCGCGAGACGAATGGCTTCATCGACGCCATCCAGCTCTTTCTCACTCGACGAGTAACGCAGGTGCAGGAACATCGGCCGCTCATACTTCTTCGCAAGTTTCGCGTACTCGAGCATCTCCGCGTATGGCGCAGGTTGATATTCGAGACTGTGTGAAACGCCAAGGCCGCCTTCGTCGAGGTTCTTCTCGATCGCGCGTCTGCCGCCCGCGCCCGCGCGAATGGCCATCACGAAAGTCGAGACACCGTAATTGATCGCGTGCGGCACGCTCGCGAAATGCCGGTAGTACGCGCCGCAATTCGCACTGCCGCCATGCATCTGCAACGCCGTTGTGACGCCGTCTGACACCTTGTACTTCTCGAAAATCGGGTATGTATTCTCCTGATCGGTTGAGTTGTCGGCGAGAATGTCGATGAAGCCCGGCGATACGACTCGTCCACTCACATCGATCGTTTCAATCCCACGGAGATCACCGCCGAGGCGCAGTTTGCCGGCCTCATCGATACCAACATCGATTGTTTGCCAGTGGTCGTTGAAGAACGCGCGACCGCCGCGCAGGACCAGGGCCAAGACAGGCTTTTCCACTGAGCCTTCGATTCGTTTACACGCGGGCAGAGCAAGACTTGCCGCGAGGGGTAGCGACATTTGTAGGAATGTTCTGCGTTTCATGTCGGGGGAAGTGGTCGCAGGAAACCTTGCGCGGATGGATTATGGGAGACAACGGATGGCCCACCGGGCCACCCGCTAAGATTACTCTGGAGTGGAGGGAGTTGTCGATGAATTTGATCCCAGCACCTGGTCCACTTCGGCGCGCAGGGCCTCAAATTCCTTCTTCAGGACCGCGTATCGCTCCATCGCATCGCGCCCGATCTTCTGGTCCACGTTTGTAGTCATGCCGGCGAGGTAGGTCACGTGCGCCAGTAGTCCGGGCTTGCCGTAGCGTACTGGTTCGGTGAGCAGTTTTGCTGCGAGCTCGTTCACGCGATTCACTGTCTTTGCATCGGAGCCGGTGGGATTGCGCAGGGCCTCACGGACGCGAGTCGCCAGTTGATTGACACCGCTGACGAGCTCGCGCATCCGCAGGTTGTGCTCAAACTGTTCCTGCAAATCGGCGACGGTGACGCCATCAGCGGCGACTCGTGGATCGATCAGGACGTTGAGCGGTTGCGTCAGCGGTACGTTGCCGGATTTTAATCGCACTTGATAATGGCCCGGCGGCAGGATGACGCCCTGTTGGTTTCGAACGTCCCAGACGAAGCGATTCAGGCCAGCAGTTTTAGTGACCCGCGGTGGCGGCATCGCGCGTCGCGTCAGCGCCGCATCAGGATCAGACTCAGGACCAGCGCCGCCACCGCCGCGACCCGGACGCAGCGCCGGCGTTTCACTGTTGTAGCTGTTGATAACGGTTCCCTTGTTATCGAGAATCTCAATCACCACCGAATGCTTTGGAGCTGACGGCAGATAATAATCAACCACCGGTCCTAATGCGGTTGGACCAACTCGCGTGCGATAACCATCGCGCGGCTTGAAGAGATACGGGTCCGAGCTCTTCCCGGCCGGCGTGAGTTGATGAAGCGAAGTGACGTTGTCGAGAATCCAGATCGCCCGCCCCTGTGTCGAAACGATGAGATCCTTGTGATGCACTTTGATGTCCGATACGGGGACGTTGGGCAGGTTCAACTGAAACGACTGCCAGTGCGCGCCGTTGTCAAACGAAATG
>Ga0070699_100001135_pt1 | contig 24733 bp, 29 predicted proteins | sample KBSK1503metaG_FD_65473 | JGI IMG/M metagenome (GOLD analysis project Ga0070699, IMG submission 65473) | Corn, switchgrass and miscanthus rhizosphere microbial communities from Kellogg Biological Station, Michigan, USA - KBS K1-50-3 metaG | ecosystem: Host-associated > Plants > Roots >...
GATTACGTCTGAATTCCGCATGACGTGGTAAGCTGGAAAGTGATGCGTTCGTAGGTTGTAGCGATGAGGCGTGGCGGGGTAGCTCAGATGGTTAGAGCGTGGGATTCATAATCCGATCCTGCCGTAGACATTAAATCAAACAAAAACAAAGGTTGCAGCCACGGCCATTTTTTAGAGGTTTTTGATGGTTCTATATGCAGCATCACGCCTTACCGATGCTGTTCTCTGAATTCCCGTCACAATACCGTCACAGGTTTTGAAGGAGGAAAGTCAAAACGGGATCGCTCGTTTCGCTAGTGACCCAGATTTAGAGTTTTTTGGTGGGTTAAGGACTCGTAGATTATTTCTGCGAGTCCTTTTTTCATTCTAACCAAGACCGCCAGTAATGCGCGACAGTTCGGTTTCGAAGGCAACCGCCTGTGCAGGGTTCAGACTCGCGAGATGTACAATTCGCCCTCGGAGAGTCGAAACGTATTTCTCTCTTCCGACCTCCTGTATATCCCCCACGCGTAAGTGGTGGAGCGCCGATCGAATGCGCATTCGATGTTCTCTTGATGCACTAAGGATTTCACTCACGACGACGCCATTAACTGCCTTTCGCGCATGGGCACCCATTACAATCAGTTTTGGTCTGGAGATTGCGAAGCCCGCGCGTCTCAAGGTGGAAATGGCAACTGGGATCATTTGCCGAGCGTTCTTCCCTGAAAAAGGTAAATCGTCCACGAATGACGAATACTTGACGCCCAGGCTACTCGCGCGCGCACGTAAAGGCTTGTCTATTGAGTATAAAACGAGGTTCGCCATAGCTGAGCTTGTACTAGCTCCTTGAGGGAGTCTGCCGTCGTACGTCGTGAGAGCCGTTAGCAATTTCGCTACCTTGTGTGAGCAGTTGAGTACCTTGCGAAATGCGCGATAAACGTGAGTGGGAGTGATGCTCGGAAACCAGGACTTAATGTCGATGGCTACGATGATTGGCGCTCCTCGATGAAATTCGACGTTCGTAATAACCGATCGGCCCTTGACGGCACCGCAAAGATAAGTTGGTAAGGGAAGTCCGCGAAGCAGCCGGTGATGGATCCGATCCTGTACTTCCTTCAGAATACCGGTTGGCCTATCAATATGCCTCAATTTAAGCCGCTGCTTTTTTCGGGCGAATGGTCTCGGCGCTTTCGGCAGATCGAAAGGTTGATAATAGCTGGTAGCGTTGGCGGCAACCGTACGAAGGAATTCTCTTGAGAAGCCGAGCCGATATTCGAGCTCGCGCAGCGAATATAGATTAAGCGCCCCGGGTGCGTTTACTTCTCTTTCGTCGCGGTTTATTGGTTCGGGATTTACCATATTCCAATACTAGCTTTGTCAGAGATTCACCAATCGCTTCCAATTCGGCCGTATCCAAAAACTCGGTATCGTCTCTCTCGATCGCAAGAAACGAAAACAGGTGTGGTGGAATTCCCAGAGCGTGACTGAGCCGATTAATGAATCTTAGGCTCGGCGTGCGCCTACCTTGTTCGATCAGTGAAATATAGCTGGCATCTATTTCAGCAGCCTCGGCGAGCTCCTGCTGCTGTAAACCGGCAAGAGCGCGCGCGACCCGCAATGCTTTTCCGTAGTCCATTGTTTAGGTGAACTGAATCATCCTTGAGTTTCAGAATTTACACTTTTGTTTTGCAAAACGCGTTCGCCAGCTTCTCGCTGATTTCAGCAACGCAGTTGTGAACATCACAGTTAGTTGCCTTCTTCATGCGACTCAGCCGCTTAAGACGTTGGATTGCGAACTCCAGTGCTTGTTGCTGCTCAGGTTCCAAACCACTTCTCCTACGTGCTGCCGAAATTGCTGCAATGCACGCCTTCGTCTTCCGGTGTTTCATACTGGCCCTCCCTTCCCGGCGTGATTCGCCGCGCCGTTATAGCGAATCTCCAAGAAAGGAGTGGTTCGGAAACCGGATGACTCAATCCCGAGAGCGAAGAACAGCGCCGTAAGTCTTAGTTAATACAAATACTAAAACTAATCGTGACTGTATTGACCGCGCTCCACAGCGGGTCTCTCAACCCGCAACGGAAAATTAGTTACCGTCAGTTTGCTCACTCGTTCTGAGTGAGCGTCGCCTACTTCGGCCACAAGGAAATTCACTAAATTCGAAAGGAAAGCAGTTGTGAAAGAGCGAAGCGAATCGCTGGAACAGCGACCCAATGCGATTATGCATGTTTCCCGTGCCGTGTCAATGATAGAGTGGCCGACAGTCATGCTGCATTGACTGGGCTAGGCAGAATCCGCCTGAGATGGCCGCCATACGCAATATTTGGTAGTGCTAAGGCCGGAAAACCATCGGTGGGGTGCTATCTTCGTCTTGGTCGGTTTCATCGCGCATAAGCGAATTTTGAGCGTTTGGTGGAATTTCGGCTTTCCGATTTGGGGTCTCAAACGGCGGGTGTCTCTTTTCGATCTCAGGATTGTGACTGCACTGGCGCATCGCGCCGCTGTGATAAATCAAACTCTGCACATACCGGAAGCCACGAACATCGCATAAGGGACAGTGAAGTATTTGGTTTTCAGCCTCTGCTCTTGTCGCCGCGGTTGTTTTCTGGTCCTGATAATTCAAATATGCACTCGGTAGTTCGTAGTCATTCTCGATAGCCTGAATCATCCAGCCAGCAAGATTTCGGGGTCTCGCTAGTCGAAACGGCCACGCCTCGATCTGTGTGCTTACTGCATCTGGTCGACGGATTCCTAGCTCCATTGCCTTTAGTGGATGGATTCTAAAATTAATAATCAGCTTTGATATAAGGTTGAAATGATGCGCTGTGATTACCGATATGGCTCGCGGTTTGCGAAGGTCTCGTAAATCCCCTGCTCCTTGCTTTGGTGAGCGCAAGCCGCTGATTGATTTGCGTTGCCTTCTTTTCTCACGAATGAAGTTCTGAATTCGAGTGTTCGATTCCTTTGCGCCCAGTCCTGGGTAGTAGCGGATTATGTAATCGATTTCTTGATTCAGTTCCTTAACGGCCCGGTATTCAACCTTGCGAATGTAGCCGCTGGCTAGGTGATCTTTCACAACGCGGTCCATCTGAAAACGAACTCGCTTGTGCGCGTGTTGAGGCTTCAGCGTGTGGTGGTGCTTCACGTACCACGAATAACGAACCTCGCAGAATTCGCCTTTGTTCTTGACCACGCCGAATATCTTGCCGGCCATTAACTCATACCACCTCCGGCCAGCGGGGTTAACGGCGAAGAGATACTGGTTATCGAGAATGCGCCGGTCTTGAAGTTGCTGTAACTTCGCTTCGAGCGGATCAAGACGAATGTAAATTACATCGTCAAGCTCAAAATCAAATTTCTTCTGTGCAAGCTCTTCGTCCGTTAAGTGATGTTCCCCTATCGCATAGACGCTCATCCGGGAAAAGCGTCCCTTGATCTGTAGGAATCGCTCCTTGCCTTCCTGATCTCGCTCGCCAGTCGGCACCCAAAGGTCAGCAACACAACCGGCGAAAGAGATTTGAGTTAATGCCTTTATTAACTCATGGCCTTGATACCCTCCGCTGGTCCATCCAACCTTTCGAAGGCATTCCCTAACGCCTCCCAGCGGAATAATTTCGGGTATGTCGCGGTTAGAAAGGCGGTGGCTATCAATCGAGGGCTTGACGAGTAAATACCAAACCTCATGGGCTTCGACGGCCGGAGCGCCGATCTCTTCGCTTGAGTCTTGATAGACCTCCCAGTTAAGGGGTCGGCCTGCGGCATCTCTTCCCTTGTACTTGATAACCCTGGGGATATCTTTTCGGCGAGCGGTCAGGTTGAAAAAGGGAAGTTCGAGGGAGAGCTTCGGGACAAATGTGATTGTGTGCTGCTCAGGTTTTAGCGGGAGGAGTTCAAATGACATTAATGTTTCACGATGAACAGCAACACTAGCCAGGTCCCCTCTTCAACCTGGGCCCACGAATAGGTTTTCGCTTTCTGTTGTTGTTCTAAATGTTTCCAATTCATATTCATTCCTTTTTCGGACTAACCAATGTTTTCAGTGCAATCCGTTGATTTGGGTCACTACTGACTACACAGTCAGGTCACCACTGGCTACACACTTTGGTCACTACTGACTACACAGTCAGGTCACCACTGGCTACACACTTTGGTCACTACTGACTACACGAACGATTTCTTGATATTCGACACCTTAGAGGCCAATAGGGGACCGTTTCACAAACAGAACGAATGAGTGTAGACGCTCCAAAATGAGAATTTAGGGAGCTTCGAGTGGGCTAAAGATAATTGAATTATACCACATTGGCCCAGTCCGTTTTCTTGGCCCATATCTTCGCCGCACGCCTCAGCAAGAAAACATAACTGGGCTCCCGGATTGTCCTCTATGGGCTATCGCTCAGTAGGGTAAAGGTCAGCGAAGATCGGCTGTTGCAATAACCCAATGGGCGAGGGTTTTACCCTACGTCTTCACCCTACGTACAGGCGTAGGTTAGCAACAGGAGGAGTCCGGGAGCTTCCTCTTATTGTAGCGCACGCGAGATAAAGAATTTCTAAAGGGCACCTCTTGACAGCCTGTTGAAAACCTTCCTTCGAATTGCAAGTATGCAGGTATGGACCAATCGAAGGGAGGATCTTCAATGGCGAAAGAGTGGGTTGATTTTAAGAGGATAAAAGATGCAGTGAATATGCAGATGGTGTTGGATCATTACGGCATTAAGGGTCTAACAAAGAGCGGTGATGAATTACGCGGCGCATGTCCTATTCACAAAGGATCGCCTCGAAGCAAAAACTTCACCGTCAACATTCGGAAGAACGCGTTCAACTGTTTTTCGAAAGACTGTAAGGCGCGCGGAAACGTTCTCGATTTTGTTGCCGCAATGGAGCATTGCGACGTTCGGGATGCGGCACTCAAGCTTGCAGAATGGTTCAAGATAGGGGAGAGTCCCTTGCAATCACTAAACGAGAACGCAGAGCCAGGCGAAGCGGTCGAAGTTGCGCGCGGCATTTACGAGAGCGCAGACGGCGGACTCTATGAGTTGGTTATCAATCGAGCAAGCGCGGAGGACTCAGAGCCGGTAGTTGTATATCGGGAACTCTTTGGTGATTATCAGTTCTTTGTTGTCTCGCCAGAAGAGTTCGATCAATCGAATTCCGAACGCACACCCCGTTTCACTCTTGTTCAGGCACTCTGAAAAATCCAAAAGGCGGTGCTTACGAGCATGCGCCTTTTGTTATTAGGATCGAATAGGGCCATTAGATTGTTATCGCATGTTTGGCCGTAGGCGGCGACAGACCACACGGGCAATATGAACGCCAGAAGTAGTAGCCTTTCATTTCGTGAGTTTCCTTTTCTTTTTTGCGTCACTTCGTGGTGAACCGAACAAATCGACCTCATCATCGATTAGTGCATCCACGGTTACGCGTCCGATTCGGGCATATCGAAGCAACACCAAAAGAGTCGGCTCGCGCAAACCGCGTTCAATTTCTGAAATGTGTCCGGGCCTAGTTGAGCCTTTCGTTTTTTGCAGGCGTTGGGCCATTTCCTCTTGAGTAAGACCGGCCGCGACCCGAATCTCGCGGAGTTTCGAAGCAAGATGCTTCGGGTGATCACGGCGCGAACGGCCCATCAGATTCGCCCTCCTGATGAGTCGTGATTTCTTTCTTTGCTTATACTCCAATATTGGAGTATAAGATTCCGGTTGAATTTCGCCGCGCTGAATTCGAATCTCGAATCCTTAGCGGTTCTCATTAGATCTTAGGGAGAACAGACGATGAGTACGATCGGAAAGCTGCTCATAACATTCGCAGTCGTGGCAATGACGCTTCAAGGAACGATTAGCACGGCTAACAATAATGCGTTTCGACCACCTGAAACAAGCTGGTCTCGTTGGATTGCTATTAGTGGCCAACGGACTGCCGGAGTCGATTACAGCCACAAAGACGATAAGGGTTATTCCTGCGTGCGCTTCCGCAATCGATTTTCATACTCCGTCCACATTGATTGCATTGTTACGGTTAGAAAGGATCGGCAAACGCATACTGAAAAGGTTGGCTGGCTGCTGAATAGGGGAGAGTCCGGGCAAGATTTAGCAAACGACTGCTTCCAGGGGGACGCGATCGTTTCGATCAAAGTAACAAGACTCACGAAAGGCTAATGGCAATGCGAAATTATGGAGCCGTTGCCGCTTTGTTGATGTTGGTTGCTATTTTCGGCTGTAGACTATCCGGGAATTCAAACACGACCACAGAGCCGACCGACGCTAAGCCTCAAGTGTCTAGGCCAGGTGAAGATGCGGAGGCTAAGAATCAGCTGCAGGAGTTCCTCACGAGACAACATGCTTCCGTGTGTGGCGATTCCTATTACATTGAAAAGGTCGGCGGCATGAGTGGTGTAGGCATTTTTCAATACAGAAATGCGTCAATCGTGATTACGAGAGTTGAACCGGTCTCAGAAGCCGATCGGCTTAATGGCGTCGAATGGAAAGGTCTGTTAACGCTAGCTTACCCGTCCTTTAGAAGGTTCGTTGATGGTCAATGGACCCAATGGCAAAACAATCCACGAACTGCTGAATATGATTTCCAAGTTATGAAGAGGTCATCCGGCTGGTCGATAGACAACCACTTAAATCCGACCACTAACTACTCAACCCGCTATCAGAAAGTTAACTGCTCACAACTACCACCGGGTTAAACTAATTCGTCATTTCGTCCCACACGAACATCGCTTGTATTTTAGAGTTGTCCACAGCCGCTAATGCGCCTCGTGTTAGAATTCAATTAAATGAACTCCCTCGCGAGCACCAAAATATCGGTGCTTTCGCCCACCGCAAAGCGCGAAGCATTCGACTCAAAAGAGGTTAAGGCACTGAGACCTCCGCTCAAGTGGGCGGGCGGGAAGCGTTGGCAATTGCCCTATCTTCGTATTCTCTGGGAGCATAACTCGAAGCGCCGATTAGTTGAGCCGTTTGCCGGGGGATTGGCTGTCACTCTCGGGCTTCGACCAACTTCCGCACTCCTCAACGACATCAACCCTCACGTTATTAACTTCTATCGTCACCTAAAGGCGGGGCATGAGATCGATTTGCCGATGGTAAATTCCCGCGCTTCTTACACGCGGAATCGAAATCGATTCAATAGGTTAGTAAAACGTGATTTGTACAGCCGGGAAGCAGCGGCACTTTTTTATTATCTCAATCGTACCGGCTACAACGGGCTGTGTCGCTTCAACCGCCTCGGTGAATTCAACGTCCCGTTTGGTAAACACAAGAGCATTACCTACACGCGAGATTTTTCCGAGTATACGGTGGCTTTCAAGAACTGGATATTTTTCTCAGGTGACTTTGAAAGACTTCCGATTGAGACAGGTGATTTCGTGTACGCAGATCCGCCGTACGATGTCGAGTTTACCGCGTATGCCAAAGACGGCTTCGATTGGAACGATCAGGTCCGTGCCGCTGAATGGCTCGCGGCTCATCGTGGCCCTGTCGTCTTATCGAATCAAGCCACGCCTCGAATCGTCCGCCTGTATCGCAAACTTGGGTTCAGACTCACGTTTCTTAAAGCTCCGCGAATGATCAGCTGCAACGGAGATCGCACCCCGGCTAGAGAGGTTTTAGCTATTAAGAACTTCTGATTTATGACTCCGCGCAATACGCGTACAGGTGCCGTCTTAGAAGCAATGGTTTTGCCGGCATTGAAGCAGGGAGGGTATAGCTACACAACTCAACAAATGATCGGCACTCGATTTGGCGGTGGCCGACATATCGTCGATGCGATCGCTGATAAAGACGGAAAGAGATTCTTGGTATCGCTAAAGTGGCAACAGACGAGCGGCACAGCAGAACAAAAGGTTCCCTTTGAAGTGATCAGTCTCGCGGATGTTGTCCTGGCGGGGAAATTCTTGAAAGCCTATTTGGTGCTAGGTGGAGAAGGGTGGACACTACGAGATTTTTATGTGAGTGGCGATTTGAAGAAACATTTGTCGAATGCCGATAAGGTGGAGATCCTAACACTTGAAAGTTTCGTGGCTCGCGCCAATAACGGCGAACTGTGAATTGTCCGTCCGTTCCTTTCCGAAGATCGCAACCTTCTCAAAAGGGGAGAACGCTCGTAAGAGCGATCGGGGTGGGTGGGGCATATTAAAGCGCTTCTGAACTGAGAAGTTCATCACTTATCGATCTAAGTAAGTTCATTTATCCGATCCGCAAGGATCGGGGGTGGGTGGGAACCGCCGTCCCGCAAAAAAAGAGAGCAAGCGATTAAGCCTGCTCTTGTTGTTTCTACGATAACGTTCAAATTCTTGAGTCTCATGACCGCGTCCCTGGTTTCACGATTTTTCGCGAAGAGTATGGAGAGAAACAAATCTTCTTGAGCACGAAAAATTAAGCGTTTAAGTACATCAACTCCAATTTGCCTCTGGGTCTGCCGAATACAAGCGGCGGATCGCCGGTCAAGACATCGCTCTGAAGAATATATAACTCGCCAACATAGTTGGGCCAACCGCTGCGGAAATTGAATTTTACGCCGTACACCCATTCGGCAAACTGCTCGGGCGTTTCGTCGGTGAGTTCCCATATCTCCTGCACGTATGGCAGCGACATTATTTCCTGCCATTCGGCCATGGAGATTTCTAGTGGTTTATTCATCGTAGGTGAGTGTTAGTTAATTAAAGAGTAGCACGCAGTCAAAATCCCTCAACCCTGCGCTGCGTGCGCCACAGGGAAGTGCGCTAGCGTTTGAAAACCTTGCGCGGACCGGCCGCTTGGCCGTTGCGGTAGCTTTCGAGCACTTTGGTGCGAATCGCTTTCTTGACCTGAAACACAGCGGGCTCCCAATCGGTTTGATTGGCATCTGTGACCGCCAGCGGGCCGATAACGTTAGCCTCGCTCCATAGGTCGAGCTCGGCCATGAAGTTACTTTTTTGTTCGGACATCTTTGTCCCTTTCGCCAGCACTTGGTAAGTTGCAAGTTCGCTGCTGGTTTGCTCACCTGCGAAGCGAAGGAAAGCAGCCGCATGGCTTTCGCGTCAGGCGAAGCCCGTGAGGTTTCGCACTCCGCGTACGCTGCGCCAAGCGCAGCATCCCTTGCGAAGCCTTGATGCGAAAGGAACGGCTGCTAAACTGAGAAGAGCCGTGAGCAAGCCTGCGCCCGTTCGTTTTGGTTTTTGGTGTCCTGCTGTGCGGGACGGCGGGGGATAGTAGCTTGATTCGCAAATGCCTCTATGCATAATGTGGAGTCGCGTCCGCCTCCCCGGTGGGCGAAGTGGTCGCATGGGGTGAGGACATGTGGCCGTAGGGTGGGCCTTGTGGGAGGGGTCCACCCGTTTTTGTTTTCCCGAATGTTTGTTTTGTGGCACGCCCCGGCGGGTTCTCGGATCGGTCGGTTACCGTAAATGACCCCGAAGCTGGTACACAAAAATAACCGGCTTGACTGGTAGTTCAATTTCGACTGACAATTTCTCCATGTCAAAGTTAGTGTTGACTCAAGTAAACCTTACTTCCTCTTACGGAGGTGGCGCGAGCGTTTGGTACGACAAAGCACCAGATGAATATCCTATGTGTCATAAGGGCATACAGCCCACCGTAGCCACTGGAACCTACATAGGTACAATCAGTCAACCCGATAGCGAGGTTCGTATTTTCTTCCAATGCACGAAAACATCTTGCAGAGAACCGTTCATAGGGCGGTACAAATTCAACCCTAAGACCGAAAATAACTTTCAAGGCTCCCCGTACTATGAACTCACCGAGAGTGTTCCTAGAACTGCGGTCCAAAAAACTTTTGGCGAATCAATCCAAACTACATCGCCTGACTTCATTGAAATTTATAATCAGGCTATGGGGGCTGAGGCATACGGACTTGATGAGATGACGGGCATGGGTTTACGCAAATCGTTGGAGTTTTTGATTAAGGATTTCTTGATAACGCAACATCCAACTAAGGCGGAAGACATAAAGAAAAAGTTCCTTGGGACTTGTATTAAAGAGTATGTGACAGACACGAATCTGAAAATCACAGCGGAACGAGCGACTTGGCTTGGCAATGACGAAACACATTATGTTCGCAGATGGGAAGACAAAGACGTAGAAGACTTGAAGACTTTGATTCGGATAACGGTCAATTGGATTGACAATGTGCTGCTAACTCAGAAGTACCTGAAAGACATGGACCCCGCGACTCCAACAAAGGTTTCGACCACAACCTGATGTGCACTTTATTGACAATAAAAGTGCGGGAAGCGCAAAATCTTGTAGTAGAACTCGGAGAAGTGAAATGATAATTCAAATCGAATCAATAGATGAAAACAAATCTAAGCCGACAGCCTCACAGCCGCAATACGTTGCGACTTTGACAGGTAAACTTAACAAGACCGCAATTAACAACCTGTCCGGCGTAAAACAACAAAGCCGGAACGCCGAGATACTGAACTTCGGTATTAACGAAAATCCCGGCAACGTCTTAATCTTTGATACCGTGCCGACTGCGGTAACGACAATCAATGGTTGGCTGGCACAGGTTACTGGTTCAGAAGACCAATTCAAACAAAAAATCAGAGACGTTAACGCAGAGTTGAGAGCGAAGAGAGACTAAGAGAAGCCGCAAGTTGCCGCTGGATGATTTCTTCAAGTCGATTTTAGTTTCAAACCATTAGGTTCCTGAAGACGAACTACCACTTGCTCCGAAACTCTCTGATTGCTTCTTCCGGCGATAGGTTCAAATAGATTTCGGTGGTCGTCAACCGATCATGACCCAAAAGCTTCTGTAAAGAGGGGAGTGAGATGCCTTTCTGGACTGCCGTCACAGAGAACGTGTGACGAAGCACGTGCGGCGTTACCGGTCGGCTGATGCTCGCCCTGTTCGCGATGGATTTTATCAATCGCTGAATTGTTCTTGCGCTCATGCCGAAACGATCGTGCAACGCAAGATGTCCCTCAACGAGGTGTTGAACGCGAGGGGATAGAGGAATGATCCGGCGCCTCGATTTCGTTCCGTATGGACCGCCCTTGCCGTAGATCATTAAGCGGTGCATCTGCCAATCGAGATTGTCTTTCGTCAGGCCGGACAATTCTGAAACGCGCAAGCCTGTGTCGAGCAACGTCCAAACGACAAGCTTCTCGCTGTGAGTGGAGCAAGCATTCGCCAAACGGGTCGCTTCGTCCTGTGTCAATGGCTCGCGCTTGAATTGGTAAGGCATAGACCTAAGGTCTCCAGCCCACAATTTCAAGCGTCGCTACGACGATGTTCTTAGCTCCGCAAAAATAGCAGCGAATTATCCAGTCACCCTCGGAGGGCTCCGGCACGTAATCGAGAACTCGAAGGCAGTTCCGACATCGTAAGATCATTTGTGAGTTTGTTAATGGTTGGTCTTGTCGTGAAGTGTAAGGAACGCGACAGAATGACGCAATAGCTGTTATCCACAGCCTTGAGTTTCTTAACGATTAGAATTTGGTCAATAGGGGAGTGTCGCCTTTTTAGATGGAAGGCGACAAAGGATATGATAGGCACCGAGGGTTTAGGCTCGGAGGTCACCCGTGGCGGAGTGCCTGGATGTTCGGTCGGATACCCGCTCGGCTCACTCTTCGCAGAATTCAAGAAGGGAGTCGTCGTCCGCTGGCTCGAGTGTGGCGAATGGACATGTTGCTATGGGCAGTTTCCGATCTCGTCAACCCTGTTGGGTGGCCGAAATCAATGACCACTCCCAAAGCAACTGTCATTCTGAGTTAGACCCGAAATTGTCCCGCTTAGATTTGTAAAGGTCGCGGGAGATGCGTTTGACAGTTTGGGGCTAAACCGAAGGACCGGAAAAGGGGGCGAATTCCTTATTTTCAACCATTTCCCCCAAAATACTATCGGGATTTGACAAGAAAAGCTGTATCCAAAAGATAGTTGTTGACGTCTAATAGGTGTATATGGTACGTATAAGTACCATATAGGATACGTACGTAATACGGATCCTAGTCAACTGGCCATAGGAGGTATCACAAATGGAAACCGCATTTGCAACCGAAGTAAGGAGGCTCAACATCAACTTACCTGTGCCGGCCTACCAGACTCTGCAAGATCTTGCCAAGAGGTCCAATAGGACAATGACCGACGTTGTGAAGATTGGACTTAGCTTGGCGAAGGTTGCCATGGAGACGGAAGGCGCACACAACAAACTAGCCGTGGTTAATTCGGACGGCAAGGTCTTGAAGGAGATTGTCCTCTTGGGGGGCGCATAAGACTATTGAAAAGGTTCCTCTCTTGGAGTAAATACATAGCGGTTCCTCTTCGGAGACCGAGTATTTCTGCAAGGCTCACTTTAGATAGATATATGCATGGTTGGCTCTAGCCTTGCCTTACCCAAAGGAGGGCGTCTTGACCACGACCTTACATGAGCGGGATCCAGAAGTGATAACGATCCCGGATCCTGAGTTCGACGATGCCGAAATTGAGTTCGACCCTGAGGAGAAGTCGGAAGAGATAACCGTAGACGAGCTAGTTTATGTGAAGTTGGTTCCCATAGTTCAGTGACAGCTTCAGAAGGTGTAAATGAGCACTCCCCAAACGGAAGACGGAGAACCGACGGTATCTGAAGCGGAAGCAATAAGCGTCGACGATCTCGACGGAGCGCAGCCGATAGAGCCGGATCCGAAGAAAACCGCGAACGCGTCTGAAATAAGCATTCCCCAAACGGAAGACCGAAAAGCGGAGAACATAAACGTAGGCGACTTAACCGGTGCACAGCCGATCGACCCACATGTGCAAAAAGCGCACGACGCATTTGCAATAGCGATTATTATCGTAGGCACTTTTGCTGGCGTCATACTGATTACTCTTTTGATTGCCCTTGGCATACTCTGGAAAAGCGGAGATCCAAACCGCGTGAAGATTTTCGCTGATGCCATCGCGCCCATTTATGAGAGCTTAGGAAAATTTGTCCCACCTGTTTTCGGGTCTCTCTTAGCATTTATTCTAGGCTACTATTACAGCAAAGAGCAGCAACACAAGAGCTAAAATCGTTCTGAAGCGCAAAGACAAAGTTTGTCCAGCCGATCACCCTAAAAGCAGAAAAGCCCTACGCACTGTTAGGGAATCACGCTGCCTAGTGAAGGTGACTCTCTGTTCTTCCTAGTTTTGTATCCTTACTAATAAACTGGGATTTAGGCACAGCTCTAATCCTGCCAGCAGCAGGGTGCCGCCGATTAGGTTACGGGCTTGTCGCGGCGCCAGCATGACGGAGCGGTGTTTCTGATGCAGAGAGTTAAAGGGTAACTGTCGTCTTTTTGGATGGAAGGCGACAAATTCCCAAAGAACTTAAGAGGGGCGCACTGACCACATACGACGGTCATTCGACCGTCGCTGCTGGATCAGCACAGGCGAGCCTATCAACAGTCTTATTCAACGCGGCTATTAGCCGAGAGGAATCTCTGGCGTAAATCAATATGTTAGAGATTGGTTGTAAGAGGTCGGCCCAAAACTCTTCCTTGCCCTGTTCGAAATAGCCACGTCTTATTCTCGAATCCAACGTCAGGACACCGTAAAGGTCACTGTATTTGTATGCCGTGATGTCGAGTATCGTGGGAAGGCAAATCATCGACGCGTACTCGGCTCGTTGTGCGGACCGCATATCTTTGAATCTATTGTCCTCTCCGCCGTTTTCGCAGATGATTACAGTTCTATCCTGCCATACCAGCCCGGCCACGCCTTCGCTCATCTTAAATTTTCGGGTTTTTGGTGCACCTTCGTTTGGATAGTGACGAGCTTTCGGTACTAGAGCCTTTTGTCCTGGCTCGTCTGGATCGTCCTCTACGGCGTAGAAGCTAACCTTCATGAGATCGGTATTTACCGCGTCAGCAGTGGCCGGCTTCTTAAATACGTCCTCACGCAGTGCGGATGACAAGGACTTAAGTGCTTCCTTTACCTTTTCAACGCGGGTCCGATCCGCATGGTCCAACGCTTCCTTCACGGCCTTGGCCTTAAGGTTCCCTTCTTCATCTAGCTTGTTAAGCTTAAAAGTTAGATCGTAGTTAATTTCGTATCGTTCCTTTACGAATTCCGCAACGACCTCCAGCATGCGCGCTCGAAGATGATTATATCGCTGTTGTTTAGCCAACTCCTGTTGCTGTTCGGCCAACTCTCGTCGTAAGCCAGCGTCAGCACTAAGATTGATTACCTTCTTAAATGCTCGGTACAGAAGAAATATCACGACAGCGTAGAGTATGAGGAGAAGCACCTTAACCGTGGTCGGAAGGGGCTGAATGTAATCATGAAACAGGGACGCCAAGAGGGCGGTTAATGAATGCGTGAAAAGCAACATAAGCTCGGGAATTACGTCTCTCGTCATAAGGTCCTCCCGTGTGAAGTGGTCCAAAGATTACCCGTGCGAACTGAAAGGTTTTTACCGCTCGTCAGGAAGTCTTTCCGTCCAAGCTTCGGTCAATGATTTGGTCCCGCTTTGCGCCTACAGAGACATAACGAATACGACATCCAATTAGTCGTTCTATCGTGAGAACATAGTTCTGCGCAGCTACGGGTAGATCAATGAATCGCCTGCAATTTGTGATCTCATCATCCCACCCTGACACCTCTGTATATACGGGATGGATATCGGCGGTACAAGTCAACGGAAAATTACGTAGGCGATTACCGTTGACCTCGTAATCGGTGCATATGAGCAAATTCTTTTGCCCTGAAAGGCTGTCTAGTTTTGTTAGCGCGATTTCGGATGCGTTTTGTAGCTTTGTCCCATACGAAGAAGCAAACGCATCAAAATGTCCGATTCTACGAGGCCGACCGGTCGTTGCTCCGTATTCGTCTGCAGTTGTGCGGAGAGTGTCTGCGTCGCTCCCGTGAATCTCTGTGGGGAAGGGACCTTCACCCACACAGGTAGAAAACGCCTTCATTACGCCTACAATACGTTCAGGGGCTTTGGAAAAGAGTCCACCACCAATGGAAACAAAGTCCGCCAGCGTGCAGGAGGACGTTGTAAACGGGTAGATGCCAAAATAAATGTCGCGTAAGGCACCGAGCTGTGATTCAAAAAGTATGTTTTGATTAGAACGGACGCCGTCCTCCAACAGATCAGTTGTATTGCAGATCCTTCCCTTTATCTGGTCACCAAACGTCGAGGACCAGTCAAGCATCTCGTCGTAAGTAGGCATCTTTTCGTATTGCGGTAGCCCTGAGTTGAGCAACTTTTTCCACTCCAAGATGTGCGCCAGTTTTTGTTGGAAGCTCGTCCAGTTAAGCAATTCACCGATCTGAATTGCCTTCTTCATGTACCGATCGCCGTAAGCTGGCGCGATTCCGCGTCTTGTGGAGCCAAAAGCGTTCTTGCCGAGTCTTTCTTCTTCCCAAACATCCTCTAGACGGTTAAAAGGAAAGCAGATCGTAGCTCTATCAGAGATAAAGATATTCTCAGTATCGATTCCCGCAGCACTAAGAGATTGAATCTCATCCACAATCGACTCAATATCCACTACCATTCCAGGTCCGAGAACGTTTTTGATTTTTGAGTAGAATATCCCGGACGGAACAAGATGAAGTTTAAATGTGCCGAGGTTATTGACGATCGTGTGTCCAGCATTGTTGCCGCCCTGATATCGAACGACAATATCAGCCTCCTGCGCAAGGTAATCAACCATGCGACCCTTGCCTTCATCGCCCCAATTAGTTCCACATACGACGGTAATGCTCATTGGCTACTTTCGAGCCTTGCTGAATCGCAAAAATTCACCGCATGCTCGCGCATTGACACCCATCACCTAACGCCTGGTAATAGTTAGAATGAGGAGACAAGGCTAGGAATTGGATTTGAGCGCAGAATCGCAGCTAAATTCGTCCGCGGGAGGTATAAGGATCAGTCGAAGAGACTACTATCCCACCGCAGCAGCCGCACGAGGCTCAACGAAAAAATGATTCGTTACCTTGCCCAAGAGTGCTGTCTTCTCTTGCTCGGTCGCAAAGCTCGCTGAAATACTATTGCGGCAGATCGCTTCCACTTCATCAACACCGACCTGCCCGGCAACTATGAGTTTGTGAAACTCGCCTGTCAGAGTCGCAGATTCAAATAACGCCGGGTCATCAGTATTTATTGTTACGCCAATCCCGCGCTGCAAGAACTCTCGGCATGGATAATGTAACAAACTTGGCACTATGCTTAGTAAAAGATTGCTTGTCGGACAAATTTCGAGAGGAATTTGTTTTTCGGCCAGTAGCGTCATTAGATCATCATCATGGCGCGCACCGATACCGTGCCCAATTCGATCCGCATGAAGCAAATTGATTGCGTCCCAAACAGACGATGCCCTATCTGTCTCGCCGGCATGCACGGTCAGCATAAAGCCGTTTGCCTTCACCCGTTGAGCAAACTCAACAAACTGATTGTTAGGGTATCGATCCTCGTCACCTGATAAGTCGAAGCCAACCACCACGTCCTTGAAGACCTTAGCAACGCTAACGAGTCTATCGAAGTATCGGCTATGTTCGTGGGAAGGCCATTTTTCGATTACGCTTCTTCGTCCAACGCTAAAGACCACCTTCGCAAGCGTATTAGGAAAGTCGCGTGCGGCGGCGGCAATGCCTTCTCTGAGAGCCTCAGTGAACTTGTAAAGCGTGAGGGGAAAGTCAGGTGTAATGCCATATGGCGACACCCGAAATTCTACATAGCAAACGTTGTCCTTGCTGGCGTCGGCGATGGCCCAGTACAGCGCGTTCGCAGTACCTTTGTAGGAAGAAAAGATTGGTTGGAACGCCCCCCAAAATCGCTTTAATAAGAAATGCCGATAACCATCTGCAAGCGGGCTAGTTATAACCGAGGCGTGTCTAATCCTCTCAACATCATTATCAAAATTAGGGATCGCCACGCCCAGCTTGTTGGCGATGTAAACCAAAACCTCTGGTCGAATCGAACCAACGAGGTGACGATGAAGGTCGATTTTCGGCACAGCGCTCAGAGCCGAAAGAGTAGTTCCGGCGAATGGGAGGACTTCAGGTTCTAATTGTGGATCGTAATTGAGGATATGCTGCATCGATATCTTGATAAGGTCACATCATCAAAGAAGTCTAAAATGTAGTATACGACGTTCCTGAGACCTCTGTGAAGCAGTGCGTCAATCCTTCCCTCGCTTCGAGGCTTTTAGTGAGCCGAGTAAGCCGGACAGTGTATGATAAGCGGGTCAGCAATTACAAGAAAAACAACTAGAAATGTAGCCATAGATAGCAGCGATGTTCCCAGTGTTAAACGCTTGGCTTCAGTGAAAATATATTAGGTATCTGGACTTAATTTCGAAAAGAATGAAGACCCTAGTCAAAAGTCTAGCAAATTGACACGGCGCGCCAATTAGAAGGTTCCCAGAGTCATTCGCCGGGCCAAGTGGCTATGTCGTATTCAAGGTCTGCTGGTTCGGCGTAAGGATTGTGAAACACGATCGCCCACCACCCATTGCTCGGCGCTTCGAAGGAGTCATGCCGTGCCATAATTCGTTCGTCTTCTTCTTCGATTTCAGCGTCCTTATCATTGAACCAAAGCTCATATTCGGGCTGAGCCATGATTAGAAAGTCTATTGGCTCATCGCTGGAAAAATTGAAAACAAGCTCATCTCCTTGTTCGAGATCGAAGCGATAAGACTCAATCTGGTCTGTCGTTAGGATCAATCTTTTGTACAGCGTCGCCATCGGCTCAGGGTCACTGTCGTCGTCTTCGTCCTCGTCGTGGGTTTCGTGCCAGATCTGACATTGCTGTTCCCAGTTTTGCTTACGAAGCCGTATCTCCCTGGGGGTGTAGTTTCGACCGAAGCCTTGGCTTCCTGTGGCATCGCTGTGATGGTCCAAACAAAGAACGGCTAAGCTGTCCCAAGCGTGGTTGTTCGGATTTCCGTCAATATGATGAATCTGAACGGGCTTTCTCGGTTCGTGGCAAACACAACAGCGGTGCCTGTTCGCAAATAACAATTGATCGGCCGTCGTTTGAGGGATTGCAGTTCGACCCATGATTTCAGAATATCGTATCATCAGATCTTTTTCACCGATAGTACCAGCACGGATAGCAAAGACCTTCTTGATAAACGCCGGACTTGCCGCAGCGCCGGCAGGACGGCGAACCTCCAAAGTGATGGCGCTTCTTGTGAGAATATGGACAACGAAGCACACGCTTGCCGCCGTGTGTTTCGTAACGCAACTGAACTCTGTGTTTTTCGCAGAGCATGGGAGTGCGATTGCTTAATCAATGAGGGAATGAAGTGTGTCGTCAACCGGCGTGGCCCAAATGCTTTTGAAGATGATGTCCGGGTTGGTTAGGTAAGTCGGCTTCTTATTATCACTGTCGGCTGTAAACAGTCGCGATGTCGTGAACCAAAATAACGGCGAAGGTTTGCTGCCGCTCACGACAGGATGATCAGCTGCGCTCCTCAGATATTCAGCCCATTCGTCGTCAACCGTTTCTGTTAGAACTGCTCGTACTCTGTCGATGCCGTAGATATCTTTGTATAGCTTCTGCTTTACGACAAAGTGGAAGTGTGCGCGAAGTTTTCGATTGTACTTCTGTGCGTTCGTGCGATGTCGATCGGCCTCGTACAAGAAGTGCAGTTCCTTCGAATTACTTTCCTTGTTGATTCTAAGAGTAAAGAAAGCGTCCGGTCGGTGGGGGAGTTGTTCAGTTTGATCGCTTTCCTGCCAATCGCCGTTGCGATAAACAAGTTTCGGAACCTCGACTTTATTCCACAGCGCCGGGCCTTGTTGAAAATCTGTTAGTTCGATTCGTCCGTTTGAACCGGCACAAGCTAATTCCAACATTGCGTGGAAACGACTGATCATTACTTCATGTTTAAGGAATAGAAGCTTGCCTTGCATTTCCTCAATGAGCTTTGGGTTATTTACATCGCAGTAGCGCTTCTGGCGGTTCCGTCGCACTTCTTCAAACTCAAGCTCTTCAGGTTTCGCACCGTTTGCGACTAGCAGCTTAAGAGCTTCGGGATTATCTAAGTAGTAATGAAACTCACCCGGATTCTTCTGCCGCATGAAGGCGAAACGATTCACCAGTCCCTTATGATAGAGCTGCTGTAGTTGGCGGTAAAGATTCTTTTCATTTCCTTCTACCAAGCGCACTATTAAAGAAGTTGGGATGATTTTGTAATCGTGTATGGTCGCGATCAGAGCGAGACTCGTATCTGTAATCTGGCGAGAGGCTACGGCCTTTCGGCTTCGCAGATCGCGACTGTATTTTGGTAAACGCTTCTGCATGTGTCGTGATAAGGAAATGAATTGAGTGGCTACTTAATTGTAGCATACAGCGATTTTCTTGCGCCTCGCCGCTTCTTTAGCGTCCTTGTCTCAGACGAAACCTCAATGACGCCTTTATCAGCTTCTAATAGTTTGCCTTCGAGGGTTGCCACTTCCGTTTCAGCCTCGGCAGGAGTCTTGTAATATCCGGAAAATTCAAAACACTCTTCCTTAAATTCTTGTCGGCGGCGATCGCTAATTCTGTGTTCTTTGATGGTAGCTGCTTTTATTTGTTGCACTCGTTCGTCAGGGATCAAGATAGCTGCGTGTTGGTTGGCTTGTCGTTTCATCTGCGCCTTCTTTAGGTATAATTGTTCTTCAAGCGCGCGAAACTCTCGCGAAGATAGTTCTTTGTATTCGTGATACTCATACCAGGGTACGGATGTCTCAGATCCTCCCGAAGCGGCGATACGTTGCAAGCTGCTACTCCTTCCGTCGGCAGCACTACTTGTTATCGTTGTCGGGCTCGCCCACAGGTCACTTCCCGCGATGTAAACCTGTCCGTTGGCTATAGACGAATGCGACACTTCACTGCTGCCCTGACTTTCTCCCCATGCATTGCTTAGGATCGTGCGAGCAGTTTCTACAGGCTTGAGTTTTGTCTGCCAGATTTCGTCCTTTATCTCTTCCGGGTCCAACTCACCCAAGAAAAACTCCTTCGCCATGATTTCGAGATCTTCGTCAACGAGACCCCCGAATACCGCTTTGATCCGAGCGTTCCCCAGCGTGGAATAATAGACCTCAGGATCTTTTTCCTTTAATTGATGAAGGTGTTGATGAGCGAGTATTAGATGCAAACCAAACTTGCGGCCACCGTCTAGAATTTCGCACATGTCCTTTGTAACAAAGTGCTGAAATTCATCCATTACTAAATAGAATGGGGTACGTTTTGGCTGCGGGCGCGCGAAAGCGGCTGTCAAAATTTCGTTCACTACTAACGTACCAAGCAAATGCTGGTAGTCTTCTGGGATTGTGCTTTGCTTCGCCAAATTAACTAGCAAAACCTTTCGGCCGTCCAGCACGGTTGGAAAGTCGATGGTGCGATCGCGCTGTCCCAAGATTTGGCGAATGACTTCATGAATGACAAAAGGTTGCAATCGGTTGAAGCTGCTTTCGGTAAATTCATTGCGATCTCGATCCTTTAAGGAAGAGAACCACTCCCACTCTGCTCGTATTCGGTCATTCTTGATTTGCCTAGTGATCGCATCCCGGTGAGGACTTGGTTTCGGGTCTACTAAGTATTGGGTCTGGAGGATCGTTAGATTCGCATCGATTACGCCGTATGCGGCATTAAAGAGCCAACGCGCGAGCCTCGGTGTGTTCTGAAAGGAGTCTTGACCCCACACCTTTCGAATCGCTTCCATCAACGCCAACACTTGATAGGTCATAACCCGCGCGTTTCGCTGCACTGGGTTAAACCCGATAATCTTTCGGCTTTCACCGATGTCAAACGGAATCACCCGCTGACCCAGTTTGCGTTCCGGCTGTATTTGGTCAACTTGGGCGCAGAAGTCGAGGATCCGATGGTATAGGTCGCCGTGGGGGTCAATTACACATACCCCATGACCTTTCAGAATTAAGTTCTTGACAATGCCTTCAAGTAAGTAGCTCTTCCCGAGGCCGGTGCTGCCAACAACTTGCATGTGAGTTGAAAGCTTGCTCGGCGAAATAAAAACTGGTCGCCGTGTTTGAAGGCTTCGGCCAAGTCTAATCCCCGAGGCCGACGTTTCGAGATAGTGCTGTCGCATCTTCTCGAACCAATCAGGGTCAGATGCTTTAGCCCACTCAGGCTCACATTGTGGTTCATCCCAACGAGTAGTTGACATCTAGTCTTCCTCGTAAATCTGTACTTCGTTATTGAGACCCTTTAAATACTGATGACATTGCTGGTCAAGCGCTTCTAGCAATTCTTCCTGCTCACCCTCCGTCAATGCGCGGTTCTCAAGAATCTCTTTGCGGCGCCTTTTCTTAAACATCATGACCTCTTCGCGACCGCGAAGCGCTGCGCCTATTTCCTCCTCGATCTTATGGCGATGATCTAATTTCCGGCGCTGAAGATAGGTATCCATCTTCTCCTCGTCTTCCGTCTTGTCCAATTTGCCGGTGGCTTTTAGTTCCTTCAAACCGGCTCGCAAATCGACAAGCTCTGATTTGGCAAAATAATTCTGATCACCTAAGAGTTCCGTCTTTTCAATCCTTGTTTCTAATTCAAGAATTTCTGCTCGAACTTCGCCTTGATAAATATTCTCGATACGTTGCGCTAACGCTTGAGCCTCTTCGATGGCATTTTCATACGCGACCATTGCAACGGTGTAGCCCGTTATCGCCAAGAACCCTGGGTAATGGTCTCGACCTTTTACGTGCTGCTTCATTAGTTCTGTGTGCATGTCCGGCAAAGAACTTTCTAAAGCAGCGAGTTTTTGCTTTAGGCTTTCAAGATAACGATTAGAGGTCGGTTGTCGCCACGGTTGATTCGTGCCGATTTTTGGAAGCGGCGGCGGCGCGTCTTTAAGCGGATTCGTTTCATTCATCTGCTGTCGAAGCTCGGCCAAGCGGCGTTCTGTATCTGTTTTTTTGCCCCACATTCTCGTTTCCTCGTCTATTGACAGAGTGCTGCAAAACTGCTTTTCTTACTGGTAATCAACCTCCGTTTTTGGGTGTTGCTGCGAAGGGAATGCAGTGCCCAAAAAAACTAAAGGAGAGGTTGAAATGAAATCTGCTAGTAAGCATGCCGCCGCACTGGACGCCTGTTTTGAAGAACTCAGAGATTTCACTCAAAGCGACAGGCTAGGAACGGTCCAAGATAATCGTTACGCCAGCTATCTTCTCGACGGATCTCAAGTCGGCTCGGTTAGGTTGTTACTGCACATTGCCAGTCAACTGCGATCTGAGAATGAAGAACTCGCGCAACAAAGTCGTGCGAAGGAACAAGAGCTGACCGAACTTCAAAAGGTGGTCGATGCGTCGATTTCCTATCTTTGAAAGTCGGCTACGCACTAACGAAGCGCGAGGCTATCGCCTCGCGCTTTTTCTATTCCAACCTTGGGGAATTATCACGCTTAGTTCGCCTTGCCGCAAGACTAAAACCAATAAATAATTTCCGACCACTCTCTACACCTTCGCTCCGAGCGTGGGCTTACCCTGTCTTTCTTAATCACTTAGAACCTGCACTTTTCAGCGTTACGTGGCCTCCGCTGCGGTAGCCGTCAAGGGTCTGCGCTTCGCTTCGATGAACTCCGCCCGTTGACTGTCTGTCCTCGCTTCGGCCATGGGGTAGTTAAGCCGCAAGCGGTGTTCTTGAAAATGATTTCAATGACTGAATGCTGCAAAGCAGATGGATTAGTTCAGACCGTAAGGTCAGGTAGTCCTCCCCGCTGCCGTAGCGTTCAGCGCAGGCTACACCCTGCTTGCGGGTCGAAGCTGCGGTTAGCAGCGAAGCACCCGGAGCGTCCAGAACGGGAGAGGCGTTTAGCCCTCACGGTCTGGCGATGAAGCCGCCCATTAGCTTCATCGAGTCGGAGCCGCCCGATAAGGAACGCATCGGTCGGCGCAAGCAGGGTGTAGCCTGCGGTGAGCAGGCAGCGGGGAGGTAGTAAAAATGGGCCGCTCGGCCCGGTTAGTTGTAGATACCTAGTATCTAGGTAGGTATCCACAGAGTTCTCATTGGTCGCGCTTAGAAAAAGCGGCCAAGAGAAGGCTAGTGAGAGTAAGCAATGAGCCAAAGGATCGTTGAGCAAGTTAAGAAGGCACACCTTCAGGCAAGTCGGCTAATGACGCCTGAACAGTGTGCCGCGTTCCTGCAAGTCGAGGTCAACACGCTTTACGTGATGAAGTCGCAAGGCCGTATCCCCTACCGCAAAGTAGGCCATCTGTTGCGCTTCGATCTCGATGAAATTATTGAGTGGACTAAACCGAAAGACAGATGATTGTGGCAACCCGACAACTCCGCTACTATGCAGACGAAACCTCTGCTGTGGCTGCAACCGCAAAAGGAGGTGATGCTCTTTGACAGTCAGAAAAAGGGGCAAAGTCTGGTGGTACGACTTCGGCAATCACAAGTATCGCGGCCGGATTCCCGAAGCTCGTACCAAATACGAAGCGGAGCAAGCTGAAATCAAGCTCAAGCGCGACGTATTTGAAGGCAAGTACGGCAAGCAATTCGGCACGATGTCGTTCGCCGATTTTGTCGGCGATCCTGACGCGAAAGATAACCAGTTCGGCGAAGGAACGTTTCTCGAATGGTCTAAGAATAATAAGCGCTCATGGAAACATGATCGTTTTCGGGCGAGACCTTTGCTTGCTGCGTTCAAGGACAAGACACTCGGTGAAATTACGCCAGTGGCAATCGAGCGGCTTAAGAACGTCCGCCGACAGTCTTCGACCAAACGCAAGACACTTCGGAGCGCAGCGTCCGTGAATCTTGAACTGCAATTGCTTTCCGGGATCTTCAGTCTCGCTATACGGCTCGGCCTGGCCGACTCGAATCCTTGCAGTCGCGTTGGGAAGTTCAAGTTGCAAAACCAGCGGCACAGATACTTGTTGCCGGATGAGGAGCCGCTTCTGCTCGCTCAATGCACCGGCAATCGAAAGCATCTGGCAACGATGATTCCGTTTGCGATCGCAACCGGCGCGCGTAAGAGCGAGCAATTGAACTTGAAGGTTCGACATATTGACTTCTTCCGCAACCTAGTCCTGTTCGACAAGACAAAGAGCGGCAGAGATCGCATGGTCGAATTGAACGCTGAGATTCGGCAGATGCTTTTGGAACTGTGCAGAGGCAAACAGCCTAATGATTATGTGTGGGTCAATCCGGCAACGGGTGGACCATACACGGACATCAAGCATTCTTTTCCCAGCGCATGTGTCGACGCCAAGATCGAAGGGCTCGTATGGCATGATCTACGAGCCACGTATGGGACTCGATTGGGCGAGGCTGGCTTTAATGCTTACGACATCGCAAAGCTAATGGGCCATGCCAGTATTTCGACCAGTCAGCGCTATGTGCGGAATCTTCCAGTCGGTGCGGGTGAAGCGGTGATGCTAAAAAATCAGCCGTCACAATACCGTCACAACCGACGATTCCGAGCCGCTGGCGCTTGTGGTAAAGTCTTGAAAAATAAGATGTGGCGGGGTAGCTCAGATGGTTAGAGCGTGGGATTCATAACCCCAAGGTCGGCGGTTCGATCCCGCCCCCCGCTACCAATGTAGTCAATAACTTACAGCGGCCAGCAGTGGCCGCTGTTCGTCACTGTGGGGAAAACTGTGTCGGTCAGTCTTTTCTCTCTGCGCAAGCGTCTCCCTTTGCGCAAGCATCTCCATCGCGCGTCGCAAGCCTTCATCCGTCGCGTGTGTGTAGCGTGCTGACGTTTGAATGCATCGATGGCCCAGTATGGCCATGATCCTGCGCGTATCCACTCCCGCGTCACCAAGCCTGGTTGCAGCCGTGTGTCTCAGGTCATGAAAGTGAAAATCTTCAAGTCCTGCTTCTCGACACGC
>Ga0070699_100001136_pt1 | contig 24733 bp, 23 predicted proteins | sample KBSK1503metaG_FD_65473 | JGI IMG/M metagenome (GOLD analysis project Ga0070699, IMG submission 65473) | Corn, switchgrass and miscanthus rhizosphere microbial communities from Kellogg Biological Station, Michigan, USA - KBS K1-50-3 metaG | ecosystem: Host-associated > Plants > Roots >...
CTCCGCGTCGAGCGGATCCCGAGCCGCCCGGCCGCGTCGGCCACCGTTCGGACGGAGCGGGGGACGATCCGGATCGCGCTCGATGCCGCGAGCGCGCCGCGCACGGTGGAGAATTTCGCGCGGCTCGCGCGGTCCGGTTATTTCGACGGGCTCGCGTACCATCGCGTCGTGCCGAACTTCGTCGTGCAAGACGGGTGTCCCCGGGGAGACGGATGGGGCAGCCCCGGGTACTCGATTCCCTGCGAGTACAACGACAAGCCGTACGGGGTCGGGACGGTCGGGATGGCGCTCTCGGGAAAGGACACCGGGGGAAGCCAGTGGTTCATCACGCTCTCGCCGCAGCCACGATTGGAGGGACGCTACACGGTGTTCGGAGAGGTCGTCCTGGGCATGGACGTCGTGGAGCGACTTCAGCCCGGCGACCGGATCCTCTCGATCGAAATCCGCTGAACTTCTTGCGGGCCAACCGCCGCTCGCGCATCCTCACGCCTCCCGCCCACACCGCGTAGGAGAACTTCCTACGTAATTTCACCTGCCTTTCCCTGCGCCTTCCACCAATGTTCGCCCTTCGGCGCGATGGCTACCATTCCCAGCGTAGTTCGAGAAGATCGTTTCGCATCCGCCGGGAGGTTGTCATGGAGACTCACATACAACGGGAACAGCTGAAGCGTTTCTTCGACGTGGTCACGGCGACGTTCACGATGATCTTGCTGCTTCCGGTCGTTGCCGTCATCGCGCTGGTCATCAAACTGGAAGGGCGCGGCCCGATCCTCTATCGACAAGAGCGGCTCGGCCGAGGCCGGAAGCCATTTCAAATCTATAAATTTCGAACCATGACGGTCGATGCCGAGCAGGGCTCGGGGCCCGTGTGGGCCTCCGACCGCGATCCGCGGGCGACGTCGGTCGGGAGGGTCCTGCGCGCGACTCACCTCGATGAGATCCCGCAGCTCTGGAACGTCCTTCGCGGAGAGATGAGCCTCGTGGGCCCGCGCCCCGAGCGAAGCCACTTCGTTGCCCTGTTGGAGCCGCTCGTGCCGCACTATGCCGATCGCTTCGCGGCCCGTCCCGGAATCACCGGCCTGAGCCAGATTCGGTCCGGATACGATCAATCGATCCGAACGGTGCGCCGGAAGATTCGGTACGACCGCTTCTATACCTGCCGCGCGTGCCTTCTCTTCGACGTATGGCTGATGATTCGCACGGTCGCGCATGTCCTCAACGTCAATATCGGAAGCGGCCAAGCGTCGCGCCGATTCGGGCGATCCCGCAGCCGGTGGTGGATCCCCGAATTGCTTGCATTCGGCCCTCGCCCTCGACGGCTCGCAGGAATCCTCGCCGTCGGGGCGATCGCGGCCGCTTCCGCATCTTCCTCCGCATCATCGATTCAGGCGTCCCCCGGTTCGCCACACCCCCGTGGAGGGACCGATCGACCGGATCCGCGAGAGTCCCCACCCGCGACCGGACGAACCGAATTCCCGTGGCCGGGGGGCGCCGCCCGTCTCTATGCGTCGGTAGGATTGGATCCCGTGTTGGTTCTTTCCGAGGATCCCCATACGACCCCCAGCGACCCCAAGTTGAGGGGTCGGAAGGGGGGGTGGGATTTCGACGACCCGTTCGATTCGCGACTGAGACCGGGTCAGGGAAAGGAACGGGATAAGGAAAAGGGGAAGGGGAGAGAAAAGAAGGATCTCTGGTCCGTGATCGAAGAGCCAAAGGATTCGTGGCCGGTGATCGAGGAGCCGAAGTTGGGGGGCGAACCTGTCGAGGCAGCGGCCGCGACCCAGGTGCCGGAGCCCCCTTCGATTCTCCTTCTCGTGGCTGGCGGTGTCGCGTGGCTCTGTCGGCGCCGTCTCTCGGCCCTACGTGAGTGAGAGAACGAATCGCTCCAGAACGCTCTTCAAGAGAGGTGCGGACCCGCCGATCGCGGTCGTGACATCCGTGTGCGAGAGGCGGGTCCCGCTCTTTCCGGTAGCCCAGTTCGTGACGCAGGAGATCGCGGCCACGGGAAGACCGAGCGAGGCGGCCATGGCGGCCTCGACGCCCGTCGACATGCACACGGCGTCCGCCCCCATTCGCTCGAGCAGGGCGATCTCCGCCGGCGTCTCGTACGAGGGTCCGAGCACGACGCCCAGAACGCCGCGCTCCATCCTCACTCCCGCGTTCGTCGCCGCGCGCGACGCTTTCGCCATCAGCTCCTCGCTGTACGTCGGCCGCGCGGAGAGGCCGCGCGGGTCCGCGGCTGGCGCGCGCGTGGGCGAACGCCACTGGAGATTCACCTGATCCTCCACCAGCATGAGCGACCCGGGCGTCATGCGCGGCGTGATGCCCCCCGAAGCGTTCGTCAGGATGAGCGCCTTCGCCCCGAGCGCCGCGAACAGCCGAACCATTCGCGTCACCTCTTCGGCGGTGTATCCCTCATAGAGGTGCGAGCGTCCCTGCGCCGCGACGATCGGTCGGCCCGACCAACGTCCGATCAGGAGCCTCCCGGCGTGCCCCGGCACGGTGGACGGCGGTAACCCCGGAATCTCTACCGTTGGAAACGCGGCGTCCCAGGCGATCCCATCCACGACCGGGCCGAGGCCGCTCCCCAGCACCAGCGCCGTGCGCGGCACGATCGACGTGCGGCGGCGGATGACCCGAAGCGCTTCCTCCGGGTCGAAGACGCGGGATTCGCGCGCTCCACCCGACGCCCGAGGGGCCGGCAGGGGGCTCACAGCGTGTCCGGGTCGAGGCGGGACTGGCTCGTCGGCGCGAGGCGGAGGGCTCGGCGCGCGAGGATCACGAGATACAGGAGCACGAGGAGGAACGGCGCCATCTCCGCGAGAATGCCGTAGCCGAGCGTGTCGGCGTACGGGTGCGCCGCCCGGAGCAGCGCCGGTCCCGCGCAAAGAAGGATCGCGGCGGCGATCGACCATCGGCCGGCCATCACGCACCCGAGCGCGAGGAGTCCGAGGCCGGCCGGCGGATTCCCGGGATGCGCGCGCAGCAGGAGCGCGGCGGCGGGAACGACGAGAACCGACCCCGCCACGAGACCGCCGAAGCGATGCGCGGCCGGACTGAGCCGGGGAATCCGGAGTTCCGGGTTTTCGCCGAAGGCCCGCATCCTGAGTCCGAAGGGCGTGCGCCACAGGACCCACGCCGCGAGGAGAGCCAGGAATGGCGTCGCGACGAGGATCGGGTTCGCGATCAGGTCTTCCGCATAGGTGCCGGCGAAGGAGGTCCCGCCGATGAGGCCGGGGACGGGCTTCGTCTGGAAGATCGCGAACGGACCGGCGCGCGTGAGAAGCGCCAGGCCGCAGAGCGGCACCAGCGAGAGCGCGAAGGAACCGACGGCCATGTCGGCTCGCATCAACTGGAGAAGCGCCCCCATCGAAAGCGCGAACGCCGCCGCGAAGCCGGCGGCGATGGCCACCGCCAGGGGGTACTCCCCCGTCCACTCGAACCCGAGGATCAATCCAAGGGTCGCCGCGGCCACGCAGCCCTCGATGCCGACGCCCGAGAAGCCGCCTCGTTCCCAGTAGAGGCAGGCGCAGGCGAGGAGGGCGAGCGCCGCCCACTCGATCGGAAACTGGAGGAGCGGAACCCACGATAGGGTTGCCAGGCCCGTGGTCATCGCGCGTCGGAGAGGAGCGAGCGGATCTTGGTCTTGAGCAGGTCGATCGCGACGAAGTTGTACCCGCCCTCGGGAATGACGAGATCGGCGTATCGCTTCGACGGCTCCACGAACTGGAGGTGCATCGGCCGGACGCTCGATTCGTACTGGCGGATGATCGAGTCGAGAGTTCTGCCGCGCTCGGTCAGATCCCGCTTCAGCCGCCGGATGAATCGGATGTCGGGATCCGCATCGACGTAGAGCTTGATGTCCATCAATTGCCGGAGCGCCGGATCCTCGAGGATCAGGAGGCCGTCCAGGATCACGACCCGCCGCCCCGTCGAGCGAACGCCTTCCGCGTGGCGCGTGTGCGTCCGCATGTCGTAGACCGGCACGTCCACGGACCCGCCGTTCAGGAGCACCTCCAGGTGCTCGCGAAGAAGCTCGCGATCGAACGCGTCCGGATGATCGAAGTTCCGATTCTCCCGCTCGCCGAGGGGGATGCGCTGGAGGTCCTTGTAGTAGGAGTCCTGCTCGAGGATCAGCACGTCTCCGGTGCCCAGGTCCTCCGCGATCGTCTGGGCGACCAGCGTCTTCCCGGCGCCGGTCCCTCCCGCGATGCCGATCAGGATGCCCTTCCGGTGCGCGGGCATCGTCTAGATCGATCCTGCCTTCCGCGCCGACGTCTCCGCTTCGATCTCGGTGTTCGAGAGCGCGGCGACATACGGGAGGTGCCGGAATCGTTCGGCGTAGTCGAGCCCATAGCCGACCACGAAGCGGTCGGGGACCGTGAATCCCACGTAGTCGAGCGGCACCTCGCGCTCCCTCCGGGAGGGCTTGTCCAGGAGCGTCGCGATCCGGAGCCGCCGGGGACCCCGGGAGAGCAGCGTTTCGCGCAGGAACGCGAGCGTGTGGCCGCTGTCGACGATGTCCTCGACGAGGATCACGTCGCGCCCCACGATCTCCTTTTCCAAGTCTTTGAGGAGACGGGGTTGGCGCGTCGACTCGGCCGCGAGGCGATACGAGGAGACGCTGACGAAGTCGATCTCGTGCGGGATCGGGATCGCCTTCATGAGGTCGGCGACGAAGAGGATGCACCCGTTCAGGACGCCCACGAGGAGCGGCGGCCGGTCGGGATGGTCGCGGGCGATCTGCTTCCCGAGGTCGCAGACCCGATGCTGGATTTCGGCCGCGCTGATCAGGACTTCCATGGGATTCGATGACCTCCGGTGGGAACTGGAGCGCACTTTAGCACCCGTTCCGGGGGGTGTCAAATCGCACGCAAGTTCCGATCCGCGTTGCCGATAATGGCGGAAGCCACCGGGCTGGCAGGGGGCGGCGCCAGGGAGGGAACGGGTGATCACGAGGTCGATGAGTTCAAAGAAGCCGGGCGCCCCGACCGTCAATCGCCGGGGTCCGCAGCGCCGCCGCCAGGACCGCCGCGCCGAGGGTCGGATGGAGCGCCAGCTCTTCTGGATGCTCTGCGGCGTCGGGTTCCTCAACTACTGCGACGCGGCGCAGACCGTCTATCTCCTCAACGTCAAGCTGATGGTGGAAGCCAACCGCTTCATGGCATTTCTCCTCGCGCACTCGCCGTACACGTTCTGGCTCTACAAGACGCTCGTCCCGTCGATCGGGTGCTTCCTCCTCTGGAGATTCCGTAGACGCGTGCGGTGGATGTACGGTGCCGTCCTGACCGTTTTCGCCGTGTACCTGACCGTCGTCATCCGATCGCTCCTCTACATGTTCCTGCCCATCGGGCCTCCGACGTAGGCCCCCTTCCGAGGGGCCTCCCGGCGATTCTGCGATCCCCGTCTGGCGCGAATTTCCACACCGTGGCTTGAAACCTCCAATGCGTGCGGCAAAATGCCTCAGGGTGGCCCAATCACGCCAAAAGGCCCAAATGGCCCATTTCTCGTCCAAGCCGCCACAATTAGTTGCAAAAACATCAATTATACCTGCCTGACCACCCCCGAAGCATGACCAATTCTCGTGCATTTTTCAATGGCACGGCCAATGCAATGCATAGCGCTCAGCAGCACAACGGGTGGGGTTCTCGAAGGAGGTACAAGCCATGAGCGGAAACTTGAATGGATCGTACCTGAGACTTAGCACGGATCCCGACGCTCCCGTGTCCATTGCGCGCGAGGACGTCGGTTACTTTTTCATCAACTCGTTCCTGCTCTCGCGAATCGACTCCGATCTTCCGTCCGATCTCGCCGAGTATGACGAGGACGTGAACATCTATACCGCCGCGCTCCTGGCCGGCGTCGTCTCCGGACGCGAGGACTTGCTCCGCGCGGACCTCGTCTCGACCCGCGACTCGGACGTATTCGCCCGCGTCCAGGACTCGAAGGACCGGCGGCTTCGTTACCAGGTGTACAAGGCGAACGCGGACTTCCTCTACGTGTCCCTGGGCGTTTTCACGGATGCGTTGGCGCCCGGAGAGCCCGTCGCGGCGCCCGACGCCGACGCCACCCGGTTGACCGGACGCGGAAAGTCGTACTACCACTTCGCGTCGGCCTACGCGGAACGCCTCTACGGGTCGCGCACCGGCATCGCCGAAGTCATGGACAAGCTGAGCCGCAACTTCGAGGCGTACACGAAAGTGATGTCGTGGATGAGCGGGGAATATCTGAATCTCGTTCGCAGGATGAGCGAGGGCGAGGTGTTCCACATCGAACGCGACGCGCAGGTCCGCTTCGAGGACGCTCACAAGGTCCACACGTGGGACGTGCTCCTCGACTCCTACGTGGACTGGCAGAAGACGCACGCCATCGAAGCGCGCCGCCGTCTGGGGCGCGCGGCACGCGAACTGAAGCGCGTCGATCCGACGTTCTCACTCCGCGCGTTCCGCGAGAAGTGGGGCTCGCCTCGCCGCTCGTAGATTCTCGGCGGCGCGGCCGCATCGTGCCGCGCCGCCGTCACCCCCTCGCGTTTGACACTCCCACGGCGGTCCAGTAGGTTGGACCGCCTCATGCCTTCCCCCGTCCGAATCGGTCTCCTGGGCTGCGGCGTCGTCGGCTCGGGATTCCTGCGACTCCTCTCCGAGCGGACGCGCGCCATCCAGGACGCGGTGGGTGCGACGCTGACCCTGACGCGACTCGCGGTGCGGGACAAGGGCAAGCGCCGCGGCGTCGACCTCAACGGGGTGGAAATCGGCGACGATCCGCTGGCGGTCGCCGGCGCCGACGACATCGACGTTCTCGTCGAATTGATGGGCGGCGCGGACGCCGCCTACCCGTCCGTGCGGCGCGCGCTCGAGCGCGGACGATCCGTGGTCACCGCCAACAAGCACTTGATCTCGATCTACGGGGACGAGCTCGAGGCGCTCTCCCAGGCGTCCGGCGCCACGCTCCGGTACGAGGCCGCCGTGGCCGGCGTCATCCCGATCCTCCAGTCGCTCGACCATGGGCTCCGCACCGAGAGATTCACGCTCCTGGTCGGCATCCTGAACGGCACGACCAACTACATTCTCTCGACGATGGAGCGCGAGGGCCGGGACTTCGCGGAAGCGCTCGAGGCCGCGCGGGAGCTCGGCTTCGCCGAGGCGGATCCCTCGCTCGACTTGTCCGGCGCGGACACCGCGCAGAAGTTGACGCTATTGGCGCGGCACGCCTTCCGGGTCCCGACGGCCCACGGCTCGATTCCGACCGAAGGGATCGTCGGAATGGAACTCGAGGACCTGAAGCAGGCCGACCGCTTCGGGTATGTCGTGAAGCTTCTCGGCATCGCGCTTCGAACGCCCGCGGGGCTCGACCTTCGCGTCCACCCCGCCTTCATCCCGAAGCGATACCTCCTGGCCTCCGTTCGCGACGAGTTCAACGCCGTCTACCTTCGCGGCGACGCGTCGGGGTCGATGATGTTCTACGGCAAAGGGGCGGGTGCTTTGCCCACGGCGCAGGCCGTGCTCGGCGACGTCATGATGGTGGCTCGGGACGTCCGGCTTCGCGCGGCGGCGGCGTCCGGAGGCCCGCCGCGCAGCGGACCGGGCGCGGCCGAGCCCCGCCGCCGGGCGGAGTCCGCCGACGACGAGCGTGTCTCGCTCGACGACATCCAGACGCGCTATTACCTCCGCCTCCTCGTGGAGGATCAAACGGGCGTTCTGGCGCAGATCGCCCACCGGCTCGGCGCTTCGCGGGTCGGGATCGCGCAGATGTTCCAGGCGCCCGGGCTTCGAGGGGAGGCCGAGATCACGATCCTGACCCACGAGGCCCGCGATCGGGACGTGCGCGACGCCGTGAAGGCGGTCGCGGCGCTCCCGAGCGTGCGCCGCGCGCCGCGCGCCCTCCGGATCTTCGACGTATGAACCCGAACGCGCCGGCCGCGAATCCGACTCCCGCCCAACCCTGGCGCGGCATCATTCGCGAATTCCGCACTATCCTGCCTCCGATCCCCGAGGAAGCGGTCGTCACGCTCCTCGAGGGGAACACGCCGCTCGTCCCCGCGCCGCGGCTCGCTGCGCGGATCGCGCCCGGGCTCTCGCTCCATCTCAAGATCGAGGGCCAGAATCCGACCGGATCGTTCAAGGATCGCGGCATGACCGTCGCGGTTTCGCGGGCGGTGGCCGCCGGGGCCAAGGCGGTCCTCTGCGCTTCGACGGGGAACACGTCGGCGTCGGCCGCGGCGTATGCCGCCCGGAGGGGTCTCCGGTGCGTGGTCGTGATTCCGGGCGGCCAGATCGCACTCGGCAAGCTCGCGCAGGCGATGATCTACGGCGCGCGCGTCGTCGCGGTCGAGGGAAACTTCGACCACGCCCTCGAGCTGGTGCGCGCGCTGTCCGACGAGGGCGCGGTCTGCGTCGTGAACTCGATCAACCCGGACCGGATCGAAGGGCAAAAGACGATCGCGTACGAAATCGTGGCCGCGCTCGGCGGGCGCGTCCCGGACGTTCACGCGCTCCCCGTCGGCAATGCGGGGAACATCACGGCGGCGTGGAAGGGGTACGTGGAGCGCGATCGCGCGATGGGCGGCGGCACGCCCCGCATGCTCGGCTTCCAGGCCGAGGGGGCCGCGCCGATCGTCCGGGGGGAGCGCGTTTCCGAGCCGAAGACGATCGCGACCGCGATCAAGATCGGGAATCCGGCCTCCTGGGAAGGCGCGGTGCGCGCGCGGGACGAGTCGAAGGGTCAGATCGGCATGGTGAGCGACGACGAGATCCTCGCGGCGTACCGGCTCCTCGCCGAGACCGAGGGAGTCTTCGTCGAGCCGGCGTCCGCGGCCGGCATCGCGGGGCTCCTCAAGCTCGGGGCAAAGGGGGAGCTGAAGGGCGTCGGCGTCGCCGTGGCCACGGTTACCGGGCACGGACTCAAGGACCCCGAGCGCGCCGTCGCGATCTCGACGAAGGTCGAAACCGTGAAGGGCGATCCGTCCTTTCTCCGAAAGTTGATCCTCGAGTGATCCGCTGGAGCGCCGTCGCGCCCGCGTCGACCTCGAACCTGGGCCCCGGCTTCGACTGTCTGGGGCTCGCGCTCGGCCTCCCGCTCACGGCGACCGCCACGCGCATCGAAGCGGGCTTTCGGATCTCCCGTCGCGGCGAAGGGAGCGATCTCGCGATCGATCCGCACCGGGACCTCGTGCTCGGAGCGTTCCGCCGCCTCTGCCGATCGGCCGGCGAGCCCACGCCGACGATCGCGCTCGCGATCGACTCCAAGATTCCCGTCGCGCGCGGGCTCGGGTCGAGCGCCGCCGCGATCGTCGCCGGGCTCACGCTCGCGAATCGGTGGCTCCGGAATCGATACACACGGGAGGAGCTCCTGGCCGAGGCGATCGCCATCGAAGGACACCCCGACAACGTCTCCGCGTCGCTCTACGGCGGGTTGACGCTGTCCTTTCCGCGGACGGGCGGCACGGTCGAGGCGCTCCGGCTGAAGCCGCCGGCGGGGATCGGGATCACGCTCGTGATTCCCGAGATTCGCGTGAGCACGGAGAAGGCGCGCGCGCTCCTTCCGAAGAGCGTCCCCTTGGCGTCGGCCGCGGCCAACACGGCGCGCGCGATGGCGCTCCTCCAGGCGCTCGAGCGCCGCCGTTTCGATCTCTTGGCCGACGCGCTGCACGACGTGTACCATGTGCCGCATCGCGCCCGCCTGATTCCCGCCTACGCGCGCGTCGTCGAGGCGGGGCTTCGCGCCGGCGCGGCGGGCGTCACCATCAGCGGCAGCGGCCCGACGCTCCTCGCGTTCCACGCGCCGGGCTTGGGCGAGCGCGTCGGCGCGGCCATGACCCGCGCGTTCACGCGCGCCCGCGTGCGCGCGCGCGCGATTCCAGGACGGATCGACCGCCGCGGCGCCCGCGCCCGCGTTCACCGGTAAGGAGACCGAAGCCTCCCTTGAATCTTCTCGTTCAGAAGTACGGCGGCACGTCCGTCGGATCGCCCGAGCGCATTCAAGCGGTGGCCGAGCGCATCATGCGAACGCGCCGGTCCGGTGCCGGCCTGGTCGTCGTCGTCTCCGCCATGGGGGACACGACCGATGATCTGATCGCGCTCGCCCAGCGCGTGTCGGCCCGCTCCCACCCCCGCGAGATGGACATGCTCCTGACCGCCGGGGAACGGATCTCGATGGCGCTCCTCGCCATGGCCGTGAACGATCATGGCCAGGAGGCCGTCTCCTTCACGGGGAGCCAGAGCGGCATCGTGACCGACGCGTCGCACACGCGCGCGAAGATCCTCGAGGTGAAAGCGGATCGCATCAAAGAGGAGCTTTCCAAGGGGCGGGTCGTGATCGTCGCGGGATTTCAGGGCGTGAGCCGCGACCGGGAGGTGACGACGTTGGGGCGCGGCGGGTCCGACACGACCGCCGTGGCGCTCGCGGCGGCGCTCGGCGCGCTCGAGTGCGAGATCTACACGGACGTGGACGGCGTCTATACCGCCGATCCGCGCGTGGTCCCGGGAGCGCGGAAGCTCAAGGCACTCTCGTACGACGAAATGCTCGAGTTGGCGTCCTTGGGCGCGAAGGTGCTCCACAACCGCTCGGTCGAGATCGCCCGGCGGTTCGGCGTGCCGGTCCACGTCCGCTCGAGCTTCAACTGGAACGAAGGGACGCGCATCGCGAAGGGGGAGTCGATGGAGCAGGTCGTGATCCGAGGCATCGCCCACGATCCGGACGTGGCGAAGGTGGCGCTTCTCGGCGTTCCGGACCGGCCCGGCGTCGCGGCGGAGATCTTCCGCGCGATCGGCGGACACGGCGTGAACGTCCGGATGATCGTCCAGGCTTCCGCGGCGGAAGGGAAGAACGACGTCACGTTCGCGGTCGGGGCGCACGAGGTGGGCGCCGTGCTCCCGATCGTCGAGGAGATGCGAAAGCGGCTCGGCGCGCGCGCGTTCGTCTACGATCCCGACGTGGCGATCCTCTCGGTCGTGGGAGAGGGGCTCGCCACGTCGGCGGGCACCGCCGGGCAGGTCTTCGAGGCGCTCGCGAAGGCGGGCGTCAATATCGAGCTCATCAGCACGTCCTCGATCACGATCACGTGCATCGTGCGACAGGCCGACGTGGAGCGCGCGGTTCGCTCGCTCCACGAAGCGCTTTCCCTCGAACAAGAGCCGTAGCGCGGGGTATGGATCCTCCATGGAGTTTCGAGACAAACCGGCTCGGCTCGGTCGAGGAGCGGCCCCGCCCGATGAGCGGGAGAGCACCGCGTTCCTGCTGGTCTCCTGCCTGCTCCACGCGGGGCTCCTTCTCTTCTTCGTCACGTGGTCCAAGCCGCCCATCGACGTGGCGCTTCCGGGATCGAGCGGGCCGCGGACGCCGCGGGCGCAGCTGGTCCGGTTGACGCCGCTCCGAACGTTCCCGTCCGCGGAGTCCGCTCCGCCCGAGGATTCGAAGGCGCGGCCGAAGCCGGCGCTGACCAAGCGATACACGCCCGGCGCGCCGATCACGCTCAAGCCGGAGCGGGGCCCGGCGCGAAAGAACACGGCGGACGAAACGAAATCGAGCACGCGCGACGTCACGCCCGCGCCGCAGGCCGACAGCCCGCTCCGCTGGTACTCCACGGATTCCACGCGGAACGTCGGCGTGCGCACGGAGGGCGACTTCGCTTTCGCGTACTATCTCGCTCAGATCCGGAACAAGATCGGCTCGCGGTGGGTACCTCCACCAGGGCTCGACGCCCGGGGCCGAGCCGTGCACGCCACGGTGTATTTCCGAATCCACCGGGACGGCCAAATTTCTGTCGCTCGCATCGAATCCACGTCCGGAATGGCCTTCTTCGACCAGACGACGATGCGCGCGCTCCTCGCGGCGACGCCGCTTCCTCCGCTTCCGGCGGGCTACAAGGACGACTGGCTGGGGGTCCACTTTGGGTTCGAATACCAGCAATAGCTCGATGATCTCGATCCGCAGGCGTCTCCGTGCGGTCGCGCTGCCCCTTCTGATCGGTGCGGCGAGCCTCGCCTTCCTCCTCGCCGGCGGGCGCGGCGGCGCCCAGACCGACGTGCGCATCGGCGTGAAGGCGCTCGGCACCGTGAAGTCGCCGCTCTTGCTCGCCGAATTCCGGTCGGGGGGCGTCGCGCGCGACGCGCGCGGCGTGGCCCGCCGTGATTTCGACCTGTCCGGGGTCTTTTCCGTAGCCGACGTGGAGCCGCTCACGAAGAAGCTCGAGCCGGACCCGGGGCTCACCGGCGCCGTGCGCGTCGAAGGTCTGATGGAGTCCGTGGACGGGGGATTCCGCTTCACCGGGGAGGTCTTCGACCTCGGCACGGCCGAATCCGTCTTCCGGCGCACGTATCCCTTCGCCGGAACGAACGCGCGCGCGACCATGCATCGCTTCGTCGACGACGTGCTCCAGGCGCTGACCGGAGAACGCGGCATCTGCGAGACGAAGATCGCCTTCGTTCGCCAAACCGGCCGCGTGAAGGAGATCTGGGTGAGCGACTACGACGGATTCAACGCGCGCCAGCTCACCCACGACCGGAGCCTCGCGCTCTCTCCGACGTGGGCACCCTGGGGCAGCGAAATCGCGTTCACGACGTTCAAGCGCGGCAATCCCGACATCTACCTCTTCGACCTGAAGCGCGGCGCCTCGTACCCCTTCTCGACGCGGCCGGGGCCGAACATCGCGCCGTCCTATTCGCCGGACGGGAAGTGGGTCGCCTGCGCGCTCTATCGCGACGGCAATTCCGAGATCTACCTGGTCAGCCGGGACGCACAGACGCTCCGACGCATGACGCGAAATCAGCGGATCGATTCGTCTCCGTCGTTCAGCCCGTCCGGACGCGACGTCGTGTTCTCGTCGGACCGTTCGGGCTCGCCCCAGATCTACGTGATGGACGCCGAGGGAGCGAACCAGCGCCTTCTGACCCTGGAGGGCAAATACAACGACTCGCCCCGCTGGTCGCCGAAGGGAGACAAGATCACGTACGCCGCACGGCACGACGGCATTTTCGACATCGTGGTGATGGACGCGACCGGACAGAACCCGGTGCAGGTCACGTCGGGCGCGGGGCACAACGAGAACCCCCAGTGGTCGGCCGACGGCCGGAAGATCTTCTTCTCGAGCAACCGCACCGGAAGAAGGCAGATCTACATGATGAACGTCGACGGAAGCGACGTGGTGGCCCTGACCGACGGCGAGGAATCGTTCAATCCAGCTGCGGGGCCTCACCCGAGGCGCTAAAGCTTTTTGCGCCGGGTTCCGATTGACCCTGGTGGGGGCTCGTGCTAGGGTGCCGGAGATTGCTGGAAGTCGTTGCCGCTACATTATCTGAACAGAATGGGAGGAATCAAAATGCGCCGTTCGCCAAGGTTTGCGACGCTTGCGCTCGCAGTGGGCCTCCTCGCCTTGCTGGTGGCCGTTGGGTGTGCCTCGCGCAAGCAGGTTTCGACCACCGTACCCGAGCCGACTCCTCCGCCCGCCACCGAAACCGCCCCGCCTCCCGAGGAGGAGACCGCGCCGCCGCCGCCGAGCGAAGACACCCGCTCCTCCGGCCTCCAGGACGCCTTCTTCGACTTCGACGACGCGTCGCTTCGTGACGACGCGAAGAACGCGCTCGAGGGCAACGCGAAGTACATGGAGAAGAAGACCGGCGCCGTGGTCATCGAAGGGCACTGCGACGAGCGCGGTTCCGTCGAGTACAACATCGCCCTGGGCGAGAAGCGCGCGCGCGCCGCGAAGGACTACCTCGTTTCCTACGGCGTCACGGCGAGCCGCATCACCACGATTTCATACGGCAAGGAGCGCCCGTTCGACCAAGGCCACACCGAAGACGCGTGGGCCAAGAATCGCCGGGCGCATTTCGTGGCCAAGTGATTCGCAGATTCACAGGAGCGCGGCACGCCGCCGCGCTCCTCGGGTACGGCGTGGCGGTGGCCGCCATCCTGGCCCTGGCCACGTCCGGCTGCGCCCCCGGCGGGTACTACAACCGAAGCCAGGTCTCGCTCGACAGTCTTGTCACCAGCCAGGCGGAGTTGATCCGCCGCATCGACCGGATCGAGAAGAAGCTCGAGACGACGCGCGAGGGCGTGGCGGGAACGCGCGCCAGCTCGGACGCGCGATTCGGTGAGCTCTCCCAGCGCCTCGGCGTGCTCGAGGGGAAGATCGAGGAGTCGGGCGACCGATTCGACAAGCTCTCCATGAAGGTCGACAACGTGAAGCAACGGCTTTCGAGCGCGGACTCGGCACGCGTCGCGTCCGGTCAAGCGCCCCGCGACACGACCGGCCGGCTCGATCCGGAGGACGCCTACCAGGCCGCCTACTCGGACATCGCGGCGGGGCGCTACAACCTGGCGCGCGACGCCTTTCGCGAGTACCTGAAGCACTATCCCAACACCGAGGTCTCCGACAACGCGCAGTACTGGATCGGCGAATGCCTCTACGCGACGGGCGATTTCCAGGGCGCGATCGAGGAGTTCAAGAAGGTCGTCGATAACTACCCGAAAGGGGACAAGGTGCCCGCCGCGCTCTTCAAGATGGGCGTCTCCCAGGCCCGGCTGAAACAGAACGACGCGGCGAAGCGGTCGTTCCGCCTCCTCATCCAAAGGTACCCGAAGAGCTCCGAAGCATCGCTCGCGAGAGAGCGTCTCGCGAATCTCCAGTAGAGGAACGATCCTCCGCATCGGAGGAAGGACGTCGTGCGGTTCGAAAAACTCACCACGAAGAGCCAGGAGGCGCTCTCCAGCGCCGAGTCGCGCGCCGGCGACCTGGGCCACCCCGAGGTTCGTCCGGAACATCTCCTGAAGGCGCTCCTGGAGCAGAAGGACGGCGCCGTCCCGGCCGTGCTCGAGGGCGCGCGCATTCCGATCGACGGTCTGACCCGCGCTGTGGACGCCCGACTCAAGGCGCTCCCCACCGTCTCCGGAGCCAACACGATCGTCCTCTCCACCGCGCTCGGCCGGATCCTCGAGCAGTCGCTTCAGGAAGCGGAGCGCCTTCAAGATCAGTACGTGAGCACCGAGCACCTCCTCCTCGCCATGCTCGATCCTTCCACGCCGAGCGAGGCGGGCGAGATCCTTCGCCAGGCCGGGGCGACGCGCGAGGCGGTCTACCACGCCCTCGTCAACGTGCGTGGCGGCGAACAGGTCACGAGCCCGGACCCCGAGGAGAAGTACCAATCGCTCGCCAAGTACGCCCGCGATCTCACCGAGGCCGCGCGAAAGGGTTCGCTCGATCCCGTGATCGGCCGCGACGAGGAGATCCGGCGCGTGATCCAGGTGCTTTCGCGCCGGACCAAGAACAATCCGGTCCTGATCGGCGAGCCCGGCGTGGGGAAGACCGCGATCGCCGAAGGACTGGCGCAGCGGATCGTGAACCGCGACGTCCCCGAGGGACTCCGCGACCGGCGGCTCCTGGCGCTCGATCTGGGCGCGCTTCTCGCGGGCGCGCAGTATCGCGGGCAATTCGAGGAGCGGCTCAAGTCGGTCCTCAAGGAAGTGACGCGCGCCGCGGGCCAGGTGATCCTCTTCATCGATGAGCTCCACACGTTGGTCGGCGCCGGCGCGGCCGAGGGCGCGCTCGACGCGTCCAACCTTCTCAAGCCCGCACTCGCGCGCGGGGAGCTCCATTGCATCGGCGCCACCACGCTCGACGAATATCGGAAACGGATCGAGAAGGACGCGGCCCTCGAGCGCCGGTTCCAGCCGGTCTTCGTGGGGGAGCCTTCGGTCGAGGACACGATCGCCATCCTGCGCGGCCTGCGCGAGCGTTACGAGACGTTTCACAAGGTGAAGATCCAGGACGCGGCGCTCGTGGCCGCCGCGGTCCTCTCGCACCGCTATCTCCCCGACCGACAGCTCCCCGACAAGGCGATCGACCTCGTGGACGAAGCCGCGTCCCGGCTCCGGATCGAAATCGACAGCCTCCCCGCGGAGATCGACACGCTCGAGCGGCGGAAGCGCCAGCTCGAGATCGAGCGGCTTGCCTTGAAGCGCGAGCGCGACGAGGCGTCCAAGGTTCGGCGCGCCGCGATCGAGGCCGAGATCAAGCAGGTGGAGGCGGAGCACGCGCGCCTTCGCGCGCACTGGGAGAAGGAGCGGGACAAGATCGGGGCGATCAACCAGATCCGGGAGCGGACCGAGGCGCTCAAGACCGAGCAGCTTCGTGCGGAGCGGGAGGGCGACCTCGAGCGCGTCGCGCGAATCCGCCACGGGGATCTCCCGAAGCTGGAGCGGCAGCTCAAGCAAGAGACCCAATCGCTCGTGGAACTCCAGGCCGATCTCAAGATCCTCAAGGAGGAAGTCGACGCCGAGGACATCGCCGAGGTCGTGGCGCGATGGAGCGGCGTGCCCGTGCAGCGGCTCCTCGAGAGCGAGCTCGAGAAGCTCCTCCACATGGAAGAGCGCCTTCGCGAGCGCGTGATCGGACAGGACCCGGCGGTGCGCGCCGTATCGGATGCGGTGCGCCGTGCGCGCGCGGGACTCCAGGATCCCAACCGGCCCATCGGTTCGTTCCTCTTCCTCGGCCCCACCGGCGTTGGAAAAACCGAACTGGCCCGGGCCCTCGCGCAATTCCTCTTCGACGACGAGCGCGCGATGATCCGGATCGACATGTCGGAGTACATGGAGAAGCATGCGGTCGCGCGTTTGATCGGCTCGCCCCCGGGGTACGTCGGTTACGAGGAAGGCGGTCAACTCACCGAGGCCGTGCGCCGCCGGCCCTACGCGGTGGTCCTGCTCGACGAGATCGAGAAGGCGCACGCCGACGTTTCGCAGGTGCTGCTCCAGATCCTGGAAGACGGCCGGCTGACCGACGGCCAGGGACGAACCGTCGACTTCAAGAACGCGATCATCGTGATGACGAGCAACATCGGGAGCGATCTGATCCTCGAGGCGGGTGGCGCGGGCGGCGAGGCGATTCGGGCGCGTCTTCTCGGGGCCCTCCGCGGACACTTCCGGCCGGAACTCCTGAATCGAATCGACGAGGTGCTGATCTTCGAGCCGCTCTCCTCGGAAGCGCTCCGGGAGATCGTGTCCCTCGAACTCCAGAAGCTCACGCGGCGCCTCGAGGAGCGAGGCTTGAAGCTCACGGCGGACCCGGCCGTTCTCGATCTCCTGGCGCGCGAGGGATACGATCCGGTCTACGGCGCGCGTCCCCTCCGGCGCCTCATCGAGCGCCGCGTCCAAAACCCGATGGCGCGGCGGATGCTGAGCGGCGAATTCCCGCCGGGAACCACGATCCGCGTTCGGGTGTCCGAGAGCGGGGAGGACGGCGAGTTCCGATTCGAGGCCGCCCCGCGGTTCGGAGCGGCGGTTTCTCCTTGACCGACCCGGAGCCGGACGGTAGCGTGGCGGCTCGCCCAAATTCACAAGTTGCGCTCCACTCGCCGCCTCCCGCCGGCAGTCCACGGCGATTCGGGGACCTCATGCGCCTTTCCGAGCTGCTCAACGAACAAGCGATCAGCCTCGCGCTCGCCGCGCGCGACAAGGAGTCCTGCATCAAGGAGCTGGTCTCGCTCCTCGAGTCGGCCCATGGCGTGAACACGAAGGGCGAGATCCTGAGCAAGGTGCTCCAGCGGGAATCGATGATGTCGACCGGAATCGGGAACGGCGTCGCGATTCCACACGGGAAGACCCGCCTTCTGGACCACCTCGTGGCGGCGTGCGGTGTCTCTCCTTCCGGTCTCGACTTCGACACGATGGATGGCGAGCCGGCCTCCCTCTTCATCCTCCTCGTCTCACCCGAGAGCCTCCGTGGTCCCCACGTCAAGGCACTCGCGAACGTCTCCCGCCTTTTGAAGGAAGAGTCGGTCCGGAACTCCCTCCGGCAGGCCCCCACGCCGGGGGAATTCCTGGCGTTCCTCCGGGAAGCCGAAAGCCGCTTCCTGTAAGCGGCGGTTGACGCGGCCGGGGAGTGCTTGGTACCGTTCCGACTGAACCACCGCCGTGTCCCCCAGAAAGGAGTTTTCCCTTTCCATGAAGTTGATTCGATGGTTGTGGGTGGGGGCCATCCTCCTCCTGGCTCACCAGGGCTGTTCCAAAGATCCAGACGAGGTAAAGGGCGTGGGATCGTATTCCCCGATCATCACGGGGATCGCGGTCAATAACGAGCCGGCTCAGCGCGGCGTGCCGAACCAGATTACGGTGCAGGTGACCAACGTGAACGGCCTGCCCCTGATCGTGCATTGGAGCGGAGCGGCCGGAACATGGACCGATTCGACGGGTGTCGACGCCACGTGGGTCCCGCCCGACTCGATCGGGACCTATGACGTCACCGTCTCGGTGGAGGCGACCGACTCAGCCGAGAACAAGTACTACTTCAAGACCCAGACCTACCACGTCGCGGTCGACAACGAATTCGTGCGGTGGACCCGCTCGGAGGGGATCCAGTTCGACCCCGCGCCGATCGGACAGGGCGGGCTCCTCTACGCCCAGATTCGAAACAATTTGACCGGCGAGGGGGACATCTGGCGCATCGGCGCTCCGATGACCGGGCCGGAGCAGGTCGTCTCCGACTTCTGGGTCACGAGTTCGCCGAGCCCGCGGGCCGATCAGGCGGAGGTCATCTTCGCCGGACGCCGCACATCGACGGACTCGGTGGCGATCTGGCTCGTGAACTGGGCCGGAGGAAACCCGACGGACGCCAGGCTCTTCGCCGACTTCCGACCCGACCAGACCATGCTCGAGCACCCCCGATTCGCTCCGGAGGGGATGCAGGCCCTCTACGTGTCGGATACCACGTTCACCACGTTCCCGAGGGTGTGGCGGCGCGACGCGTCCAACTTCTCCCTTCCGCCCGCGCAGATGATCTCGAGCAGCGTGTTCTTTCTGTCGACGTACTATTCGCCGAACTGGGGTCCCGACGTGAACGACGACGGGTTCCCGGACTCGATCATCACGCGCGGATACTACGGCTCCGGCATTTCCGCGTCGGCGCGCGGCCTCTACAAGTTCGGGTTCACGACGCTGGATCCGGCACCCGAAGAGGTGCTCGCGCTTCCCGACAGCAGCGCCGAGGCGCCCGATTGGTCTCAGGACGGGCAATACCTCGTCTACTCCCGCCGGAACCCAGGGTCCGCCGAACGGGACATCTGGATCATCCGCTCGGACACGAACGATCCGGCGAACGCGGTCCGCGTCACGAGGGGACCGTCCGACGATTCCCATCCCCGATTCTCCCCCGACGGGATGACGATCTACTTCGTCTCGGATCGGGCGGACCGCTACGGGCTGAACGGCGTCTTTCCCACGGAACGGCGAGGCACGAATCTCTGGGCCGTCCGATTGTTTGACCGGCCGTAGGCCGGAAGGCACCGGGGGCGGCCCGAACGCCGCCCCCGGATCGCCCCTTCGATGAACCGCCCCCCCGTCCGCTCCGCGTCCTCGATCGCCATCTATTGGCTCCCCGTGTTCGCCTACATCGGCGCGATCTTCTCGCTTTCCACGATCCGGGGCGCCGGCACGTCGTGGCTTTTTCCGAACATGGACAAGGTCATGCACATGTTGGAGTATTCGCTGTTCGGTCTCCTGCTCGGGCGCGCCGTGCGCTTCACGCTCTCCGGATCGAAGCGATGGGTTGCGTCCGCGGCGACGATCGGGCTCGGCGCGTTCGTGGGCGGCATGGACGAGTTCTACCAGTCGTTCGTTCCCACGCGCACCTCGAGCGTGGCCGATTGGGCGACCGACGTGGCGGCGGTCTCACTCGCCGTACTCCTGACGCAGATCGTGCACGTTCGCCCGCTCGGGCGACGGGCGCCTCCAACCACCCCGGATCCGACGGAGAAGAAGGCGTCATGAAATTCCAGGCGCCCAAGGGCACACACGACATCCTTCCGGGCGAATCGGAGCGCTGGGAGTGGCTCGAGGGGCGCGCGCGCGCCATCCTCTCCCGCTTCGGATACCGCGAGGTCCGCACCCCGATGTTCGAAGCGACCGACCTCTTCGTTCGCAGCGTCGGCGAGTCGACCGACATCGTCCGCAAGGAGCTCTACAGTTTCGAGGACAAGGGGGGGCGCTCGCTGACGCTTCGTCCCGAGGGAACGGCGGCCATCGTGCGCGCCTTCCTGGAGCACACGCTGGCGCACGGCCAGCCGATTTCGCGGCTCTACTATCTGGGCCCCATGTTCCGGTACGAGCGCCCGCAGGCCGGCCGGTTCCGCCAGTTCTGGCAGATCGGCGCCGAACTCATCGGGCCCGGAGGGCCGGCCGCGGACGCGGAGATGATCGATCTCTTCGTGGCGATCATCCAGGGCGTGGGTCTTCGGAGCGTCACGGTGATCTTGAATTCGCTGGGCGACGGGACCTGCCGTCCGGTATACGAGGAACGGATCCGTGCCTATTTCGCGAAGCACGCCGAGGCTTTGTGCGGCGATTGCAGGGAGCGGCTCAAGACGAATCCCCTCCGCATCCTGGATTGCAAGGTTCCGTCCTGCCAGCCGGTCCTGGCCGGCGCGCCGAGCGTGCTCGAGACGCTGTGCGACCCGTGCCGCGAACACTTCGACGGCGTTCAAGCGGGGCTCCGCGCGCTCGGGATTCCATTTCAGGTGGCGCCCCGCCTGGTTCGGGGCCTCGATTACTACACGCGAACGGTGTTCGAAGTGCACGCCGAGTCGCTGGGCGCGCAGAACGCCGTGGGCGGTGGGGGCCGCTACGATCGGTTGGTGAAGGATTTCGGCGGACCGGAGACGCCGGCGATCGGATTCTCGATCGGCATGGAGCGGCTGCTCCTCTCGGCGGGACCCGAAGCGGGCGGCGCGTGGGCACCCGATGTCTGCGTGGTCGTGCGGGAAGAGGGTGCGGCGTTCACCGCCCTCGCACTGGCGCGCGCGCTCCGAGGACTCGATGGGGCGGCGCCGGATTCCGGGCGCGACGGGCTCCGGGTGATCGTGGACGTGGCCGGCCGGAGCGCCGGCGCGCAGATGAAGTGGGCGTCGAAACTCGGTGCGCGTTACGCGGTGTTCCACCCCCAGGATTCGGATGGATATCCGGTGAGGGACATGACGGCAGGCAAGGACGAGGTCAAGCAGAGCAGCGTCGAGGCACTAAAGCGCTGGCTTCTCGAGCGGAAGGCCGGGTCGTGATCGAGCCCCTGGGCGGACGGAAGCGGACGCAGCGGTGCGGCGATCCGAGGCCGGAGCACGCCGGCAGCCGGATCGTCCTGATGGGCTGGGCGCATCGCGTGCGCGACCATGGAGGCGTGCTCTTCCTGGACCTCCGCGACCGGTACGGCATCACCCAGGTCGTCTTCCGGCCGGAACGGCTCAACGCCAAGACCATGGAGCGCGCGCGCGCCATCGGGAGCGAATGGGTCGTGCTGGTCGAGGGGACCGTGCTCAAGCGCCCCGCGGGGAGCGAGAACAAGGAGCTCCCGACGGGCGGCATCGAGGTGGAGGCCGACGGGCTCGCGATCCTGAACGAGAGCAAGACGCCGCCCTTTCCGATCGAGGGGATGAACACCGCCTCGGAGGATCTCCGGCTCCGCTATCGCTACCTCGATCTCAGGCGGGAAGCGCTCCGCGAGAACATCGTCTTTCGTCACGCGATGACGAAGAGCGTGCGCGACTACCTCTCCGACGAGGGGTTCCTCGAGATCGAGACGCCGCTCCTCGTGAAGCCGACCCCCGAGGGGGCGCGCGACTACGTGGTTCCATCCCGGCTCCACCCCGGAAAATTCTTCGCGCTGCCGCAGTCGCCGCAGCTCTACAAGCAGGTCCTCATGGTGGCCGGGTTCGACCGCTACTTTCAAATCGCGCGCTGCCTGCGCGACGAGGATCTGCGCGCCGACCGGCAGCCGGAGTTCACGCAGATCGATCTCGAGATGTCCTTCGTGACCAGCGACGACGTGTTCGCGGTCGTGGAAGGAATGCTCGAGGCGATCTTCCGCAAGAACATGGGACGCCCGCTCAAGACTCCGTTCCCTCGCCTCACGTATCGCGAGGCAATGGAACGATTCGGAAGCGACAAGCCCGATCTTCGCATTCCGTTCGAGATCAAGGACGTGACCGACGTCGCGGGGCAGAGCGCGTTCGAGGTCTTCCGGACCGCCGCGGCTTCGGCCCCCGGGACGATGACGGGCGCTCTCGCCGTGCCGGGTCAAGCGGGGGCATCGCGCAAGGAAATCGAGGCGTGGGAAGCGGCGGCGAAATTGATGGGAGCGGCCGGGCTCGCGTGGGCGCGCGTCAAGGGCGGCACCCTCGACGGCGGCGTCGCGAAGCACTTTGCGGCGGGGGACCTCGCGGGTCATCTGATCCGATCGGCCGGCGCCGCGGACGGCGACCTGCTCCTGATCGCTTCGGGGACGCGCGCGCTCGTGCAGCGGTCCCTGGGGCACGTGCGGTCGCTCGTCGGGGGCCAGAAATTCCCGCTCGACGCCAAGGACCTCCGATTCGTTTGGGTGCACCAGTTCCCACTCTTCGAGTGGGACGAGGGCCGGCAGGCGTGGTCTCCAGCGCACCACATCTTCACGATGCCGCTCGACGAACACATCGCCCACCTCGAGTCCGACCCCGGACGGGTGCACGGACAACTCTACGATCTGGCGGCGAACGGAGCGGAACTCGCCTCGGGCAGCATCCGGATCCACCGAAAGGATCTTCAAGAGCGCGTGCTCGGCGTCATCGGGATGAAGCCGGAGGAATTGAAGGCCAAGTTCGGCTTCCTGCTCGAGTCCTTCGAGTACGGAGCGCCGCCGCACGGCGGCATCGCGCTCGGCCTCGACCGCCTCGTCGTGCTCTTCCACGGCGGCGATTCGATCCGGGACGCGATCGCGTTTCCCAAGACCGCGAGCGCGACGTCGCTCATGGATGGCGCCCCCGCCACCGTCGATCCGGCGGACCTCAAGGAGCTGAAAATCCGTATCGTCGCGGAGTAGCGCCCGCGTCCTGGCACCCCTCCTGCAATCCAAAGTTGGCTAGGGCCGGGGCCTTGACTTCCCGTGGGGGAGACCCTACGGTCAATCCCGGGCCCGGCGCAATTCAGGGGGCCAGGACGACGCCATTAAGCCATTGCAAATAAATGAATTGAAGAAATCACCCCCGTCTCCGACGAGGGTTCGAAGCGCCAACCGGTCCCCGGGGGCCGGTCGGGCCTTGGCCGGCATGAATTGGTCGCGCGCCCGATCGCGGACCACCCTGCCCGCCGGGCCGGGCCGTCTCACGCGCGCCCTCGTGCTCTGCGCGGCGTCTCTCCTGCTACCCGGCTGCGGCGGCGCGCACGTTCCCTGTCCCACCCCGACGTCCGAAGTCGATCGCCATCGCGAGGAATCGCTGGCCGCGGAACGCAACGTGAGGGCGGCGCTCTCCGAGGACCGATCGCTCCGCGCGAAGCGCGAGGAGGCGGCGGCGAGGATCGCGGCCGCAGAGGCGGCGCTCGATTCGATGAAGGCGACGGACGCAGCCGAATGAGGCGCGGGTGGGCCGCGCGGTGGGTGATCTTGGCCGTGGTCGCGATGGCGGCCTCTCCGGGATGCGGGAAGCCGGTGCTGCGTCTCGCGGATCCGTCGCTCGGCGACTATTACACGGAGGATGAGTTCAAGAAGCTGAGGAAGGAACAGCGCGACGAGTACTGCAATGAGCTCGCGCTCCAGGATTCGGCGTATCTCGAGGAGATTCGCGGGGCGGAAGAGGCGCTCGCGGGCCTCGCGTCCCGCCGTGATCCCTTGCGCCGCGAGGCCGACTCGCTGACGTCGCTCGTGCCGGACCTCGAGCGGCGCGTCGCGGAAGCGCGCGGGGCGCGGCCGCACGGCCGCCCGACGAGACGAGAGGACGGAGCGGCGAGCGACCGAGCGCGATGGACGGTCCGCCCCGGTGATTCGCTGTGGCGGATCGCGGCCGATGGAACGACCTACGGCGACGGCCGAGCCTGGCCGCGCCTCTACGCAGCCAACAAGGACCGGATCGGATCGCCCGATCGGATCTATCCGGGACAGGAGATCACGATTCCACGATGAACCCAACCGCTTCCGACGTGACGCGCCATGTGGCGCTCGAAGGCATCGATCCGCTGTCCCTCTTCGGCCAAAACGACTCGAACCTTCGACTGGTCGAGCGCTCCTATCCGGTGCAGGTCACGTATCGGGACGGGAAGCTCGCCGTCCGCGGGGATGCCGCGACCGTGGACGAGGTGAGCTCGGTCCTGACCACTCTCGCCGATCTGGTGCGAAGGGGCGCGGTGCTCGAGGAGCACGACGTCCACAACTTCATCGGGCTCACCGACGCGGCGGACCGCGAGGATTCGCGCGCGCTCTACGAGAAGCCGGTCCTCTTCACGTTCGACAAGCGGACGATCCGCGTCAAGACGCTGGGTCAGGCGCGCTACGTGGCGGCGCTCCAGCGCCACGACATCGTTTTCTCGATCGGACCCGCCGGAACGGGGAAGACCTATCTCGCGGTGGCGGCCGCCGTGAACGCGCTCAAGGCGCGCCAGGTCGAGCGCATCCTTCTCGTACGGCCGGCGGTCGAGGCAGGGGAGAATCTCGGCTTCCTTCCCGGCGACATGAAGGAGAAGGTCGATCCCTACCTCCGCCCGCTCTACGACGCCCTGAACGATCTCCTCTCCTACGAGAAGATTCGCCGGTTCCTCGATTTGCAGGTGATCGAAGTGGCGCCGCTCGCGTACATGCGCGGCCGAACGCTCAACAACGCGTTCGTGATCCTCGACGAGGCGCAGAACACGACCGTCGGGCAGATGAAGATGTTCCTGACCCGCCTCGGCTACGGCTCGAAGGCGGTCATCACGGGGGACATCACGCAGATCGACCTGAGCGCGAACCACCAAT
>Ga0070699_100001137_pt1 | contig 24729 bp, 29 predicted proteins | sample KBSK1503metaG_FD_65473 | JGI IMG/M metagenome (GOLD analysis project Ga0070699, IMG submission 65473) | Corn, switchgrass and miscanthus rhizosphere microbial communities from Kellogg Biological Station, Michigan, USA - KBS K1-50-3 metaG | ecosystem: Host-associated > Plants > Roots >...
CGCCCCTCGGCCACGGCCTCGGCGAAGTTGGCGAACAGCACGGTGGACCACAGCCACAGCACGATCTGGAAGGTGAAGGCGAGGTTCTCGCCGCCGGTGACGAGGTCGCGCGCGAGCAGCACCGTGGTGAGCAGCGTGACGATCTCCAGCACGAAGATGATGGGGTTGTTCGCCAGCGTGCGCGGATCGAGCTTGGCGAACGCCGAGCCGATGGCCGGCACGATGATCTTGGGGTCGAGCAGCGCCGAGACCGGCATGCGCCTGCGCAGGGTGGAGGATTCCATGGGAGGGCTCCGTATCAATCCAACTGGTCCCCGAGGTCCCGGATAGCCTCGCCTGCGGCTCGGCTTCCGGGATGACGGGTGCTTCAGAACAGGGTGCCCGCACGCATCGCCAGATGCTCGACGATGGGTCCCAGCGCGAGCGCCGGGAAGAAGGTGAGGCCGCCGGCGATGACGATCACGCCCACCACCAGGCCGACGAACAGTCCGCCCGTGGTCGGGAAGGTGCCGGACGACGGCGGCACGAGCTTCTTGGCCGCCAGCGCGCCGGCAATGGCCATGGCCGGGATGATCATCCAGAAGCGGCCGACCAGCATGGCGATGGCGCCGGTGACGTTGTACCAGAGCGTGTTGCCGGTGAGGCCGGCGAAGGCCGAGCCGTTGTTGCCGGTCTGCGAGGTGTAGGCGTAGAGCACCTCCGAGAAGCCGTGCGGGCCCGGGTTGGCCATCGAGGCCACGGCCGACGGGATCACCACCGCGGCGGCGGTCCAGCCCAGGTACATGAGAGGCAGGACCAGGATGGCGAGCATGGCCATCTTCACCTCCTTGGCCTCGATCTTCTTGCCCACATACTCCGGCGTGCGCCCCACCATCAGCCCGGCGACGAACACCGCGAGGATAACGAACAGGAGCATGCCGTAGAGGCCTGCACCGACGCCGCCGACGATGATCTCGCCCAGCTGCATGCTGATGAGCGGGACCATGCCGCCGAGCGGCGTGAAGGAATCATGCATGGCGATGACGGCGCCGCAGGAGGCCGCGGTGGTGATGACGGCGAACAGGGCGGACGCGACAATGCCGAAGCGCACCTCCTTGCCCTCCATGTTGCCGCCGGTGAGCCCCATGGCCGTGAAGGCGTCGTTGCCGTGCGCCTCGGCCCAGTAGGCGGCCGCCACGCCGGCCAGGAACAGCACGCCCATCACGGACAGGATGGCCCAGCCCTGGCGCTCGTTGCCGACCATGCGGCCGAACTGATTCGTGAGCGCCGCGCCGATGGCGAAGATCGAGATCATCTGCACGAAGTTCGACAGCGCCGTGGGGTTCTCGAACGGGTGCGCGCCGTTGGCATTGAAGAAGCCGCCGCCGTTGGTGCCCAGCATCTTGATGGCGATCTGCGACGCCACCGGCCCGAGCGCGATGAACTGCTGGCGGCCCTCCAGGGTCACCGCCTCCACGTAGGGGCCGAGCGTCTGCGGGACGCCTTCCCAGACGAGGTACAGGGCATAGACGACGCAGATCGGCAGCAGGACGTAGAGCGTGCAGCGCGTGATATCGACCCAGAAGTTGCCGATGGTCTGCATCGACGCGCGGGCAAAGCCGCGGATGAGGGCGACCGCGAGCACGATGCCGGTGGCGGCGGAGAGGAAGTTCTGGTGCGTGAGGCCCAGCATCTGCACGAGGTAGGACATCGCGCTTTCGCCGCCGTAGTTCTGCCAGTTGGTGTTGGTGAGGAAGCTGACGGCGGTGTTGAAGGCGAGGTCGGGAGCGACCGCCGGCTGTCCGGCTGGGTTGAACGGCAGGACGGCCTGGAATCGCATCAGGGCATAGAGGATCAGGAAGCCGCCGACGTGGAACAGCAGCATGGACACCGTGTAGGTCGTCCAGTGCTGCTCGCGCGTCGCATCGACGCCGCCGAGCCGATAGAGCACGTCCTCCACGGGGCGCAGCGCGGGCGACAGGAACGTGCGCTCGCCGCCGAAGACGCGCGTGAGGTAGCCGCCGAGCGGCCGCACCAGCGCGACGATCACGGCGCAGTAGAGCGCAATTTGCAGCCAGCCGATCAGGGTCATGACACGTCTCTTTCAAAACCGCGCCCAGAGCGTCCTTCAGAGCTTCTCTCAGAGCTTCTCCGGGCGCAGCAGCGCATAGATCAGGTAGACGAGGATTCCGGCGGTGACGGCGCCTCCCAGGACGTACTCGAACAGCATGGGACCCTCCTTCACAGGCGCTCACAGCCGTAGATGTAGGCGACCGACAGGGCAAAGAAGCCAAGCCCCACCGCCAGCAGGATCGCGTCCAGCATTGTCTTGCTCCTTGCGATGTCTCAGGCGGGAAGCCGCGCCGGCGCAGGTCACCGTGCGCCGCCAGCCCGCCTCGGCACGGCATGGCGATGTCACTTGCACTCAGGCAGCGCAGCTTCGCCGCGCAGACGGGGCATACTTGTCCACGCCGTCATAGGAAATCGAGAGAGGGGCGACCCCTGTCTCATAAAGATTTCATAAATGAATCGACCCCACCCGCCGGAGCCCGCTGCCTGCTCGCAACCCTGCGGTCTGAGCGGCCGCAGCTCTCGCTCGGGTGGATTCGCGCGATCGTCCCATACCCTGTCGCTACGCGAGGCCTTCGGGCACCGCCACGTTCAGCCTCTGGGCGAGCGCCAGCAGCCTCAACCGTGTCCCCCGCACCAGCGCAATGCCGCCACGCAGGCGTCTCTCCATCTCCTCGAAACCGCGCTCCCCCGGCAGATAGACCCCGCTCGATCCAGCCGCCGGCGGCAGGCCCTCGATCGCCGCGCAGAGGCGGTCCACGCCAAGAGGGAAGTCCGCTCCGAAAGCCGACGGATCGAGCGCGACCACCAGGCCATTGCCGCCCGGATCGCCGCCCTGGCCAAGGGCGACGCTGATCAGAGGGTTTGCGACGAGGACGCTTGCGAGCACCTCGATCATCAACGAGAGGCCCGAGCCTTTCGGGCCGGCCATCGGCAGGACCGCCTTCACTCGGTGCGGGTCTGTCGTGTCGCCGCCGTCCTCATCGACGCCCCAGCCGGCGGGAATGGCCTTGCCGGCATCGCGCGCGGCCGTGATCTTGCCGATCGCCACCGCGGCGGTCGACATGTCCAGCAGCAGCGGACGATCCGGGTTGCTGCCGGGCGCGGCAATCGCGATCGGATTGGTCGAGACCCCCTCCGCCCTGGAGCCATGATAGATCATCAGCGGCTTGGACGCCGTCATGGCGATGGCGACGCGACCCGTTCGGGCCACCTGCAGCGCGTAGTATCCGATGGCGCCGGCATGGGTGATGGCGCGAACGGCGCACCAGCCGATGCCGTGGGTGTCGGCCAGCTGCATCGCGGTCCGCGCCGCGAGCGTCATTCCCACTGCACCCGGCGCGCGATCTGCGTCGATCACGGCCACTGCGCCCTTGTGCGAGACCTGGCGCGGCCGGGCTTTGGGGTTGATCAGGCCAAGCTCCACCATCTCGACGTAGCGTGGAATCCGCAGCACGCCATGGGAATCGGCGCCGCGCAGATTGGCCCAGACCAGCATGGCGGCCGTCGGCTCGGCCTGGTCCGCGGCGAAGCCGCCCGCCGCGAGCAGGTCAGCGGCGAAGCGCTGGAGCCTGCCGGAGTCGATCCCGGTCGTATCCGAGGCATCACCCATGCCCAGGCTCCAGGGGCGTGGGAAGGAACTTGTCGAGCCATCCCTTGATGATCGCCTTGGTGCGCGGCGCATCCTGCGGCGCCAGCGGGAAATGCGAGGTGCCCGTGATCAGCACCAGCTCGGCCGGCTGGCCGGCCTTCTCGAACAAGCGGATCGACTGCTCCGTCGGTGTAACCGCATCGTTGGCGGTGTGCAGAAGCAGGATCGGACGGGGGGCGATGTCGCCCACCACGTCCTCGGCGCGGAAATTGTACATGCTCAACGCGGTCTCCACCGGGATCTCCATGATCGCCTTGGGTGACAGGTTCTGGCGCAGGTGCTCCGGGATCGGGACAGCGTCGAAACGGGAGATCCACATGCTCTCACCGGTCTCGCGCTTGTGCGCGCGGCCCTTCTCCAGCAGAGACGTGAATTTCGCCCACGCCTCGGGCGTCGGGTGCTGGCCGCGGAATTTCCGCTCGCCGTGGCCCCAGCCGCAGGAGGAGATGACGCAGGCGAACCGGTCGTCGACACCGGCCGCGTAGATAGCCACGGCCGCACCGAAACTGTGGCCGATCACGCCGATGCGGCCGGGATCGACCTCCTCCCTCTCGGCCAGGGCCGTCATGGCATTCTTGGCGTCCGCGACCTGATCGAAGCAGCGCACCTGCCCCCGCTGGCCCTCGCTCTCGCCGCAGCCACGGAAGTCGAAGCGGAGCGCGACGTAGCCCATCCCCTCGAGCATCCGCGCCTGGATCTCGGCGTGCGATTCGTCCTTGGATCCGACGAAGCCGTGCAGGACGATGAACGCCGGCAGTCGCTGGCCCGCCTTTCTCGCGTCCGGCATATGCAGAACCGCGGAAAGGCTGAGCCCATCGGAGCGCAGGGAGAGCTTCTCTTCCATTGGCAAATCCTCGTCATGACGCCATTGCCCGTCCCTTGCAGGCCGATGCGCCGATGCATGGACGTCCGTCAGTTGAAGGTGGCGAACGGAAAGTGATGCTGGCGCCATTCGAGCGGCGCGGGCGTGCCCCAGACATTCATGGTCCGCACGTTGGCGGGGCGCTCCAGGTTGGTGATGACGTTCGGGACGAAGCCGGCGTCGTCCGCAATCAGGGCCATCGAGCCCGAGCATTCGATCATCGCTCCGCTGGAGTCGGTGTAGTACGCATAGGTGTTGTCGCCCGGACGATGCCGTCCCGGGCCCCACAGCATCTGTTTCTCGAACCGATCGAGCAGGTCGCCGAGCTTGAGGTAGTCGTTGAACTCCCTGACCTCGAAGGAGTAGTGGTGCAGCCCGGCCTTGCCGCGCACGATGCCGACGATGTGATGCTGGCGGTTGCCGCCGTACATCCAGCTCAGGCTGTCGTCGGCCATGCGCTCCGACAGTCGCAGGCCGCAGATGGCCTCGAGCTGACGGCGCGTTGCAACCGGGTCCGGGCTGGTCAGGTTCAAGTGGTCCATGCGGTTCGGACCGACGCCGTGGGTCGGGTACCGTCGCCCGTAGAGCTTGTCGCGCGTGGGCGTGTGGATCTCGAAGCGCAGCCCCTCCGGCGTTGCGAACGTGACACCCGCCGCGACGCAGCCGAGGCTCGGCTCGCGCGACAGAATGCGGCAACCCGCCTCCTCGATCCGCAACTCCGCCGCGCGGACCGCGTCGACGGTGAGCGCCTCCAGTCCGATCGTATGCGCCGAGCCCTCGCTCGACCGGAGCAGAACGAGCTCGGCCGCGCGCCCGTTGCAGCTGAGCCAGACCTGTCGCTCATCCGCATGGGTAACCTGCAATCCGAGGATCTCGGTCGCTTCCCGCATGACCGTGTCGATCGCACCGGTGTTGATTTTCACGTGCCCGATCGCATGCACCAGATGCACCATCGCCTCCTCCAGAACCGTCCCGGCCCCAACGGGCTGTCCCCGTTCGCCACAAGTGTGCCGCCGTGCTCGCGGCCGTCAAGGGAGTGGGCCGACAGGGAGTGGGCTCAGGGCGTGGGGTTACGTCCAGATGGCGGCAGCGGCCTCGACGAGCCGTCTGAGCTTGGCCCGCTCGTCGTCCTCGGTGAGCGGATTGCCGGCAGCGGTCGAGGCGAACCCGCATTGCGGTCCGATCGCGGTGCGTTCCAGCTCGATGAACTTCGTCGCCTCGTTCACCCGCCGCTTGAGGTCTTCCAGCGCTTCCAGCTCAGGGGTTTTCGTGCTGACGAGACCGAGCACGACGCCCTTGTCTTTCGGCACAAACCTCAGCGGCTTGAAGTCGCCTGCGCGAGCGGTGTCGTACTCCAGCAGGAAGTGGGTGGCATTGGTGCCCGCGAAGAAACGCTCTGCCACCGACTCGTAACCACCCTCCGAGAGATAGTGGCCGCGGAAGTTGCCGCGACACATGTGGACCCCGACGGCCATGTCGACAGGAGCACCGTCCACGCAGTCGTTGATGGCTTTGATGTAGAGCTCGACAAGTCTGTCGGGATCCTGTCCCGCGCCCGAGACCTCCTCGCGGATAGCCGGGTCGCACAGCATGGCGATGGCGACCTCGTCGATCTGGACGTAGCGGCAGCCGGCCTTGGCGAGATCGGCGATCTCCTGGCGGTAGATGGCCGCGAGGTCGGCGAAAAAGGTCTCCGCGTTCGCATAGACCTTCGGATCGGCGAAGTCTGCGCAGCGATAGAAATGCATGGTGGAGGGCGACGGCAGGGTGATCTTCGGCGTGACCTTGGTCACCTGGCTGAGGAAGGCGAACTCGTCGGCGGCGAGCGGTTGCCCGCGCGCGAGCCTTGCCGAGGCATATGTGGCCGTGAAATCAACCTGGTGGCCGTGATCGTCGCGGAACCTGAACCCTGCCGGCTTGATCTCGAAGCCGCGGCAGCGCTCCACGAACCGGCCCCAGTAGGAGCTGCGGCGGAACTCCCCGTCGGTCGCGACCTGGAGACCGGTCTCCTCCTGCAGGCGCACGACATCGCGGATGGCCTGGTCCTGGATATCGGCGAAGGCGGACGCATTCAACTCGCCCCGCCCATGCTGGCGGAAGGCGTCGCGCAACGCCTTGGGACGCAACAGGCTGCCGATGTGATCGGCTCTGAAGGGCGGTCGCTGGGCCGCTGCGGTCGCCATGGTTTCCTCTCTCCGCTCTGGCTTTGTTTTCGATAGACTTATAGATTCTATAATTGTATAGAGCAAGACGATGCGATACCGCTCGGAAGCAGGATCGGCTGGTGACCACGCATACGCCCCGCGCGCGCCTCGTCCGCAACAGCGGGGTTCTGCGGCGCGCTGACGAGATCATCGACGCCGCCGCGCGCGTGTTCGCGGAGCGCGGCTATCACGGCACGACCACGCAGGCGATCGCCGATGTGCTCGGCATGCGACAGGCGAGCCTCTATTACTACTTCCCGTCCAAGGAAGCGGCGCTGGAGGAGGTGTGCGCCCGCGGCACGGACGACTTCGTCAAGGGCGCCGAGCGCGTCATGCAGATGGACGTGCCGCCGCTGGCGAAGCTGAAGCTCCTGATAGCTTCGCACCTCGCGCCGATCGAGACGATGCCGGACTACGTGCGCGTATTCATCAACGAGCGCCGCTATCTGCCCGACGCGAGCCGCAAGCGTGTCGGGCGCAAGAGCAGGCGCATCGAGCGCTGCTTCGAGCAGGTGATCCAGGCCGGCATCGACAACGGCAGCATCCCCCCGGGCACGGACGCACGGCTTGCCATGCTGGCCGTGCTTGGCATGTGCAATGCGGTCATCAACTGGCGCCAGTCGGACAGGTGCAAGGACGTTCGCGGCATCGCCGGCGGCTTTGCCGAGATTGTCGCCAAGGGTCTCGCTGTTCCGGAGGGTGCGCCCGCGCGTTGAGGCGTTACGCATGTCATGAGTGGCATCGCCGCCAGGCTCCGATCTGCACACGAGCTCCGCCGCACGACGGCGCCGGCTCTGCTGCTGGAGCGCGCGCGGCAGAGCGGGAACGATGTGGCTTTCCGCGCCAAGCGGCTCGGCATCTACCGCGAACGAACGTGGCGCGACTACGCAGAAATGGTAGCGCGCACCGCAAAGGTCCTGGTGGCGGAGGGACTGCACGCCGGCGACCGCGTGGCCATCATGGCCGACGTGTGCGAGGAGTGGCTGATCTGCGATCAGGCCGCGCAGTCGCTCGGCGCAATCGTCTACGGCATCTATCCCACGGCCTCCCCGCAAGAGGTGGAATACCAGATGCGGGACGGCGGTGCCGTGCTGTTCATCGCCGAGGACCAGGAATACGTCGACCGCATTCTTCCGCTGATCGACCGGTTGCCCGCGCTGCGGCGCATCATCGTCATCGACGACACCGCCCTGTTTGCGTTCAACCACGAGAAGGTCGTTTCATACGACGCGCTGCTCGCCGCCGGCGGCGATACGGACGTGCGCTGGCTCGAGGGCGAGGTTGCCAAGGTGCGTCCCGAGCAGCCGGCTTTCATCGTCTATACGTCGGGCACCACCGGGCATCCCAAGGGGGCACTCGTCACGCACGGCAAGCATCTCGCGGCGACGCGCTCGGTCGCGGCGCAGTATCCCACACTCGTCGAGAAGCCGCATCGCACCGTGGCCTACCTGCCGTTGTGCCACGTGCTGGGCCGGGACATCGCGGTGACACTGCCGCTGATCACACAGATGGTGCCGCACATCGGCGAGACTGCGCAAGACCTGCCCGAGACGCTGTTCGAGACCGCGCCGACCGTGCTGTTCACGGTGCCACGTTATCTGCAGAAGATGGCCGCCAACGTGGTGGTGCAGGTCGGAAGCTCCTCGACGCTGAAGCGCTTCGCCTATAACCGCGCTATCGCCTTCGCGCGGGGGCATGCGCGCCGGCGCTGGACGGGCTCCACCGGCCGGCGGTCTTCGCTCATGGAAGCGATGTGGAGCGCCCTCGTGTTCCGCCCGGTGCTCAACAAGATAGGCTTCAACCGGCTCGAGCTGGTCGTGTCGGGTGGTGCACCTCTGCCGGCCGAGACCATGGCGGTGTGGCACATGCTCGGCGTCAACGTGTGCGAGATGTACGGCCAGACCGAGACGGCGGGCGGCATCATCGCCGGCCAGCGCGGGCCGTTCCCGCGGCCGGGCGACGTGGGCACGATTCCGGACGGGTTCAAGGTCAAACTTGCGCCCGACGGCGAGATCCTGGTCCGCTCTGCGGACCTCTTCGAGGGATACTGGAACGACCCCGAAGCGTCCGCGACCGTGCTTGGCGATGCGGGCTGGATGCGCACGGGCGACGTCGGTGAATGGCGCGACGGAGCGCTGCGCCTCATCGACCGCGCGCGCGACTTTCTCGTCACCATGGGCGGCAAGACCATCTCTCCGTCGTTCATCGAGAACGCGCTGCGGGCGAGCCCTTATCTCGCCGAGGTCGTTGTGCTCGGGCACGGCCGGAAGTACCTCACGGCGCTGATCGAGATCGACTTCGAGACGGTGGCCGACTGGGCGCGCAGCAACGACGTTGCCTACACCGGATTCACGAGCCTGACACAGCATCCGCGCGTGCAGGGTCTCATCCGGCACGAGATCGACAAGGTTAACGCAGAACTTGCGCGCGTCGAGCAGATCAAGGCGTTCCGCATTCTGCCGAAGGCGCTCGACCCGGAAGAGGAGGGGGAGCCGGTGACGGCCACGCGCAAGGTCAAGCGCCAGCTCATGTACGAGCGGTTCAAGACGCTCGTGGAAGAGATGTACGACGACAAGGAGGAGCAGGTTCTCGCCGACAGTGTCGCCGGCGCACTCGTCTGAAACTTGGAAGACGAAAACAAACAATCTGGGAGGAAGCAAAATGAGACGTCGCGCACTGGGCGCGGCCCTTGTGGCCTTCGCGCTCGCACTGCCCGTACCCGCAGCGGCGCAGGATGTGTACACGATCGGTTTGACCGGCGCGCTTACCGGGCCGCCCGCGAGCACGTACGCGCCGGCGGTCGATGCGTTGCGGATCTATGTCGATCGCGTGAACGCGGCGGGCGGCGTCAACGGCAAGAAGATCAACCTCATCCTGCAGGATGACTCGGCGCAGCCCGGCAAGGCCGCGGCCAACGCCAAGAAGCTCATCGCCCAGGACAACGTGCTGCTGATGCTGAACGCGAGCCTCTCGTCGACCTACGCGCCGGTGACGGCCGAGGCCAGACAGGCCAACGTGCCGCTGCTGTTTGCGAGCTCGGTGTGCCCGCCGACGGTCTACCCGCCGGCCGACCCGCTGCAGTTCTGCACCACGGCGTTTGCGGCGAGCTACGACAGCCGCGCCACGCTCGCCTTCATCAAGGAGACGGCGAAGGAACCGGTGAAGCTTGGATTTTCCGCCATGGCAATCCCCATCTCGCGCGGCGAGATCGATTTCGCCGAGGAGCAATCCAAGGGCATGGGCATGACGCCGGTGGCCAAGGAGATCATTCCGCCGCCGACGCCGGACTACACGCCGTTCGCGACCAAGATCAAGGATGCGGGAGCCAACTGGGGCTATTCCTGGGCGCCGTGGGTGACGCAGGTGCGGACGCTGGAATCCCTGCGCCGCCTCGACTGGAAGGGCAACTTCGTGGCCTGGGCCCATCTTGAGGCCGAAGGCGAGCTCGCGCGGCTGAAGGACGGGCAGTTCTACGTGGTCGGCGCCAACGCGCTGTTCCAGGACAACCTGCCGATCCATGCAGAGATCAGGGAGGCGGCCAAGAAGGCCGGCTCGCAGTATCCGGCCGAGCAGATGGCGGAGGGCTGGATCGCCGGCATGGTGATCGAGGCCGCGCTCAAGGCGACCGGCTGGCCGGCGACGCCGCAGAAAGTCGCGGACGCCATGAGCAACCTCAAGGTCGACACCAGGGGCCTGCGCGGCGGGCCCATCGAGTGGACTAAGGACAACCACTTCCGCACCCGCCAGTACTACCGCGTCTACCGCTGGGACACCGGCAAGGGCGCGATCGCGCGGGAGAAGGACTGGTATGCGTTCGACGTGAAGTGATCTCGCAGTTCCCTCTCCACTCGATGGAGAGGGGTCGAGGGTAGCCGGGGCTTCTCCGTTGCAACTCGCCGTCAATATAGTCGTGCTGGCCTCGATTTATGCACTGATCGCGTGCGGCTATGTGCTCGTCTATCGCGTAAGCCGGGTGCTGAACCTGGCGCACGGCGAGCTCATGATGCTCGGCGCCTACATGCTCATGCTGACGGCGACGCAGTTCAGCGGGTATTGGCCCGTTGCGATCGCCGCTGCAGCGGGGCTGAGCCTGCTGACGGGCGTGCTGGTGTATCTGTTCCTGATGCGCAAGATGACGGGCGAGATGGTGCTGGCAGCAGTGCTGACGACTGTAGCGCTCGGCATCTTGCTGAGGGGCGTCATGGTGCTGGTGTGGTCGGCGCAGCAGCAGTACCCGGCGCAGGCGCTCCACGTTACCAATTCGTCCATCGTGTTGCCGGGCGGCGCACGCATTTCCTTTTTCTCCATGCTGCTGGTGCTGACGACAGCGTTGATCTACGGCGCGCTGCTGGCGTTCCTGCGGTTTGGACGCTGGGGCATCCGCATGCGTGCGGCCGGGCAAAGCCCGCTGCTGGCGGCGCAGCGCGGGATCAATCTTCATGCCGTCTACGCGCTGGCCTGGGGGCTCTCCACGCTCACCGGGGCGCTCGCCGGCATCCTCATCGCGCTCGACTCCGGGCTCGACCAGACCATGGCCACCATTGGCCTCAAGGCGTTTCCAGCGGCACTGGTGGGCGGGCTCGACAGTCTCGCGGGTGCCCTCGTCGGCTCGCTCGTTGTGGCCGCGGCAGAAGTGCTGCTGATCCACTACGTCGATCCGCTGCTGTCGGAGGTGGTGCCGTTCCTGGTGCTGATCGCGATGCTGGTGGTGCGGCCCTGGGGCCTGTTCGGCACGCGCGAGGAGCTCGACCGTGTCTAGGCGACCGAGGGCTAGCGGTTACTTCCGCACCAGCTACAGCCAGGACCTCAAGTTGGTCGAGACGCGCACCGAGCGCTGGTCGCTGACGATCTTGCTCATCGCGCTGCTGGCGTTTCCGTTCCTCGCCTCACCCTTCCAGCTCGATCTCGCAAACCAGGTGTTTTTGGCGTGCATCGGGGCCATCGCCCTCATGCTGCTGACCGGATACGCGGGGCAGATCTCGCTCGGGCATGCGGGTCTGCTTGCGGCTGGCGCGTTCACGGCCGGCATCCTGTCCAAGGAAATGAATGCGCCGTTCTGGGTGACGCTTCCGGCCGCGACGATTGTCGGTGCACTGCTCGGTGTGGTGTTCGGTCTTCCATCGCTCAGGCTGCGTGGCCTCTATCTCGCCGTCAGCACGCTCGCGCTGCACTTCCTCGTCGTCTATCTGGGGGGTGAGTACGAGACCAAGCGTGGCTTCTCCACCGGCATCCTCATCGACCCGCCCAAGCTCGGCGGCTGGACCGTCTCGGGCGGCCGCATATGGTACTTCATCCTCGGCCTGTTCGCGGCGGCGACACTGCTGTTGTGCCTCAACCTCCTGCGCAGCGGGACCGGACGCGCGTGGGCCGCGATCCGTGCGAATGAGACGGTGGCCGAGGCGCTCGGCATCGGGGTTTCGGCCCACAAGCTTCTCGCGTTCGTGATCAGCTCCGCGGTGACGGCGCTTGCGGGTGCGCTGTTCGCTCACTACCGCGGCTTCGTGTCCGTGGAGGCGTTCTCCCTTTTCCTGACGATCCAGTATGTCGCCATGATCATCGTGGGCGGCATGGGCTCGCTTCTCGGTGCCATTCTAGGCGCCGTGTTCGTGACGCTGTTTCCCTATGGCATTGAAGCGGCTCTGGGCGCGCTGCCGGGGGCGCAGCGCCATGCCGGCCTGCTTTTCGCCGTGAACTACGCGGCCTTCGGCGTGGTGATGATCCTGTTCCTGGTGCTGGAGCCGCTGGGTCTGGTCGGCATCTGGAAGCGGGTGCAGACCTACTTTCTGCTCTGGCCCTTCAAGCACCGGCCGATGGCGGGATCGCGCCGATGAGCGATCCGCTGCTCGGCGTCGACAAGCTCGAGGTCGTCTACCAGCGGGTCATCACGGCCGTGCAGGGGATCACGCTCTCCGCGCAGCGAGGTCAGATCGTCGGCATCCTCGGCACGAACGGCGCAGGCAAGACGACCCTGTTGCGCGCCATCTCCGGATTTCACGGAACGGACGATGCGTGCGTCACCGAGGGGACGATCCGGTTCAAGGGTCGGCAGATCGAAAATCGCGAGCCGCACCGTATTGCGCACCTGGGCATCGCGTTGGTTCCCGAGCGGGAGAAGGTATTCCCAAACCTGACGGTGGCGGAAAACCTGCTGGTGCCCGCAGCGCGGGGGTTGCCGGCGGTACAACGCAAGCGGCGGGAGGCGGAAATCCTGCAGTACTTCCCCAGGTTGGAGGAGTTGCACGATCGCACCGCGGGTCTGCTGTCCGGCGGCGAGCGGCAGATGCTGGGGATCGCCGCTGCGCTGGTGTCGCGGCCGGATCTGCTGTTGGTGGATGAGCTGTCGCTCGGGCTTGCGCCCATCGTGGTCGAGGATTTGATGGCGCGGCTCGTGCAGATCCGCCGCGAGCTGGGCATCACCATCCTGCTGGTGGAGCAGAGCGCCGCCGTGGCGCTGGATGTGGCCGACTACAGCTACGTTCTGGAGAACGGCCGCATCGTCCTCGACGGCGACAAGGCGCGGCTCACCAACCACCCCGATATCCAGGAATTCTATCTCGGCCAGTCGAGCGGCAAGCGCCGGAGCTACCGCGACGTCAAGCAGTACCGCCGAAGCCGGAGGTGGTATGGCTGAGCTCGACGTCGAAAGCCTGAACTTGCGCTTCGGCGGTCTCACGGTGCTCGATGGTGTGTCGTTCGCGGTCGAGGCGGGCGAGCTTTTCGCGCTCATCGGCCCCAACGGCGCCGGCAAGACCAGCGCCTTGAACTGTATCAATCGCATCTACAAGGGTGAGGGTCGCATCCGCTTCCGCGGTCATGACATTTCTGGCCTGTCTCCGCGTGCAGTGGCCCGGTTGGGGATTGCACGCACGTTCCAGCACGTCGAGCTGTTTCCGCACATGAGCGTGCTCGACAACATCATGACGGGCCGGCACGCGCGTCTCGCCACCGATCCGCTGCGGCGCATGGTATTCTCGGCGGCGGTTCGTCGCGAGGAGGTGACGCACCGCGCGGCCGTGGAGCGCATCATCGAGTTCGTCGAGCTGGAGGGGGTTCGGCACGCGCATGCCGGGGCACTCCCATTCGGCATCCAGAAGATCGTCGGCCTTGCCCGCGCCCTGGCGCTGGACCCGTCATTGCTGCTCCTCGACGAACCTTCCGCCGGCCTCACCCGCGACGAGCGCGACGACCTCGCCCGCTTCATCCTGCGCATCAAGCACGACTTGAAGCTGCCGATGATCTGGATCGAGCACGACATGCAAATGGTCGCCGATCTCGCGGACCGCGTGCACGTGCTCAACTACGGCCGCACCCTGGCCAGCGGCGCGACGGAGCCGGTTCTGAGAGACCCCAATGTCGTGGCGGCATACTTGGGAACCAAGAGCTCCGGTCCCAGGAGTAAGTGAACTGTCCCAGTCCGCTCAGGCGGCATGACGACCAGGACCTACCGGCCATCGTAGGGCGTCGGGGTCTCATAGGCGCGCGCTTGGAGGAGCCCCGGTCGGGATATCGCCGCGATGCAGCCCGATGCCGAGCTGAAGGGATTGGGCGATCCGCTCCGACCGATCGATGAACAGGATGGCGGCCGCATGCGGGCAGGTCTCCCGTGCGGTTGCATGGAACAAGGCCAGCCAGCGCTGGAAATGCTCGGGCGCGATCTCTGGAAGGTCCGCATGGACCTTCATGGGTGTCCCCTTGTAGCGGCCGGTCATCAGCATGACCGATGACCAGAACGCGCAAAGCTTCTCAAGGTGCGCGGGCCAGTCCGCCACGCGGGTATTGAAGATCGGGCCGAGCAGGGGATCGCTGCGCACGCGCGCGTAGAACGTATGCACCAGATTGCGAATCGCGGCCTCGGTGATGCCGGCATCGATGCCCGGCGCCCTGGGATGCGGCGCATGCCCCATCGTCGCGATCTCCTCTCCAACTCGGCATCATGCCGGGCTCCGGCCACGGCAGGTTGCGACCGTGTCGGCGGCGCCGCGACATATCCTGCAACGCCTGCGGTCAGCTCCAGGGTCTGCAGCATGGCCTCTCCAATAGATGCTTTCATAATATATCTTACTGTTGCACCGATCCAATAAGATATGTCAAGGATGGATCTAATCCATACTGACGCAGGGTGCCCATGCAGCTGACCAAGTTCTCCGACTATGCTCTGCGTGTGCTCATGTATGCGCACGCGGCCGGCGACCGGCGCGTCACCATCGAGGAGATGGCCGCGTCCTACAGGATCTCGCGCGCGCACCTGATGAAGGTGGTCAACGCGCTGACGCGCGCGGGCTATCTGACTGCGGTACGCGGCCGGTCCGGCGGGCTTATGCTCGCAAGACCGGCTGAGACGATCCGGCTGGGCGAGGTGATCCGCAGCACCGAGCCCGATTTCGCGCTGGTGGAATGCTTCGCCACCGGGAACCGGTGCGTCATCACCGGATGCTGCCGGCTGCCGGGAGTCTTGAGCGAGGCGCTTGCCGCATTCCTCGAAACGCTGGACCAGCACACCTTGGCCGACATCGCTCTCAAGTCGCGCGATTTCCGCAAGGTCCTTGCACCGGTTCCATAGCACCGAATTGATCACAGACCGGCGTGCGCTCCCTCACGTGGAGCGCCGTTCCCACTGATCGCCGGCAGCGATGCTACGCAGGCCGTCAAGCGCAAGACTGATAAGTGCGTCCTCGGCATGTGCCGAGCACACCGCATAGACCGGATAGAGGAAGCCGGGCGCACCGGCGACGAGGCGCAGCGTTCCCGCCGCGATGTGCGGTGCCACGACGCGCTGGCGGAAATAGCCCGATCCCCCGGCTTCGAGAATGTAGGTCAGCGCCAGCGGCCCGAGGCCGACATGCAGGCCGGGGTTGGTCTTCTCAGGAAAATGCAGCTCGTGATGGTGGGCGAAATCCGGACCCCAATCGACATAGACGTAGTCGCCAGGGGCGACCGCCTTCGCATCGGCGTCGGTCGTGACCAGCACCAGCTTCTCCTCCATGAGCAGCTCGACGCGCGCCCCCGGCCGCCACTGCGGGGCATACACCACGGCGATGTCGAGCGCTCCTGCCGCCACCTGATCGGTCAGGCTCTCCGGCAAGCCCACCTGCACCCGCAACGCCACGTCCGGCGCGGAGCGGCGCATCCAGCGCAGCCACTCCACCAGCCACGGGTGCCAGAGGCTCAGCTCGCCGCCGATACTGAGGAGAGCCCGGCGGCCTTGCGGCACGGCAACCTGGTGGCGCGCTCTCTCCCACAGCTGCACGAGCATCGGGGCATAGCGCAGGAACTGCTCGCCGGCCGGCGTGAGCGAGGCGCCGTTCTTGTTGCGGATGAACAGGGACTGGCCGAGCTGCTCCTCCAGCGCCCGGATGCGCGCGCTCACCGCCGTCTGGCTGACGTTGAGCTGCTCGGCGGCGCGCACGAAGCTGCGCGTCTTGACGATCTCCACAAAAGTCCGCGCCAGCTCGATGTCCACGGCGATGCAGCTCCTGCCGTAATGTAGCATTTTAGATGCATCAATAATGCAACTAAATTCGTTTGTCCCTTTCGCGGTGCCGCGCACATGCTGAACGGTCGTCCCGGCACGAACGCACAAGAGGCACGATGAGCAACAGCGATCCCCGCGACTCGGATCAGTACTCTTCCCCGCCGTGCTACATGCACGAGCTCGATCCGGCATACTTTGGGTTGAGCCCGCAGACCGCCGGTGCCGATGTCGCCCGCTGGCGCAGGGCCGAGCGCAACCGCTTGATCGCGCAGCGGCTGGCGCTGCCGTCGGCGGCGCGAGCGGATTGCGCGCGGAAGATTGCCGAGCGCCTCGACGTCTTGATCGGCGATCCTGCGGGCCGCATCGTCAGCGCCTATTGGCCTATCCGTGGCGAGCCCGACCTGCGGCTGTGGCTCGACGAGCTGCACCGGCGCGGCGCCCAGACCGCGCTGCCGGTCGTGGTCGCCAAAGCGGCGCCGCTGGTCTTTCAGCTATGGCGGCGGGGCGACAGCCTGGCGCGTGGCGTCTGGAACATCCCGGTTCCGGCCAAGGGCAAGGAGGTGCGGCCGGACATCGCCCTGGCGCCGCTCGTGGGATACGACGCCGGCTGCTACCGCCTGGGCTATGGGGGCGGCTTCTTCGACCGCACGCTGGCGCAGCTGCCGGCGTCCACGATCGCCATCGGCGTCGGCTATGCCGATGCCGAGATCGCGACCATCTATCCGCAACCGTTCGACATCGCGATGCGCCATATCGTGACGGAGCGCGGCGTCAGGACCCGCTCATTTTCGCCAGCTCCCGCTTGAGGCGCCGCGTCTCCTCGAAGCGGGCGGTGACGTTGCGCAGGATCGCCGCCATGCCCGTGATCTCCCGGCTGGCATCGCGGAGCAGGAGTATCGTGAACTCGACCGAGATCTGCCGGCCATCCTTGGTGAGCGCAGGCACGGCCAGCACATCGCCGGTACCGTAGCGGGTCGTGCCGGTCGCGATGACGCGCTGGTAGCCCTGCCAATGGCGCTGGCGCAGGCGCTCCGGAATGATCAGGTCGAGCGAGGCGCCGACAGCCTCCTCCTGCGTGAACCCGAAGATGCGGTCCGCACCGGGGTTCCAGAAGCGGATGATGCCCTGGCGGTCTGTCGCCAGGATCGCATCGGCCGCCGTGCCAACGATCGCACCCGCAAGCTGGGCGCCGATGTCATCGCGTTCGCTTTTCATGTTATGAGCCCTCCGTGCCGGGGCGGCCCGCGGCCGCCGCCAAGCCGCGCTTCAGATCGGCGATCAGATCAGCCTCCGCCTCGAGACCGACCGACAGGCGCAGCAGGCTGTCGGTGATGCCTGCGGCGCGGCGCGCCTCCGCGCCCATGCCGGCGTGGGTCATGGTTGCCGGATGCGCCACCAGGCTTTCGACGCCACCGAGGGACTCCGCCAGGGTGAAGATGTGCACCGCCTCCACCAGCCGGCGCACGGCGTCCACGCCGCCCTTCAGCTCGAAGCTCAGCATCGCACCGAAGCCGTCCTGCTGGGCTGCGGCAAGCGCATGACCGGGGTGCGTCCGGAGGCCGGGATAATGGACGGCCGCAACCAGCGGGTGCCCGGCCAGCAGCGCCGCCACCGCTATCGCGTTGGCCTGCTGGCGCTGCACGCGGGGGAACAGCGTGCGCAGGCCGCGCAGCGTCAGATAGGCGTCGAACGGCGCGCCGGTCGTGCCCGTGATGTTGGCCCAGGCTGCCAGTGTCTCGACGTCGGAGGCTCGGGCGGCAACGACCGCGCCGCCCACCACGTCGGAATGGCCGTTCAGGTATTTGGTGGTCGAGTGGACGACGAGGTCGGCGCCGAGAGCGATCGGCCGCTGCAGGGCCGGAGACAGGAAGGTGTTATCGACGGCCACCCTGGCGCCGGTGGCGTGCGCACCCTGGGCGATCGCGCGGATATCGACGATGCGCATCAGGGGATTGCTGGGCGTCTCGATGAGCACCAGCTTCGGGCGCCGATCGAAGGCGGTGGCCAGTGCCGTCGCGTCGCCCTGGTCCACGAAGGCGAGCTCGAGCTGGCCGCGGTCTCGGCGCGCGGCGAGCAGGCGATAGGTGCCGCCGTAGCAGTCGTGCGGCGCAACCACGAGATCGCCCGGCCGCACCAGAGACAGCACGAGATCGACCGCCGCCATCCCGGACGCGGTGACCACCGCGCCGGCACCGCCTTCGAGCTGCGCCAGGGTCTCCGCGAGCAGGTCCCGGGTCGGATTGGAGGTGCGCGTGTAGTCGTAGGGGCCACCGCGCTCATAGCCGGAGAATGCGAAGGTGCTGGAGAGATAGATGGGCGGTGTGACCGCACGAAAATTGCGGTCGAGGGCGATCCCGTGCGCCGCGGCGACGGTCTCAGGCCTGATCTGGTCGGATTTGCTCTTCTCGGACATGTGCTACCTGTACCTGCGCACGCGGATCGGCGGCCGCCGTGCCGTGATCGGGAAGGGGCCGATTTGGCATACGCCACAGGCTCCCGCCAGGGGCACCGGCCGGGACTTGCTTGCCAGACTTAATCCGGAACCGAGGCTCGGACGATTCGGCTGCAGGGAAAAGGTCATATCAGTCGTTGAAGCGGCGGCCTTCGCGCACCTCCCCCACACAGCCGGCACGGATGGTGAAATCCCCCAATGGCTCGCCTTTCCTCCGGTCGCGGGCGTAGTGCGCGAGCACCCTCTCGATCACCGCCAGGATCGCGTCCTCCCCGACATTCTCCGACGCCGCCGGAGTGCCGACAAATGAATGTTCCCGCACGATATGTGCAACAAACCAGCATCGACGCTTCGGCCGGGCAATCGGTCACCTGGATGCGTTCCGGCCAAAATCTGGCGCCGCTGAACGGTCGGGTTCGCGAAGATTTTTCTTTTCGCTGACCCTCGTCGCTCCTCGCGCGTTCGCCGGCATGCGTTACGCACGGATCGCCGACCGTGGGGTGGCGCGCCTGCGGCAACAGGGCGGGAACGTCTCGGCGCAGGCCGCATCCAATCCTCGTGACTGCAACGAGAGCACTCTTGGAGGCATCGATGCGCGCGTTGGTGTTCGGCCTTGCACTGGCCGCAGGTGCGCTTTGCCTGGCACTGGTCAGGCCGGCCCCCGGCGAGGCCATCGCGGGGAAGATTTCCGACCTCGCGGACGGACTGCGTATTGCAGCGGCCGAGCAGTTCCGCTGAAGCCCAGCCGCTTCAGGGAGAACCACTGGGTCATGGTACGCACTCCGACGGGGTGCAGCCTTGGGCAGATTGCTTCTGCCATACCGGAAGCGGAGGTGCCCCGGCAGCAACGTTGCTTGCGGGGCCGAATGCGTGCTCAAGACGGATCGGAAGGGAGCGGAGCGAATTACGGGCCGACCGGCAACCTGTTGCTAGCGCGTGAAGTTGTCGTGTTTTGGTAGCTCGTCAACTGTCAGCTTCTTTGTGGACGGATGGCCCTGGGCGGAAGCTGGGGCGCCCGGGGTCCGTGATGCTCAGGCGGCGCGCTGGCGCTCACTCTTCAGGTCGTGGGTCCGTCGCGCATGGGCAGGGTTTGGTTGGTATGTGCCGAGGATGTGGCGGCCGATGCAGCCCGGCGGGAGATCGGCGAGAGCCTGGATGTGGAAGTTGTTGCAGGGGGCGATCAGATCGAGACGCTGATCGGCAAGCTGCCGGAGATCGTCACGTAGCGCCTGCCTGTTGTGGGCGCGGCCGCACAACGTTGCTTTGACAGCCGCGGAGCCCGATCTGCGGCAGACTGCAGGCTCATCGCCGGCAGACCGCTGCCGGTAGAGGTGCCACGGGAGATGTTATGACCCAATACTTTGCGGTCCTCATCGAGACGGCGGGCGACCAGCGCACGATCTTGCTGACCAACAGGCAGCGCGAGAGCCTGGGCGCTTCCGAGCTCATCCATCGCGCGTCGGCACCCGCTACGTGCTGGAGGCGCTGGGACATGATGCAGAACTCGCCGCGAGGATTGCGTCCGACCCGGCCAGGCTCGACGATTTCATCCTCGACCCGGCACGGAATCCGCCGATCGATACCAATATGGACGCCAAGGCCGCGGAGATCGTCATCGCCACCTCGGGCAAGGCGATCCTGATCGTGCCTTAACTCACCGCTGATTGCACCGGACGAGATTCAAGGCAACGTCATCACCGCGCTCCATTACATCCCCGGCAGCATGCTGCTGCCGGTGGTGGCATCGGCGGCGCGGCGGAGCGACCTCAAGGATGCTGGCGAGCGCATCGCGCGCAGCGAGCTGCGCGTGTTGCCGGCGACACTCGATATTGACGGCGCGCGGGGGCTGCCGGTGCCTCTGGCCTGGGGCAAGCTGAAGGACGCACCGCCGCCGGATGTCGACACGATCGTCAGCGGCGTTCTCGACAAGCGTACGCGCGGGCGGCCGGTCAAGCTGCTGCGGCGAGGGTTCATCGCGCCCTCTGGGGACCATGCGGTTGCCTTCCAGGAGAAGGCTGTCCTCCTCGGCGATGCCGCCGGTGCGGATAATGCACGGGACCGGCGCGGTGCGGGCGAGGCGCTTCTGCTTCACCAGCAGCTCCAGCGCCCGGTAGCGCCGGCCGCCGGCCGGCACCTAGTACATGCCGGTCTCGGTGCCGCCCTCGTCGAGCACCGGGCGGACGGTGAGGCTCTGCAAGAGGGTGCGCCGGGCGATGTCCTCGGCCAGCTCCTCGATCGACACGCCGACCTTGATCCGGCGCACGTTGGACTGGCTGAGGACGAGTTGGTCGAAGGGAATGCCCCGCGATCCGCTCAAGGCGATCTTGGGTTGGGACTTGGCCATGGGAGGGTCTCCGCGACGGGCCGGCCGGGAGCTGCTCTCCCGGCCTCGTCAGGGCCGTCACGAAGCTCCTCGTTCCTCCTCTGACTCTGGGTTGCGAGAGGGGTTGCAAGGCCGGAGGCGGCGGCGACACATCCGGCCGTCCGCCCCCGGGAGCCTACCGTCGCGGTTCTCCTCGCCTGCCGCTCCTGCCTGACGGTCGCGGAAGGCGAGCAGATAGTCGGCCGCCTTGGATGCTGCCGATGCCGCACGCACGATCGCCCGATCCTGGTCGGTCAGGAGCGCGCGAACGTGCGATGAGCCCCACGGCTGCACCCAGGGCAGGCGCCCGGCCTCCAGCTCAGCGACGATCTTGTTCGTGATCTCGTCGTAGAGGCCGCTTCGGTCTTTGGCGCCGCTCGCATGGGCTGCTGCCCTAGCATCGATCTGAGGCATCGCTGATCTCCACCGTGAGGGGCCGGCCCGAGAGCCTCTCTCTGGACCTCCAGAAATCCGTCACGGCGACAGCCGCCGTCCTCTTGCTGTCCGCCGATTCGGCGAGAGATTGAGCACCGGTGCTGGGCAGGGGACCGACAGGTGCCCCGTTTGTCCGAGCGGTGGGATTGGCGTTGACGGCGCAGTCGAGGAGCACGTCGGCATCGTGGTCCGCGCCATGGGACCGTCACCCGAATGGGCCGAGACCCGCCGCCAGGCGGGGCTCGGGCGCACGGGCCACTTCAGGCCCGCGCGGTAGGGCCCCGCCGCGGCCGAAAGGCCGCGGGGCGCCAAAAATTGCGATCGTCGAGCTGTGGTCGCCAGAAAATGCCAGAGCCGTGTCGGGTTAGTCCCCAGGATTCCCCTCATTGAGTGACCTTGCCGATCGGCAGACTCGTCCCAAGCAGACGTGCACTCTGGTCTTGTCGTCTCCCTCGCGCGATCGATGCTCATAATACACGAGCGGACTTAGGACGCTTTGCGGACGACAACGAGAAGGCCACCACCGACAACGTCCGTTGATTGGGGTATCGCGTCAGGCTTCCGATGTGGAGCTTCGACCCAGGCGGAGCCACCCAGCATGGTCCGGCCCGGCATCGGTGCACTAATCCCGCGCGCCGCCCGCCACTCGGCATCGCGATTGAAAACAGAAATTGCGATGCTGTGAACCGACAGGATCTCCGGAGACGGCCCAAACTTCAAGAAGTGGACAATCTGACGATCGCCCTACCCCCTGGGGCGGACTCGTTGCAGTGTGCGCCTCGGCGAGAACGGCCCTCGACACACGGTGTTCTCCATGACGGCTCGTCGTGCCGAGTTGCGCTTGATCTTGGGCCCTTCGCTGCCGATCGATAGCACTGGTAGATGATGGAAGCTCTGATGGCGTCGATCGATTGGCAGCAAAAGACGTTCAAGATCGCCACCCAGAATGGCTCCGAAGACGTGGCAGGTTGGGTGGGTGGGCCATTCGGCATTCGGGAGATACCGGGGCGGTGGCGATCGGTCTGGAGCGTGACGCATCTGACCTCTGGACTGCGACTCACCCCTGGTAGCGGAGCCGGCTTTTCCAGCATCGCGTTGGCACAGGCGTTCGCGGAGCGACTGCTCCCGCTCGCGGACTGGAGCGCCGGCCCCGCCCTCGCTGACGATCTCGCTCTCGCCGAGCGGGTGGTCGCTATCTGGAACGAGCTGATCACGCTCGATGTCGTGACCACGAGCATGACGAACGTGGCAGCGCTGGTTCCGCCTCATCGCGAAAACCGAGCCGCCCGTCGTCGTAAAGCGTCACTGAGGCCCTAGCAATGGCGCCCACCATCGAAATCGTTCGCCTGAAGATCACGCTGGACCACGTGAAGCCAACAGTGATGCGGCGAATCGAGGTGCCGGTGTCGGTCACGCTCGACACGCTGCACGAGATGATCCAGGCGATCATGCCGTGGGAAAACTATCACATGTACGCCTTTTACCTGCGCCTCACCGATGACGTGCGCTGGGGCTTGCCGCCTCCCGAGGACCTCGGTTTTGGCATGGACATCCGTGATTCACGGACCGCCCCGCTCGCGGGCATCCTGGCCATGCCGAACTTCAAACTGCTGCACTATACTTATGATTTCGGTGACGACTGGCGGCATACAATCAAGGTCGAGCGACGCTTCTCGGCCGAACTGTGGGAAGACTATCCGCGCCTTGTTGACGCCAAAGGTCGATGTCCGCCGGAGGATGTTGGTGGCCCGTGGGGCTATGCCGAGTATTTGGATGCGATGTCGGATCCGACACACACGCGCCACGCGGAGTTGATCGACTGGCTCGGTTGCCGCGACCCGGGCGTGATCGACCGCCAGGCTATGGCAACGGCACTGGCGCGGGTGGCCGGGTCGGTCGGGGCTCCTGCCAAGAAACCGCCGCGGAAGCGTGGCCAGAGCAAGGAGAGAGCGGCGTGACGGTCATGCAGGCAAGTAGTCGCAGAAATCTGCATGACGACCGGCGCAATGAAGCGGTCACCTCGGACGACACCAAAGCCACTCTGGCCAGCTTCCACCGTTTCGGGTGATTGGCTGTGGATTTCGGGCCGTATACAAAAGCCGACCTTTGCCGGAACGCAATCGGCGATCGTCCGGTGTCGCCGATCGCCTCCGCTGTGTGGGGTACAGCGACCGCCCTCACGCGCCCTTCGCTTGCGATGTCTATCTTCCCTGCGATCCGATGGTGTCATTTTCCAGACACCTGCTGGCCTCGCGTCTCACGGCTCGACCCCCATGTCGGACGCCGCGGGGCGTTTGCGCCGTTTCGGGCCAGTCCACATGACGCCCGGATACCCTTTCAAGGGGCGCAGCGTTTCGTAGCGATAGGCCCATTCCGGCGAGTCGCCGATGGCGACGTGATAGAGCGGTTCGCGACCGGTGCGGCCGTCGAACAAGGCGCGCGGAATGTTCACCATCTTCGATGACCGCCCCCGCGTATACACAACGGGCGTGCCGCAGCGGGCGCAGAAGGCGCGTGTGTCCCCGGTCGCCTCGTCTTTGAAGCGGGTAAGCTGCCTCTCGCCCTTGGCCACGCGGAAACGGCTGCGCCAACAGCCGACATACGTCGCATAGGCCGCGCCATGCGCCCGCCGGCTGGCCCGAGAATGGTCGTGCCACGCCCAGAATGCTGGAATGCTGATCTCGACCTGCACCTTGCCGCACAAGCACTGCCCTGTGGCGATGCCCGCTGGCGCTTTGCCGAACGCTTTCACCGTAACCCGGCTCATGTCGCACCTCCGGGAGGGACTATAGCGTGCCTCAGAAGGGCGTGTTCAGCGCGACGGCGGTGCGAGGGTCAAGACGCCGCTCTGGGTCAGGCGGCCAAGCTCATCGCACAGGCGGTTCGTCGCCCTGAGGTGCGGCGTCTGGCGCCAGGACCAGCTCCGCGTCGACGACGACGTAGCGGACATAACGGTAGTCGCGGATGAAGCTGATCCGTCCGTCCGTCCACTCCAGCCACATCAGGTAGCTGGGCTTCCCTGCCTGCTCCTCGTAGACCGCGATCACCTCGCGGCCTTCGAGCCAGGCCGGGGCGAGCCGCACTGGGGCACTGCGTCCGTAGATGCCGAAGAACTCGCCCACGTCGGCGGCGCTGGTGCGCAGCGGATGTGACGACTGAACCAGCCGCACGTCGTCGGCCAGCATGGCGCGCAGCCCGTCCCAGTCGCGCTGGTTGAACAGAGCGACATAGCGGGCCACGGC
>Ga0070699_100001138_pt1 | contig 24723 bp, 24 predicted proteins | sample KBSK1503metaG_FD_65473 | JGI IMG/M metagenome (GOLD analysis project Ga0070699, IMG submission 65473) | Corn, switchgrass and miscanthus rhizosphere microbial communities from Kellogg Biological Station, Michigan, USA - KBS K1-50-3 metaG | ecosystem: Host-associated > Plants > Roots >...
CTCGAAAGCCTGTCGTTCTATCTGGCCCAGGGTGACAACGGTGACTAAGGTTCGCGGACCCAAAGGGTCCGCGCCGCGACGGCAAGGGTCTGCGCCGCGACGGCAGGCGTCCACGCCGCGTCCGCAAGAGTTATCCCATGTCGACGCGCGCGGGCGCGTGAAGATGGTCGACGTCGGCGCCAAGCCGGTCACCGCCCGCGAAGCCGTCGCCCTCGGGGCGATCACGATGAGCGCCGAAGCGCTGCGACTGATTCGCCGTGGCGAGGTCGCGAAAGGGGACCCGCTGCAAGCAGCCCGCCTGGCGGGCATCATGGCTGCGAAACAGACATCGTCGCTCATCCCGCTCTGTCACCCCCTCCCACTCACCCATGTGAGCGTCGAACTGACGCCCGCTCCGCGCGGATACACGATCGAAGCGTGTGTCCGGACGAGCGCGCAGACGGGTGTCGAGATGGAGGCGCTCACCGCCGTCTCAGTGGCTGCACTCACGATCTACGACATGGTCAAAGCCGTCGACAAGGCCATGGTTATTGGTGACATCCGGCTGGTGAAAAAGACCGGGGGAACATCCGGGCAGTACATCAGGCGCGGCGGTTAGCACCGCATGCAGGTCCTCATCGCCATCCACCATCGTGTCGTTGCCTGGACGATCCCAGCGACACAGGTCGAGGAGCTCCGGAGGCGGTTTCCACACATTGACTTTCTTCACTCCCGTGATCGCGACTCGGACCTGGAGCTGGCGCCCGAGGCCGACGTCGCGTTCGCGTTGGGCCTCTCGAAAGAAGCTGCGGCGCGTGCCACGCGGCTCCGGTGGGTCCATTGCTCTGCGCATGCCGTCGGACAGTTTCCGCTGGCGGATCTCGCCTCCAGGGGCATCACGGTCACCAACTCGCGAGGCACACAATCGACACCAATCGCGGAGCACGTGATGGCCGGTCTCCTCGCGCTGGCGCGTCGTCTGCCGCAGACGCTGAGACGGCAGGAGCAACGCGTCTGGTTACCGAACGAGCTCACTGGCCAGGCCTCGCCGTGGTTGATCGCCGGGAAGACGATGGGGATTATCGGGCTGGGCACACTGGGGCAGGCGATTGCCACGCGTGCAAAGGCCTTCGGAATGCGTGTGATTGGGATTCGGCGAAGCCCCGACCGTGACGTGCCGGTCGGCGTGGATCAAATCGTGGCGCGCATCGACGTCGATCGCATGCTGGAAGAGGCCGATGTCGTCGTCCTGGCCGCCCCCTGGACTCCCGGCACGAATCAGATTCTCGATTCGGCAGCGATTGGAAAGATGAAGCCCGGGGCGGTCGTGATTAATGTCGCACGAGGGCAGCTTGTGGATGAACCGGCGCTGGAGGAGGCGCTGACGTCGGGGAGACTTGGCGGCGCAGTGCTCGACGTGTTCACGAACGAACCGCTGCCTCCTGACAGCGCGATCTGGTCGATGCCGAACGTGATTATCACGCCACACACGTCGGGATTCCGCACCGATCACTTCGATGCGGTGGTCAACCTCTTTTCAGAGAACCTCCGGCGCTTCGAAGGCGGCGGGCCGCTGCTGAACCTCGTAGACATGGAAGCCGGCTACTGACTACCACTTTCTGCCATCGATGACCATTGTCCGCAACTCGTCGCCGTGGTCTTGGGATTTGGGATTTGGATTTGCTAATGCGGCGGCTCGATATGGATGACGACGTCGACGATCTGGGGAAAACGCTCCATCAGCCGATCTTTCACGACGTGCGAGATCGCATGGGCTCGAGCAAGCGGGGTGTTCCCGTCAATCCAGAGGTGCAGATCGACGAACACGCTGTCAGCCGGTCCGCGCGTGCGAATCTTTTCGCACCCGATGACGCCGGGCGTTGACGCCACCACCGATCGGATGTCTTCTTCGGCGATGACGATCTGATCCGCGAGGACGCCGGAGGCATCCCTCGCGATCTGCCAGCAGGCGTGCCCGATAAAGACCGCCACGACGAGGCCGGCGAACGGATCGAGTCTCGGATACCCGAGCCACGCGCCGCATAGCGCCGCCAGCACCGCGCCCGTCGTCCACGCGTCGCTTTGGGTGTGCTTTGCGTCCGCACCGAGGATCTGGCTGTTCAGCCGTCGGCCTTCCTTCGACTCGTAGCGCACCACCAGCATGTTCACGCCGAGTGTCGCGAGCATGAGCAGCACGCTCGCGGGCAGTACCGACGGCATGGTCGCGGTGCGCAGCCGCCCAATCGCGGTCTCGAAAATCTGGACGAGCACGATGATCATGAAGATGAGGATGGCGAGCGACGCCATCGTTTCGTACTTGCGATGGCCATACGGATGGTCGGCGTCCGGCGGGCGCTGCGCGGCCGAGACGCCGATGAGCGCGACGACGTTGGACGCCGCGTCGGTGAGCGAGTGGAAGCCGTCGGACAGGATCGACACCGCGCCGGTCACATACCCGAGCGCGATCTTGGCCGCGGCGACGGCCAGGTTCAGGACGAGAACGCGGCGGAGGACTCGGACGACGGAAGTATGACGGTCCGCCAATTCACAATGCGAAATACAAAATGCAAACGCTACCCGCACGTAACAACGGGGTGAAGACGTCACGCCGTTCACCCCGCTGATGCAAACTCCTCATTGTTTGCATTTTGCCTTTTGCATTTTGAATCTCAGCCGCGCTCAGAACACGTGCGCGGTCGGTATGGGCCACCACCGGAGCTGCACCTTGCCGATGATGTACTTCTTCGGCACGAAACCCCAGTGGCGGCTGTCCGAGCTGTTGTTCCGATGATCTCCCATCACGAAGTAATAGCCTTCAGGTACGGGCGTGGGTCCGAAATCATCATGGCTGCGGAATTCTGGAGCGACGAAGCCATCGGGCATCGGCACGTCGTTGACGTACACGTGGCCGTCGACGATGCGGACGGTGTCGCCTTCCTCGGCGATCACCCGCTTGACGAATGATTTGTCGGGGTTGAGCGGGTAGTAGAGCATCACGATATCGCCGCGCCGCGGCGCGCTCACCCGGTACACGAACTTGTTGACGATCAGCCGGTCCTGGTCTTCGAGGGTCGGCGCCATGCTCTGTCCTTCGACCCGCGCCACCTGGAACCCGAACGTCACGATCAGGGTCGCGTAGATGGCCGCCGAGAACAGCGTCTTGAACCACGCGACGAGCTCGTCGCGCCAGACGTTGATCTGCTGCATCATCGCCGCGCTGCCGCGGTCGTCGACCTCGACGCGGGCGTCCGGGGACGGCCGCGCAGCGTCCTCTGTCGATCGCGCCGCGAGCGCGGCCTCGATCGGCACGTTCAGAGCAAACGCGGACGCCTCGGGGGAGGACGGCGGCGTTACAGCTTCAGGTATTCCCGGAGCCGTTTCGTTTGGGATCGGCTCACGGGGATCTCCGTGCCCTTCGCGTCTTTCATCCTCAGGATGTAATTCCGGCTGAACCAGGGGACTATCTCCTTTATTTTGTTGATGTTGACCAGGTGCGACCGGTGCACGCGCCAGAAGACATCCGGGTCGAGGCGCGCCTGCAAGTCGTCCAGTGTCCGGTGATTCGAGGCACCGGTCACCTGTCCTGTCACTATGTTAATCGACTCGTCGGCCAGCGAGGCATAGATGATGTCCTCCGCTTGGACAAGCAGGAACCGCTCCCCAACCTTCACCGCGACCTGTTCCCGGTGGATTGGGCGGCCCGACATCATCTTTACGATTCGTTCGAGCTGATCGTTCAGCGGGGCCCCGCCAGGTGTCCGTTCAGCGCTCAACCGGCGCCTCGCCCGCTGCATGGCCTGTTCGAGCCGGGCGGCGTCGACCGGTTTCAGCAGGTAATCGACGGCATTCACCTCAAAAGCCTGGATGGCGTGCTGGTCGAACGCGGTAACGAATATCAGCGCGGGTGACTCGTCGTCCCGCTGGAGCAGGCGCCGGGCCACTTCGAATCCCGTGAGACCCGGCATCTGAACGTCGAGAAAGACCACGTCGGGCTCGTGACGTTCAACGGCGGCGAGGGCTTCGATTCCGTTCCCTGCCTGCGCGACAATTTCGGCGTCGCCCAGCTGCTCGAGCTGAAAGCACAACTCATCCCGCGCCAGCCGCTCGTCGTCGACGACCAGTACACGTATCCCTGGCATTTACGAATGTTTCGTCACTCTCATGCGGTGATTTGCTCCGCGGCCATCAGTTCGGGAATCTCGATGCGCGCCTTCGTGCCCTTGCCCGGCTCGCTCGCGAGCCGGAGTTGGTAGGTCGCCCCGAAGATGACACGGAGGCGTTCACGGACATTTGCCAGGCCGATGCCGCTGGCCATGGGCTGATCGAGCCGGTCCAGCATGAATCCCATCCCATCGTCTTCGACTTCGATCACGACGCGCTGGTTCTCGCGCCAGCTGCGGATGACGATGGTGCCGATGCCGACTTTGCGGGAGAGTCCATGTTTGATTGAGTTCTCGACGAGCGGCTGGAGAATCATGCTGGGCACGACCACGTCGATGGTGTCAGGACCGATCTCCTTGCGGACGCGCAGCTTTGGTCCGAATCTCACGACTTCAATATCGAGGTATTCGTCTATCGATTCGAGCTCTTCGCGGAGCGTCACGAAATGTTCATGGCTGCGCAGCAGCCGGCGAAGAAGCCCTGACAGCTTGTTGATCAGCGTTCGCGCCGTCTCAGGCTGCGAGCGGATGAGCGACGAGATCGACGTGAGTGTGTTGAACAGGAAGTGCGGGTTGATCTGGCTCTTGAGCGCCTCGATCTTGGCGGCGAGGAGGAGCTTCTCCTGTTCCTGGAGACGATGCTCGATCCGGGCACTGTTCCAGATCTTGATCGGCGTCGCCACCGCGAGCACCGTCGCCAGGATGACCAGCAGCATCATCCCCGGTGACGGAGACCCGAGATCCGCGCCGGGATAGAACAGCCGGTCGACACCGAAGCGCGCGCCCAGCGTCTGCCGAAGGAGCTCGAGCGCGACCGGCGCGATCAGCAGCGCCAGCTGCCAGCTCACTCCAAGCTTGCGGACCATTCGCCACACGTGCTTGTAGAGGTCCATGAACACGAATGGAGTGAATTGCCAGATCGTCTCCTTCGGGCAGGCTTCGCGGAGGCCGCCACCCGCAAAGCCGCAGCCGATGGCGAATGGCACCGCGATGAACTCGCCGGCAATCAGCGCGGGCGTACCGACGAGTACACCCACGAGTGCGCCCGCGTAGGGACCTGCAATCAGTCCCGCGAGGAACGCCCCTTCGAGGGTGAGGTCGGCCGCTTTGTAGCTGAGAAGAAGGCGCGCGGCGACGCCCGCCATCAGCGGGATGCCGAAGGCCGCCGTGAACACCAGCCGATCGTTCCATCCACGGCGCTCGAAGATCAGGATGTGTCTGAACCTGTGATACCGGGCGAGCATCGTCGCAAGGACCGCCATGACGGCGAGCTTGACGACGAGCGTCGTCAGAAGGAACTGGTCGGCCGAGAGAAAGCGGGCGCCTTCAAGCACGGCCTATTTTACGCTGCGCCCGCCAACTCCCAACCACCAACGCCCAAGGCGCGAAACGCCGCGATTTCGGAACGACTTGGGAGTTGGAGGTTGGGAATTGGGAGTTGCTCAGATTATGATCATTGGATGATTGGTCCGCTGATTACCGGGTTTGTGACGACGTTCCGCCACATGTTCAAGCCGAAGGTGACGGTGAACTATCCGTACCAGAAGGTGCCGATGTTCCCGAAATACCGCGGTAAACAGGTCCTCATGCGCGACGAGAACGGTCTCGAGAAGTGCGTCGCGTGCGGTTTGTGCTCCGTGGCGTGCCCGGCGGATGCGATCTATCTCGAAGCGGCGGAGAACGACGGAACGGTGATGGCGGGACCACGCTACGCGTCCGTGTATCAGATCCACAAGACGCGCTGCATCTTCTGCGGCTACTGCGAGGAAGCGTGCCCGGTCTCGGCGATCTTCATGGGCAAGGACTACGAGCTGGCCGTCTACAGCAAGGATGACTTCATCTGGGACAAGGCGGACCTGCTCGTGCCGGCGGCGACGGACGCGAAAGTGCCGGCGACTGCCGCGCGCTGACGATGCTGGTCGGCGCCCTCGCCGATATCCACGGAAACTTCGACGCGATGCGCCGCGCCATGGAGCGGCATCCTGACGTGCCGTTCTGGTTGTGCGTCGGTGACGTGGCCAGCCGCAGCGGTGCGTATCCCGAACCGCCCGCGCCCGTTTACTGGATCAAGGGCAACAACGAGAACTTCGACCGCATCGCGGAATGGAAGGCGGGGCGCGATCAGGTGCCAAACCTGCACTACATCCCGAACGGCACGGCGTGGAAGGTCGGAGCGCTGAACGTCGCGGGCCTGGGCGGCACGTTTGCGCCCACGTGGTTCCGGACGGCCGCCGCGAGCCTGCCGCATCGGCCGAGCGACGACAAGCGGCGGCATTTCGTGCGGGAAGAGGTCGAGGCATGCAAGCGGCTGAGCGGGGTCGACATCCTGATGACCCACGAGGCTGCGCGGCCATTCATCGTCGTCGACGAGCCGGGCGGAGGAGCGAAGCCGCGGCGGCGCGACGCCGGCAAGCCGGCGATCAACGACGTGCTGGCGACAATGAAGCCGCGGCTGCACCTGTGCGGGCATCACCATCGGTTCGTCGAGACCGTCCGCGAAGGGGTACCGTCGGTCTGCATCGATCGCATCAACCGCTCGTACCTTCTGATCGACGCGGACACGTTGGAATATCAAAAGGTGGACCAGTAGGGCGGGTCCTTTTGGACCCGCCGGGAGATGAATGAGACCATTTCTGGAGGCGCTCGATGAACGCGTGCTCGTCTGCGACGGCGCGATGGGGACGATGCTGTACGCCAAGGGTGTGTTCATCAACCGCTGCTTCGACTCGCTCAACCTGATGTCCGCCGATACGGTCGCGGAGATCCACCAGGATTACGCGCGGGCCGGCGCCGACGTGCTCGAAACGAACACCTTCGGCGCAAACCGCATCAAGCTGCGAGGCTTCGGCCTCGGGGACGGTGTACGCGAGATCAACGTCGAGGGCGTCCGCATCGCGCGCAAGGCGGCCCGCGAGCAGGCGTACGTCGCCGGCGCAATTGGTCCGCTGGGCGTGCGCATCGAGCCATGGGGAAAGATGGGGACCGACGAGGCGCAGTCGTACTTCCGCGAGCAGGCGGAGGCGTTGCTCGAAGGCGGTGTAGACCTGTTCATCCTCGAAACCTTCCGCGACTTGAATGAATGCGGGGCCGCAATCGCCGCTGTTCGAAGCGTGAGCACGCTGCCGATCGTGGCGCAGATGACCATAGAAGACGACGGGAACACCCTGGATGGCACGCCGCCGGAGCAATTTGCGCCACAACTGGAGAAATACGGGGCCGACGTCATTGGGGTCAACTGCAGTATCGGACCCGCGCACATGCTGGAGACCGTCGAGCGGATGGCGTCGATCACCCGCGCGCGGCTCTCGGCGCAACCGAACGCAGGGCGGCCGCGTGACATCGAGGGGCGCAACATCTATCTCTCATCGCCCGAGTACCTGGCCTCGTATGCGCGGCGCTTCGTCCTCCAGGGCGTGCGGCTGGTTGGCGGATGTTGCGGTACCACGCCGGAGCACATTCGTCAGATCAAGGCAGCGGTCAAGCAGGTCGGTGCCGGGGGTGCGGTCGCCGGGTCTGCAAAGGCCCGGCCTGCCCGTCCAGAGGGTACGTCCGCTGCGGAGAGCGTAGCGCGGGTCCTTTCGGACCCGCCGGGTGTCTCGATCGTACCGACAGCGGAGAAGTCGCAGCTCGGCGCGGCGCTTGCCGCAGGACGCTTTGCGACGGTCATCCAGCTGCTGCCGCCGAAAGGACACGTCGGGGACGACCTCGTCGACCAGGCCCGCGCGCTGAAGATTCGGGGCATCGACGTGATCAGCATTCCCGATGGCCCGCGCGGTCCGCGCATGAGCGCACTGTCGCTCGCGGTGCTGGTGCAGCAGCGCGCGGGCATTGAGACCGTGCTGCAGTACTCGTGTCGCGACCGCAACCTCCTCGGCATACAGTCGGACCTGCTCGGCGCCCACGCGCTGGGCGTTCGCAACCTGGTGGTCGTTACAGGCCACGCGCGCATGGTCGGCGACTACCCGGACGCAACGGTGGTGTTCGACGTCGACTCCGTTGGTCTCACCAACGTCGTCTCGCGTCTCAATCGCGGTCTGGACATCGGCGGCCAGCCGATCGGTGCCCCGACAGGCTTTCATGTCGGCGTGATGATCAACCCTGGCGCCGAGAATCTCGATTCGGAAGTCCGCCGCTTCGAATACAAGGTCGAAGCCGGCGCCGAGTTCGTGATTACACGGCCCGTGTTCGACCCGGCGACGTTCGAGCGCCTGCACAAGCGGATTGCGCCGGCCGGGATTCCCATCCTCGCAGGCCTCTGGCCGTTCGAAAGCGTGCTGAATGCGGAGTTCATGGCCAACGAGGTGCCCGGAGTGCTCGTGCCCGAACCTGTGCTCGAGCGGATGCGAACTGCAGAGGAGGGTGCCGCCGCGACGGCTCAGGGAATTGCAATTGCACGAGAGACATTGCTGGCGATCCGAGGGATGGTGCAGGGCGTGCATGTCTCGGCGCCCGGCGGGCGAATTGATGTCGCGCTCGCGGTGTTGGATGGCGTCGTGTAATTCGGGGCTTGTTCGCTACCGCTGAGAACGCTATAGTCCCGGTCAGTCCGCTTTGCTGCCGGTGGGCGCTCAGCACGAAGCGTCCGAGTCGGACAGCTGCCCCATCCCGGAGGCCTTCAGAATGCTGTTCGACCGTGAGAACGATGATTTCGGATCCGACGTTGCGACTCGCGCACTGTCGGTGACCGCTGTCGAGACCGATTTCGTCGCGCGCGTGTACGAGAAGCAAGCGAGTTGGTACGACCTGTGGTTCGGTCCGACCCTGCACCACGGCCGGCTGGTCGCGATCGAACGCATGGGCATTGCACCGGACGACTGCATTCTCGAGGTCGGCGTCGGCACTGGAATCAACACGTCGCTCTATCCGCGGAACTGCCACGTCACCGGCATCGACCTCTCGTCGCAGATGCTCGAGAAGGCGCGCGACCGCGTGCAGCAGAAGAGGCTGCGCAACATCCGGCTGCTCGAGATGGATGCGTCGCACCTGATGTTCGCGGACGACTCGTTCGATATCGTCTACGCGCCATACCTGATCAGCGTCGTCCCGGATCCCGTGCAGGTCGTGAAGGAAATGCGTCGCGTCTGCCGGCCGGGCGGAAAGATCATCGTCCTGAATCATTTCCGGAGCGCGAACCCGATCCTCTCGCGCATCGAGCGGGCAATGTCGCCCTTCACCGTCCACGTCGGTTTCAAGTCGGATCTGGATCTCCCGGGTTTCCTCGCTCAGGCGGATCTTCAGCCCATCTCGATTGAGAAAGTGAACTTCCCGAGAATCTGGTCGCTGGTGACGTGTAGGAAAGACTAGACGTCGGAGACGTCGGTTCACTCTTCTCCGTGCTGCCGCGAGATGATCCGTACGTAAGAGCGGCGGCCGCCGGGCCGCCGCGAACTTCGAACATCGAACTGTGAATCTGAACACCGAACCGAACTTGAACACGAACTGCCGCCTTCGCGCGATGCGCTGCGGCGAGCCTCGCCGAAGCTTTAGCGGAGGCGGGAGAACCGTGAACTCAGAAGAGTGAACGGCGGTTCTCAGTTCTGATGTTCACACCTTCACCTTCGGCCTTCCCCTCGGCTTCTTCGGCGGCTTGTCGAGCGCCTTCAGCAGAATATCGGCGGCCACATCGGCGCCGTTCGTCTCGGGCTTCTTCTTGATCTTCGGCTGCGCCAGCAGCTTGTCTATGTGCAATTCCCACTTCCCGGCAAACAGATCGTCGTGGCCGATGAAGGCGTTGCGCACGTACTTCGGCATCTCCGCCACCAGCACGTCGTATTCGGGGAAGTGGCCGCGGGCGGTATAGAGCACCGCGGCGTCGTTCGCGATCGCCTCCGAGATGATCCCGTAGCCCGGCTTGGTGACGACGACCTCGGCCGCTCCGACGAGATCCTCGTAGCGCACACCCGCGTCGTACATTGCCTCTTCATTCACGCTGATGAACGATCCTTTGCGTTCGGCGGTTGGCATCTCCCTGCGGGTGCGGCCCAGAGGCAGGTTCGCCGTGGTGATCACGGTGTATTTCTTGAACTTCGCCAGCGCGTCTGTCTCGAGCCCGGGTATCCCGTAGCCGCCGAACGAGGCGAGCACGATCGGCTTGTCCGCCGGCAGCTTGAGCAGCTTGCAGACCTCTTCGCGGGTTCGCGTCGCGTGCCGCGCGATGAACGGGATGTCCTTGACGTTCGAGAAGTTCTCGAACCCGCCGGACATCGGCAGCCGTAACGCCATCGACGCTTTCCCGTATGCGGTTCGGATCGCCGGGAGGAGCGACGGCGCAAGCCGGACGCGCGGGTAATCCGCGTATATCCAGTCCCACGTGAAATTGCCCAATCCGATCGACGGGATGCCGGCCGCTCCGCCGACGGCAAACGCCAGCGGCGGGATGTCGCCGACGATCAGCCCCGCGCCAAGCTCGCGCAGCACGCGCGTCTCGCTCGCCGCGCGCGTCACGAGATCGCTGTGGAACGCCGATGCGCGGCGGATCGAGTCCGCTTCGTCCAGCGTCAGCGAGTCCACCTGCACAACGCCGGTGTCGGTCTCGAGCGTGCTGAACGTGACCTTGCCCTTGACGGTCAAGTCAAAGAGCCACCTCGGTGCGGCCGTCCTGACGCCGATGCGCGTTTCGGGTCGCTTGACCAGGATGGCGTTGATGACTTCGATGGTCCGTGAGGCGTGACCGAAGCCGTGGCCGGAGACGTAGAAGACGATTGCTGCCGGCAATTTACTTAACCGTGTCGACGGGCATTCTAGCGGCCCGTTTGAGCTGATTGGATAGGAGTGACAACTGTCTCCTCGAATGCGACCTTGATTACCTGGTCGAGCGTTTCCGCCGGCACGAAGGTCATGTCGCGCCGGAGTTCCTCAGGCAGCTCCGCGAGATCGGGCTCGTTGAGCGCCGGCAGAATGAACGTCTTGATTCCGAACCGCCGTGCGGCAAGCGCCTTCTCACGAATGCCCCCCACGGGAAGCACCAGGCCGCTCAGGGTGATCTCTCCGGTCATCGCCACGTCCTTCCGCACCGGCTGGTTCCGCGCCGCCGACAGGATCGCCGTCGCCATGGTGACGCCGGCTGACGGCCCGTCTTTCGGGATCGCGCCCGCGGGAACGTGGATGTGAAGGTCGTGCTTCGCCAGGAAATCGCCCGAGATCCCGAGCTCCTCGGCGCGCGACCGGATGTGGCTGAGGGCCGCGCGGGCCGACTCCTGCATCACGTTGCCGAGCTGGCCCGTGAGAATGATGTTCTGGTTTCCGCCCGGAAGCAAGGTCGCTTCGATGAAAAGCACGTCGCCGCCCGTCTCGGTCCACGCCACGCCGGTGGCGACGCCGGGCCGTGACACGCGAAAAGCCACCTCTTTCCTGAAGCGGGCGGGCCCGAGATAGTCGTCCACCTGGTCGCCGTCGATGATGGTTGTGTCCGGCGGGCCGGCGTCCGCCGGCCGCGACGCAATCCTGGCGGCGACCTTCCGCGCCAGGGCGCCAAGCTGCCGCTCCAGGCTGCGAACACCGGCTTCGCGCGTGTACTCGGAGATGACGACCCGCAAGGCAGCGTCTGTAATCTCCAGAGCTGCGGGGGGCAAGCCGTGCTCGGCTTCCTGCCGCGGCAGCAGGTATCGCCGCGCGATGTGGACCTTCTCCTCCTCGGTATACCCGGTGAGCGAGATGATCTCCATGCGATCGAGGAGCGCCGGGTGGACGGTGCTCAGCTGGTTTGAGGTCGCGATGAACAGCACCTTCGAGAGATCGACCGGAATCTCCAGGTAATGATCGCGAAACGAATGGTTCTGCGCCGGATCGAGCACTTCGAGCAGCGCGGCCGACGGATCGCCCTGGTACCCGCCGGCTGATACCTTGTCGATCTCGTCCAGCATGAACACCGGGTTCATCGACCCGGCCTGCTTCAGCGCCTGGACGATCCTTCCGGGGATTGAACCGATGTAGGTGCGCCGGTGTCCGCGGATTTCCGCTTCGTCGCGCACACCGCCGAGTGAGATCCGGACAAACTTTCGTTCCATCGCCCGCGCGATCGACTGCCCAAGCGAGGTCTTGCCCACGCCCGGAGGGCCGACGAAGCAGAGGATCGGCCCCTTCATGTCGCCTTTCAGCTTCCGGACGGCCAGGTATTCGACGATGCGTTCCTTGACCTTGTCGAGATCGTAATGATCCTCGTCCAGCACCCGCCGCGCCTCGACGGGATCGAGCCTGTCGGGCGTCGTCACGGACCACGGCACATCGAGGAGCCAGTCGATGTAGGTCCGCAGCATCTGGTATTCAGGCGACGCGGCGGTCATCCTGGCAAGGCGATCGACCTCGCGCATGGCGACCGCGTGGACCGCCTCCGGCAGCTTGGCTTCTTCGATGCGCGTCCGCAGCTCCACGAGCTCGTTGCCTTCGCCCTCGCCGAGCTCCTGCTGGATCGCCTTCATCTGCTGGCGCAGGTAGTACTGGCGCTGCGCGTCGGTCATCTCCTGCTGCGCCTGCGATTCGATCTTGGTCTTCATCTCCAGCAGGGAGATCTCGCGCGTGAGCGCCGCTTCGACCGCTTCCAGCTTCTTCAGTACGCTGTGTTCCTCGAGGAGCGCCTGCTTGTCCTCTGGCCTCATGTCGATGAGCGTCGCGAGGACGTAGATGAGGCGCAGCGGATCGTCGATGTTCATGACGACGCCGCGCAGCTCTTCGGAGAGGCCGGTCGCCAGCCCCATGGCTTTTTCGATCAGATCCTGGACGCGGCGCATGTGCGCCTCGACCTCGATCGTGCGCTCGACCGTCTCGGGCATCGGCGTGATCTGCGCGCGCATCGAGGTGCCGGTGCGCGTGACCACGTCCGCGCGGACGCGGGCGATCCCTTCGATAATGATGTTGATGCCGGCGCCGGCCTTCGCCATCTGGCGGACGATGCCGACCGTGCCGGTGCGGTGCACGTCTTCCGGGTGCGGATCGTCGGCCTCGCTGTGCTGCAGCAGGAGCAGCACGAGGCGATCGGATCCCAATGCGCGGTTGACGGACTCGATAGAGACCTGTCGATTGACCGCAAGCGGCTGCAGCGTCAGCGGAAACGCGACGGTGCGGCGGAGCGGCAGAACGGGAAGCTCGGAAGGGAGCGTCGGCAGTGTTGGTTCGGCCATTGAGCCAACTGCGGCCGAGCCGGAGCCCGAGTGCGGCAGCTGTGACCGTTCCAGTCTATCGTGATAGGGCGCTTTTGAAATACTCAAATCGCAGACAGAAGGTCAGCCAATGGACGAGCGACAGTTTTTCACCGAGAAACCCGAGCAGCGGCCGGCGCGCTTTCAATGCCCTCGATGCCGCCGGACCAACGACTACAGCATCCGCTGGATGCGGCGCACGAAGAAGCCGCACGTTCCCGGTGGCGCCGACGCGCGCGATCGCGCGATGTTCGACAAGGTGAAGGACCATCTCGTCCGCATTGATGACGACGTTACCTGTAAGACGTGTGGCAAGCGCTTCGAGATTCCATCTCATCGTGCCCTGGTGTTCCTCGAGGAGCTGGAGGGGTTGCCGCAGGTGGACGAATTCGAGGATCAGGAAGATCAATAAGGAATCGGCACACCTTCGCACAACAGGGAACTGGAATCGAGCTGCGCCAGATACGCGATTGTTCCGCGATCCTTTCGCGACTGGGCGATGCAGCGCAGCCGGCGAAGCGTGGCGGCATCGAGACGCGCGCCGCGATCACGTACCAGCGTGATCATGTAGGCGCGTTCGCTCACCACCGCCGCCTCGAGCGGCGTCAGCATCGCCGGCGCATGCAGTCGCAGCGGGATGCGCGCCAGCTCGGCGCGATTCATGTCGGTCGTCGCCGACATGACCACGACGTCGGCAACATCCCGGTTGCCGGCAGCTTCGGCAACCGATCCAGGCACGGGCGCCAGGATCAACGGGCGGTCAGCGACGAACGCCGACATCCCCGACAACCCGGTCATCACGCCTGCGACGACGCCCGGAAGAGCGATGGCGGCCAGCAGGAGTTTCCCGAATCTCACAGAGTCCACGTCAGTTTTCTCCCCAGAGTCGCCCGAATCGCGGCCACAACAGGTATGGATTGGTTCTGCCGCGATACAGTGCCTCGTCGCGAAGTCGCAGCGTCAGACGTGCGTCAGTCTCTGGTACCGGCGGGTCGTGATAGGGCGGCATTCGCAACACCCATTCGCTGCGCGCGTCGAACGCGCCCCGCTGGAGTCGATACTCCAGCCCCACCGCGCGGAAAGCCCAGGCGCTGCTGATACACAGCACGATCACCAGAACAGGCAGTCGCAGCGACTCGCTCGTCCCTGCCGCAAGCCGCCGCGCCAGCTCTGCGACCGCCAGGAAGACCACGAGCGCGTAAAAGACACCGGCGGCGCTCATGATCTCGCTCTTGGCGTAGGCGTACGACAGCGCGGCGCTGCCGGCCAGCACCGCAAGTGATGTGAGCGGAATCGGATCCCGCCAGCGGCGCCGTCCGTTGGCGCCTCGCGTCGACATGTACCAGACGGCAAGGGCCGTCGCGACGAGCGACGTGCAGATATCGTTGAGATAAAACAGCTGCTGAAAATCCCCGGCTTTCAACGCGCCGACCGCCGTCCACTGGCCGGCGATCGGTTGCGAAAGCGGAACAGTGAGCGCCGACGAGAGGATCGTGTACGCGTAGAGCACCCACGGCCTGCCTCCAAAGCCGACGCGCAGGTCAGTGGTCGACAGCATCGCCGTGCCGAATCCCGTCTGGCGCTCACCGACGGCGTTTCCGATCATGTGGAGGCCGCCGACGCGCAGGATCACGTAACCGACGGTGAGAGCCGCGATCGCGACGAGCGCTCCGCGCGAGATTCCACGGAGCCCCGCAGCGTAGGCGGCGAAAGCCACCGTGGCCACGACAAGACCGGACTCGAGCGTCAGTGATGCGATCGCGAAGCAGGCACACGCCGCCACGTCGACGGCCAGACCCGCCGCGCCCCTCGATTTCGCTCGCCCCTCGACACGCTGGGGACGACCCTGAGCTGCGTCGAAGCGTCGGGGCGCCCTGAGCCACGTCGAAGGGCGTGCCTGCGCCAACGCGAAGACCATCAGGCAATAGATGGCTACCAGAAGAAAGTGATTGATCGGATACGCCTCCCGGACCATTCCCGTGAACGTGTGAAGTCCGGTCAGTACGAGGAGCGCAAAGGCGAGCGCCGCAGCGTCCGCCCAGCTTCGTGGACGTGCGACGAGCGTGAACAGCCCGATGAGTACTGCCGCCGTGGCAGCGTGAAACCCACGGAAGACGAGGTTGTATCGATCGCCGAGCGCGTGCGCGGCGTCGAGGAGTCCTTTTGTCACCGTCTGACGCATGGGGCGCAGCATGGTCCTCGACGCGTACAGCCCCTGCGTAAACGCGGCCGCGATCGATGGAGTCTTGTCCACCGCCTCGAGAATCTCGACGCTGTCGGAGACCTGGATGGGAATCCGGTAGACGCTCGCCGAGACCGCGACGGCAAACAGGGCGGTGAGGATCCACGCGGCGTGCGATGGCTTCACGCGGCGTCTCTCAAAAGAGGCGTGGGACCAGCCTCCATCGGACCTCGCGCATGTACTGGTCGTACGTGCCCTGTGAGGAACGGCGGAGCGAGCGCTCTTCGAACGGGATGGCTATCAGCAGGTACGCGCTGCTCGTCACCGCGAACACGAGCCTCGTGAGCGTCATCACTGGCACGGCAAAGACGATGAGGAACCAGCCGGAGTAGATGGGATGCCGCACCCAGCCGTAGGGGCCGCGGGTTTTGAATTCCATCAGCGGCACGGAGGGCGGGTCTTTCTGGATCGGCCGAGCGTCAGTGTCGAGCTGCCTCAAGCCGGACAATTCGCGGATATCGATGAGAAACGCGCTCCGTAGCGACAGCCACATCCCCACGATCTGCGCGGCGACAATGCACCACGCCAGCACTGGTTGATCCACACGCCACACCACGCCAGCTACGGGGCGCCACAGCGCACACACCGCGATGAACAAGGCGCTCGCGATCCAGACATAGACCGATCGTTCGAGCGCGCCGACGAAACGCGTAATCAATTTACGGAACACGTCGCGAGCGAACAGGCTGTGATGCAGCGCGAAGACGCTGAAGAGCACCACGTCTGCGGTGATCGCGCGATAGCTGATCGGACCGACGGTCTCGCGCCCGAAGACCACGACGTAGCGGTAGACGAAATAGAGGAGAGAGTCGACGAAGAAGAGCAGGCCACCCAGCGCGAGCAGGCGCGCAAAGCGCGGAGGTACGGCGCCGGTCTGTCGCACGACCCGTATTATAGTGACGCCATGCCGGTCAACGGCGTGCCGCGGGTCGTGATCAGCGGAATCGGCGTCGTCTCGCCGTTCGGCGCAGGACGCGAGTGCTTCTGGAGAAACGTCAGTCGCGGCGTCAGCGGCACGCGCGCGATCACCCAGTTCGATGCATCGACCTATCCGTGCCGCGTGGCCGCGGCCGTTCCACCCGTATCGATTGAGTCCGCGGTCGCGCTCGAGGGAGACGACGAATCGGAAGGGCGCTCCGACCCGAAACGCTATTCACGAGCGGCCCTGTTCGGCGTCGTGGCCGCGCGCGAGGCGTGGTGCGATGCGGGGCTGCGCGCCGGCCTGACCGGCGGCGGGGTGCTGATCGGCAGCGGCGGCGGCGGGATCGACATCGGCGAGAAGCAATACGAGGATTTCTTCACGGCGGGCGGCCGTCACGTGACGCCGTACGCAATCGCCGTCGGCATCTGCGGGATGGTGTCGAGCGAAATTTCGATTTCCCTCGGCCTTCGCGGGATCAGCCACGTCCTCTCGTGCGGGTGCACGAGCTCTACCGACGCGCTTGGCTATGCCGCGTCGCTCATTCGCGCCGGTGAGTACGACGTGCTGCTGTCGGGCGGCACGGATGGATGCGTGTTGCCGGGTATGATCTTCGGTTTTTCTCGCATGCGCGCGGTGTCGACGCGGTACAACAACCGTCCGGAGACCGCCTCACGGCCGTTCGACCGCGGTCGCGACGGGTTCGTTCTCGGCGAAGGCGCCTGGATGTTCGTGCTCGAGCGCGAAGACCGGGCGCTGGCACGTGGCGTCCGCCCATACGCCCGCGTCGAGGGATACGGCTCGACCTGCGACGCCTATCACCGGGTGCAGATGGATCCCGACGGCGACGAGATCGTACGGTGTATCGAGATGGCGATCGATCGCGCGCACCGGCGTCCGGAGGAGATCGGCTACGTCAATTACCATGGCACGTCGACGCAGCTCAACGACACGATCGAATCGCGCTGCGTCCGCCGCGTGTTCGGCGAACACGCGGATCGCGTGCCCGGGTCGTCGACCAAATCGATGATTGGCCATCCGCAAGGCGCGAGCGGAGCCGCGGGGGTCGCGGCCACGGCGATGGGAATGCGCCACGGCATCCTGCCACCGACGATCAATCTCGACGAGCCCGACCCTGACTGCGACATGGACTTCATTCCCAACACCGCCCGCGCTGCTGATATCGAGGCCGCGCTCTGTAACTGCCTCGGCTTCGGTTCCAAGAACAGCGCGCTGGTGCTCGGACGCGTCCGGTGACGCCCGACGTACTGATTGTCGGCGCTGGCCCCGCCGGCAGTGTTGCGGCGCTTGTACTCGCCCGTGCTGGCGCCCGCGTGCGGCTCGTCGACCGCGCCCGTTTCCCTCGCGACAAGCTGTGCGGCGACACGCTCAATCCCGGAACGCTCTCGATCCTCGATCGCCTGGGCATTGCCGGTCCTGTGCGGCAGCGCGCGCTGGCCATCACCGGCATGAACGTCACTGGGCCGCGCGGGACGACGGTGTCTGCTGACTATCCACACGGCCTCCGAGGCGCGGCGATCACGCGGCGGGACCTGGATATCATGCTCGTCGAGGCGGCCACCAGCGCCGGTGCCGGATTTGACAGCGGGATCATCGTCCGCGCCCCGCTGATCACGACCGACAGCGCGCGTGTCATTGGCGTGCGTGTTGCCGCCAGCGGCGACGATCACGATGTTCACGCACGCGTGGTCATCGCCGCCGATGGGCGCCATTCGAAGATTGCCTTCGGGATGGGTCTGGCCAAATACGCGCCGACGCCAAAGCGGTGGGCCTTCGGCGCGTACTTCGTCGACGTTGACGGCATGTCAACGCACGGCGAGATGCACATCCGCGCCGACGGCTACATCGGGATCGCGCCGCTACCCGGCGGCGTCACCAACGTGTGCGTGGTGCGCGATCTCAAGAACATGTTCCACGCGCAGCGGATCAACGCGGATCGCCTTGTTGCGTCGGCGGTCATGGACGATCCGATGCTGCGCCACCGTTTTGTGCGCGCCCGCCAGGTCGCCGACGTCACCTCGCTTGGCCCGCTGGCGGTTGACGCCGTCACCGCCGGATACCCGGGACTGCTGCTGGCGGGCGATGCGGCGGGCTTCATCGATCCGATGACGGGAGATGGCCTGCGGTTCGCGCTGCGCGGCGGCGAGCTGGCGGCGGAGGCCGCACTCAGGGAGTTGTCCTCCGGGTCGCCCGCGTGCGACAGCCTCTGGGCAGCGCGCGCCCGGGAGTTCGGTCCGAAGTGGCGCATCAACCGAGGCCTTCGGACGCTGGTGAATTCCCCGCGCGCCGTCGGGGCGGCGGCACGAGTCGCGAAGCTGTGGAGCGCTCCGGTCCGCCTGCTCGTTCGGGTGGCGGGTGACTTGAATCTGGTCCCCGACGTTGCGTCCTGACGTCCTCCTCTCGATCGTGTCGCTCGCCGCAGCGCTGGGCCTGATGCTTGGCGAGCTGGTCCTGTCGCGTTCCAACGAGACGACGCTCCGCCGGCGCGGTGCGATCGAGCCGGCTGGCGACGTCTACCGAGCGTTGGCGTGGGCGTACCCGATGATGTTCGTGACGATGGCGATCGAGGGCGGCGTCGCCGGGCCGCCATCGCGTGCGATGACCGCCTCGGGTGTGGTGGTATTTCTCGTCGCCAAGGCCTTCAAGTTCTGGGCGATCTCAACGCTTGGCCCGCGCTGGACGTATCGCGTCCTTGTACCGCCCGATGCTCCGCTCGTGACCAGCGGTCCGTATGCGTGGATGCGGCATCCGAACTACCTCGCCGTCTTCGGCGAAATCGCGGGATTCGCGATGCTGGCCGGCGCCCCCTTCACCGGGGCGATCTCATTGATCACGTTTGGGGGATTGGTCAGGAAGCGGATTGCGGTGGAGGAGAGAGCTCTCGGCCGGGGTGGCGTTTGACTTGCAATTTCGGGCGACGCTTGCAGCCAAACAGTGAAATATACTTACCGTAATTCGATGACAAAAGCAGCCGGAAGCGGACGAGGTGGACAGTGAAGTTGGCAGGTCGGCTTCTCGTCGCGTGTCTCCTCCTGGTGGTCATCGCTGCCTTCCTTCGCGCTCAGACGCGACCGGCCCCGGATTCCCCATTTGAGGCGGCCGGTAAGGCTCTCAATCTCGGACAGTACGACCAGGTTGCTCGGCTCGTCGGATCGTCGAATGATCCTCGGGCAATTGCCCTGCGTGCGCGTATCGACATCGATCACGGGCGTTACGCTGACGCGGAAAAGCTGCTTGCCGCGCCTGCCGGTGCCGCTCCCGGCAGCGACGCAGCACTCGAGCTGGGCCGCCTTCAGCTGTATCTCGGCAAGCGCGCGGAGGGCACGCGCACCCTCGAGCGTCTGATCTCCACGAGCCCACAGTCGACTGCTGCCGATTTCGTCCGGCTTGGCGAAGCGGAGCGTGCGCTCGGCCAATTCCAGGACGCGAACGCGGATTTTCGTGACGCGAGCCGCATCGCACCCGACAACGTGGCGATGAATGTCGGGTGGGGCGAGCTGTTCGCGGAAAAATACAATCGCGCCGACGCCGCCAAATCATTCCAGGCTGCGCTCAAGACCGAGCCGGACAACGTCCGCGCGAAAGTCGGCATGGCGCGCCTCATGACGGACCAGGATCCACCCGCCGCGCGCCAGATACTGGAAGAGGTGCTCAAGACGAACGCGACCTACGTCCCCGCGCATGTGCTCGGAGCCGAGATCGCGCTCGACGAAAGCAAGCGCGACGACGCGAAGGCGTCGCTTCGCAAGGCGCTCGACGTGAATCCGAACAGCCTGGAGGCGCGCTCGCTCGACGCCGCGATTGCATTTCTCGAAGCGCGAACCGGCGACTTCGAGGCGCAGATGGCCGAGATTCTCAAGATCAACCCGCGTTATGGCGAGGTGTACCGTCTGGCGGGAGAGATCGCGTCGCACAACTACAAATACATCGAGGCCGCTGAGTTCTCGAAGCGCGCGGTGGCGCTCGACCCGGACAGCCCACGCGCCGCTGCGGCCCTGGGGTTGCAGCTGCTTCGCACGGGCGACGAGCCGGGGGCACGCGTGTCGCTCGAACGGGCCTTCAAAGGCGATCCGTACGACGTCGTTACCTTCAACCTGCTCTCGATGATGGATTCGCTCGACAAGTTCGAGACGATCCGGGACGGCGACGTCGTCATGAAGTTCAGTCCTGACGAAGCGGCCGTGATGCGCGAGTACGCGGTGCCGTTCGCCAAGGAGGCGCTCGCGTCGCTATCGAAGCAATGGGATTTCAAGCCGGCAGGACCGATCCTGATCGAGATGTTTCCGAAGCACGACGATTTTGCCGTGCGAATTATGGGATTGCCGGGCATGATCGGCGCGCTCGGCGTCTGCTTCGGCACCGTCGTGGCGCTCGATTCACCGAAGGCGCGGCCACCGGGCGAATTCAGCTGGCAGGAGACGCTGCTGCACGAGTTGACGCACGTCATCACGCTGCAGATGTCGAACAACCGCGTGCCTCGGTGGCTCACCGAGGGCATCTCCGTGTGGCAGGAGCGCCATGCAAGGCCGGATTGGGGCCGTGAGACGCACGTGCCGTTCGCGCAGGCGCTCGAGCAGGACAAGATCCTGAAGTTGAAGGATCTGAACGAAGGCTTCCAGGACCCGAAGATGATCGTGCTCGCCTATTACGAGGCGTCTCTCGTGGTCGATCATTTGATGAAGACGTACGGGCCCGCGAAGATGAATGTCCTGCTGCGGGCGTATGGCAAGGGGCTCGATACTGAGGCCGCGCTCAAGGAGGCGTACGGCGTTTCGATCGATCAGATTCAGCAAGGCTTCGACGCAGTGCTCGACCGCGACTTCGGCGCGCTGCGGCGGGCGATGAAACGCATCGACATTCCGGCGGACGCGACCGTCGAGCAGATCACGGCGCTGGCCCAGTCGAATCCCGAGAGCTTCGCGGTGCACATGCGTCTGGGAGCGGCGCTGCAGAAGGCGGGCGATACCGCCGGCGCCATCCGCGAACTCGAACGCGCCGCCGAGCTGATCCCGGGGCTCACCGGCGAGCAGAATCCACACGTGGCCATCGCGAAGATCGCCATCGAGAAGGCTGACACGACGCGTGCCATCCAGGCGCTGGACGCGTTCCTCAAAGTGGATGGGAACGAGGTCGAATTCGCCCGTAAGCGAGCCCAGCTCCTCGAACCGCTTGGCGATGCTGCGCGAACGGCTGCGGCCTATGAGCGCGTCATCGACGTCGATCCGTTCGATACCCACGCGCAGACGATCGTCGGCCGCCGGGCGCTGCAGCGGAAGGATGCACCGGCCGCGGTGCATGCATTCCGTGCCGCGCTCGCCTCGCAGCCGCCGGACAAGGCGGCCGCCCACTTCGATCTTGCGCAGGCCTATTTGATCGCCGGCCAGGCCGCGGACGCGAAGCGTGAGGCGTTGTCGGCGCTCGAGATCGCGCCATCGTTCGAGGCGGCCCAGGAGCTTCTGCTCAAAATCGTCGAGCAGCAGGCGGCACCGCGAGGCGGTGCGTAAGCCGGTCACACATCGTGCCACCACTCGACGCGCTGGCGCTCCGGCCGTCGAAACACGATCACGCCGCTGAGTCCCGCGACAAATCCCGCCACGTGCGCCCAGAACGCGATGCCGCCTCTCCCGCCCGCCGTGGCGGTGGCAATGGATCCGATGCCACTGAGAAACTGCATCACGAACCAGATGCCGAGAAAGAAGATCGCCGGCACCTCGATGATTTGAAAGAAGAAGAAGAGCGGCACCAGCGTGACGATGCGTGATTTCGGATACAGGACGAAATAGGCGCCCATGACGCCGGCAATCGCGCCGCTGGCGCCGACCATCGGCACCACCGAATCGGGCGCCGTGATCGTCTGCGCAAGCGCCGCGGCGGTTCCGCACAGCAGGTAGAACACCAGGAATCGCCCGTGCCCCATGCGGTCTTCGACGTTGTCGCCGAAGATCCAGAGATAGAGCATGTTGCCCGCGACATGAAACAGTCCGCCGTGCAGGAACATCGAGGTCAACACAGCGACCCACGAGAAGGCCGCCGGCACCAGGCCGAAGTACAGCGTGAAGTCGTTCACCGCGCCGCCGAGCGTGAGCTCGTACAGGAACACCAGCACGTTGGCCACGATGAGCGAGATGGTGACGATCGGTGTCGTGCGCGAGGGGATGATGTCGCGGAGGGGAATCATGTTCGTCTACGGTCTGCCGTCTACCGTTGCGTGGAGTACATTACACCGGGCAAGGTACATACCCGACGGTAGACCGTAGACGACGATGATCTGCACACACTGTGGAACCGAGATCGCCGACAAGGCGCTGATCTGCTATCGATGCGGGAACGCGACGACGGAGCCGAGGGTCAAGCCACCGTCTCAGGGGCCGCTGTTCGAGCGGCCGCGGCGGTCGCGCATGCCCGTCGTCGCGATTGTGGTGCTGATTCTGCTGGCCTTGCTCATTGCGTGGGCTATCGGCCTGCGGCCGTAAATCCCAAATCCCAAATCTCAAGTTCAAAATTCCAACTGACTACCGCTCCTTGACTCCTTCAGAGATGCGCTCGAGGGTGTCGCCCGTACGCTTGTCCTTCGCTTCCTTCACCGCGATGTCGCCGAGCGAGACGATGCCGACAATTCGTTCGTTTTCGACGACCGGGAGCCGTCGGATCTGGTGCTCGCTCATCAGCTCTTCGGCCTCGCGCGTCGACATGTCGGGAGTTGCGTACACGATACCGGTCGTGACGATCTCGCGGACCGGACGGTTGAGCTGCCCCTCGGCGACGGCGCGGATCACGATGTCGCGGTCGGTCAGCATGCCGACTGGACGCCCGTTATCGACCACGGGTACGGCGCCGGTGTCGCAGTCGCGCATGATGCGGGCCGCGCTCTGAATGCTGTCGCCGGGTGATACGCATTCCGGGTTACTTGTCATGACTTCTCGGATATTCATGGGCTGCACTCCTCGCCAGGTTGACTCACCTGCTGGCAACGCAATGGGTAGCAAGACGCACGCCTGCCAGCCACTGTGCGGGCGCGTGACGCGCGGTGCGACGGTTGCTCGGCCATATAATCGAGACAGATGACCGTTCGTCCCCGCGCGATCGTGGTGGTCACGGCGCTTGCGGCGTTCACCGTCTTCTGCGTCGTCCAGGATCGCGTCACTGCGGCGGGCGCCAGGCGTTACGCGACCCTGCAGCGGGACGCGCTCGCGGGGCGAGGGCAGGCAGTGACCATTGACGAGATCATGCGTCCCGCGGTCAGGGAGTCCGTGCACGAGGGGCTGTTGTGGGGCGGTGGGGTACTGGTCGCTGGTCTGGGTATGGCCGGTGCGGTGGCGCGGGGTCGGCGATGAACAAGGGCCTCATCTACGACTGGAATCGCGAGGAGCCCGTCGCGCCGCCGACGATCGTCATGCTCGACGATGAGACGCTGCGCGACGGCCTGCAGTCCCCGTCGGTGCGTGCGCCTTCGATCGAGCAGAAGCTGGGCATCCTTCGTCTGCTGGATCAGATCGGCGTCGACACAGCGGACATCGGGCTGCCTGGCGCGGGACCTCATGTCGTGCGGGACGTCGAGCGTCTGGCGCGCGAGATCGTCGACTCGAAGCTGAAAATTCGCGCCAACTGCGCGGCACGGACGGTCGTCAGCGACGTGCAGCCGATCGTCGAGGTGTCGCAGCGCGTCGGGCTGCCAATCGAATGCTGCTGCTTCATCGGCTCCAGTCCGATCCGTCGCTACGCCGAGGACTGGACGGTCGATTACCTGCAGCGGTGCACGGAGGAAGCGGTCTCGTTCGGCGTCAACCACGGCCTGGAGGTCATGTACGTGACCGAAGACACCACCAGGTCGGACCCCGATACGCTGCGTAAGCTGTTTACCACCGCCATTCGAGCGGGGGCGTCGCGCATCTGCATTGCCGACACCGTGGGTCATGCCACCCCCGCAGGCGCACGTGCCGTCGTCGCATTCACCAGGCAGATCATCGAAGACATGGGCGCCCATGTCGGCATCGACTGGCACGGGCACCGCGACCGTGACATGGGGACGATCAACAGTCTTGCGGCACTGGAAGCAGGCGCCACACGCGTGCACGGCACGATCCTCGGCATCGGCGAGCGGGTCGGCAACACGCCGATGGACCTGCTGATGGTGAACCTCGTGCTCATGGGATGGATCGAGCGCGACCTCACCAGCCTCAACGACCTGGTGCGCGCCGTGTCGGATGCGACTGGCGAACCGATTCCAGACAACTACCCGGTGTTCGGACGCGATGCCTTTCGCACGGC
>Ga0070699_100001140_pt1 | contig 24691 bp, 29 predicted proteins | sample KBSK1503metaG_FD_65473 | JGI IMG/M metagenome (GOLD analysis project Ga0070699, IMG submission 65473) | Corn, switchgrass and miscanthus rhizosphere microbial communities from Kellogg Biological Station, Michigan, USA - KBS K1-50-3 metaG | ecosystem: Host-associated > Plants > Roots >...
TAGCGCCTATCGTTACAGCGCGCAAGGAGGAGCGGAGGATTGACCTGTGGATGAACACGGCCAAGGCGAACCGGCGGAGGAAGTCCTAGCGCCACCACCTCCGCCACCACGGCCGCGTCTGGTGCGGGCATGGCTCGGGAAGCCCCCGCTTTGCGGCCTGGGCCAGCCGGCGGCCAGCGTCGACCATGGCCTCGTCCTTCTCGCGCTGACCGATCCCCTGCATCACCCCGGCGAGGAGTGCCTGCGCCGCGGGGTGAGATGGAGGTGATGGCTCGGCTCGCCAATCCACAAAGCAACCCGGCGGCACGCACATCTGAAACCTGACGGCCTTGTCGGCCCCGCGCGTCCGGCGCCAATCCGCGAGGGAGATGACGTTGTGGTGCGCCCGGAGCGTCATGGCGACTCCTCCACCAGCAAGCGTTGATCCGCTCGCACTGGCCGCAGCATCTGCAGGAAAACGTCGATGTTCGCGGTGCGCACCGGGCGGAACCGATAGCCGAGGAAGAACTGCTCCACACGCACATTTCGTCCGGTACGGCTGATGTAGAGCCGGATGGGGTTGCGCACCTCCTCCAGGAGGATCGCGAAATCGTCGTGGCCGAAGGGCCGGGCGCAGAAGATGTGTCGGATCGCGTAGATGCCACCCTCAACCGGAAGGTTGGTGTCGCGGTACGTCGGAGTCAGACCGCCCGCTCGGTTCGGGGAGGCGTCGACGCAGATAACATGCTGCCCGACGCGGAAATGGAAACTCATGGCAACCTCCCCGGTGCATGAATGCGCGCCCCGATAGTGTCCGATCGGGGCGCGAGTGCGGCGGACCTACGCGCTGCGGTCGCCGCGCTTGTCAGAACGGTCGCCGCAGGTGCTCCCACGTAACTCGGAACACTTCCCCCCGCGGCGTCCGCCGCAGGCGCATTCCGGCCTCAGTCATGACGGTCAGCATCCTGGCGCGGGTCGGATGCTTGGTTTCCAGCGTGCCTGGAAAGTAGCTGCTGCCGACTTCCACAACGACCAGACAGCCGTGCTCCAGGGGCACGTCCGGGTCGCAGACCAGCATCCGCTCAGGGGTCATCCGGACGTTGAACGCGTTCGGCCCGTTTTCGTTGGTGACGTACGGCACGCCGGTCTTGGCGTCGATCTCCACAGCAGCGGCGAGGAGGTCGTCTTCGGTTAGCTGGCGTTTCTTCATGACTGGCGACCTCCATCGAGATCGTGCAGCACGCCAGCCTTGCTGACCCCATTGCGAAGCTCCGCGAGTCCTGCCCAATGCCGGCAGAGCGCGGCGAATTGCTGGCGCTGGACGGGCGAGGCTTGGTCAATGTCCTCTGATCGCAGACTGCCCATGAGGGCGATGATCCGCTCGATCATGGCGAGGCCTCCTCGGAGAGCGACCCGGAGAACTGCAGCACCGCCTCGATCAGGCGCGCGGCGGGGCCGGTAAACACGTCCTCCTCGTCCTCCGCCTCCATGAGCTTGCCGTCGACAACGTCGCCGCCGTAGCGGGCGACCTCGGCACGGGTCACGAGGTCCTCGAAGGACCGCGGCGGGTTCGGGATTTCCGCTTCCATCGCGGCGATCTCGTCAAGCCACTGGGCACGTTCCGCTTCCGCGCGGTCGCACTCTGCGCCGGGCAGCAAGCGGCTCGCGACCTGAAGCGCGGTATCTGCCTTCGCCATGGCCTTCCTGAGCCTGATGCGGAGGTCGGAGATCGGCGCCTCGTGGGCTGCGGTGGCGCCGACGCGTTTCAGGATGGCCTCGATCTCGTCGGGGCGGGGGCTCCTTGGGGAGCTGTTGATCAGCGCCACGATCGCGGCGGCGGCTTCGGCGGCGAGTCGGGGTTGCAATGCCATGTCAGCTACTCCATACGGTTAAGACATGAACGGATTAGGCTACGAAAAAAACATGGTTGTCAAGGTTATGAGCCGCACAAAGTCGACTCGCGGCCTACTGGGCGCCAATCAGAACGGCATGCTCACCCCTCGGCAGCTCGCAGCCGCACGCGCATTGCTGGATTGGAACCGCGACGATCTCGCAGCGAAGTCGCGCACGTCCAAGGATACAATCTTCAACTTCGAGGCGCGCGGCAGCAATCCCAAGCTTGGCACCGTGCAGGCTTGGATTGCGGCCCTGCACAAGGCGGGCGTCGAGCTGCTCGACGAGACGGACGACACCGGGCCTGGGGTGAGGCTCAGGAAGCGGCGCTAAGCCGTGTCCGCGGCGGAGATGCTCTCCGACGGTCGGGTGGCTGCCAAACTTCTGAGAGAGCTTTTAGCTGCCTGAACGGAACGCCTCGTCGTGGCCTTTGGCTAGGTCTGCTCGGAGCCGCATCAAAACGCCGGCGATAGTGAGCGGCGGCCACTGGAGCATCTGCTCGTAGAGATCGCGTGCCCATTCGGGGCAGGAGCCGCGCTCGTCGGCCCATTCGGCGATTTCGGATGCAACCCGCTTGCCTGACGGCAGGTCGTTGCTGCCGTTCATTAGGTCGACCAGCTCCACCATGTCGCAGGTCGCCGCGATGAGGCCCCACTGCTGCTCGGTAAGCACGGGGATCGCGGCTTCGGCGAGACGCCGGAAGCGACCGAGATCGATCGCGATCAGGCGCGCAGTCGTCGCCGCCACAGCAGCCCCCTCGGCGCGGTAGATCGTGAACAGGTCGGCGCTGATTTGGATGGCCTCCTGCTCCTGCGGCAGCTCATCCGCGTTCCGCAATGACATTGAGCATACCCCTAACACGCTATCGGACAATGCGCCGACCACACCACGGCAAGCGGTGTACAGTCAACGCCGACGGTGGACCGCGCGCCGCAGGAGCCGCTGGCGCCGTTCCGGCACGGCAGCCTATGGCACCCTCTCCTCGCCGCTCCTTGCGCCCGAAACCGCCCTTTCCTGTGAGCGCGACCCGAAGCCAATGCGCCTCAGCCGCTGTCGCCAGGAGTTGGAGACCGCAACCCGCTTCCTGATGCCCAGCGCCTCCCGTATTACCTCGGCCTGCTCCGGCGCCGGCAGGTCATGCAGCCGGGCCACGCCCTCGTCGTCTCCGTCCTGGGTGATGGCGCAGAACGCGGCCAGCTTGGCTCGGACGGCGCTCCAGTGCCGGGCAGACCGGCCGGACACGTACATGACCCACGCCTTCCCGTCCGTGTAGATGTGGCCGCGAGTGCCCTGGATGCGCCAGGCGGCGAGCTCGTCGCGGCGCAGGGCACGGTCCCAGGCGCCCAACGCCGCCAGCAGCCGGAGCTGCTGCGCCCGGTCGGCCTCGGCCTCGGCGGCGTTGTCGTAGGTGTTCACGACGCCTCCCGGCGCTGGGCGAGTTGCACGACCTTTGCGCGCCGTCGCTTGCGGATCTTGAACACCATGGGCGTCGGCCCCTCGCCTGCCGGGTTGCGCCAGTCGGCCTGGTACTTTTCCACCCCCCGGAGCTTCATGAGGACGTCCCCCACGGCCCGCCACGATTTCATCGGCAAACCCGTGTCACACAGGAAGTCCCAATACAGGACATGCTCCATGGTAGACACCGGCACCTCGTTGCCGGGCACCATCGGGTGATCGCGGAGCCATTCCAGAAATGCCTCGGTATGCTGGCGCAGGCTGAGCGGCGGCCGCTCTCCTGGGCGGCAGGCTATCAGTCGGCCGTCCACGACGTGCAGCTCGACGCCGGAGGGCTCCCCGCCCTGAACCATGCTCTCCGGTTCAGGGTGAGCCACGGTCGTGCCTCCTGGCTGAGCCACGGCCACGTTGCCGGGTGCGTTTCCGCCCTGGATTGCAGTGCCCAGCCCGCCCGTGAGCCCGGACGAATTCCCGCCCGTCGGCCCGCCCTCTGGCCCGGACTGTTGCCCGGACGCTTTCACGCCCGCCGGACCGGCCGACCAGCCCAAGGCTTCGCCCACGCGCTGAACGACTCCGCGCCGAGGTCCCTTGCTGTCGAAGAATTCGCGGGGAGTGCCCATAGGCCGCGTCGGTTTCATGGATGAAAGGGACGCAGCACTGCAAGCGACCATAACCGCCCGGCGCGGCGCGTGCAATTGAACGACGGTTGCAATTCATGTGGGCGATTGCCGGCAGAGCCCCCACACCGCGCCCCGCCGGCACAGGGTTAGACCCGTGACCGGCGTGGGAGGTTCAACGGGCTCCTGCGGTGGGCGTGCAGATCGGCGTTGGACGATATGCCCGCAGGAGCCCGCGCAGTGCACGGAGGATTGCATGGGTATCTGCTACGGTCAAGCTTTCGCCCCGCATCATGCAGCGAGGCCCCAGGGGCGGCCCCGGCGCCGGTCCGGGGCCTTCTCACGTCAGGTGGGCCGACGCTTCTCGTAATCGTCTCGCTTGGTGAGCAGGTCGGGTGGACCCATACCGGATGATGGGTCAGGCACCCTGACCTACCCTCTCCCCGCAAGCGGGGAGGAGTAGGGCCACGGGTTTGGGTCAGGATTGCTGACTGATTTCCACTAACAGGGCTCAGGCGCCCATCAGGGCGCGCTCGCCCGCTGCGAGGACCTCGGCGTCGTCGAAGAGAAGTTGGTACCGGAGTTGGTACCGGACGGGGCGGGACTGGTCAGCATGAACCGGGACGCGCACCCGAGCCGAGGTCCAAAAAGCCAGAAAAATCGGACAGGTAATGACGGAGCGGGATGGGGCGATACGTGTTCAACCGGCCTTCATGTCCGCTCCGTAAAGGCTCGGGCCGACGCAGGGCCGGCGGGCGGCAAATTGGGAATCCCTTACATAGGCGCATGTGCCCGCACGGCAAGGAAAACTGTTGTCGCAGTTGATTTTACGTCTTCTCTGTGTGCTGCTGAGCACGCTGGTCGCATGCTCTGCGGACGCTCCCTGCCAGGCGCCAAGCAAAGCCGGCGAGGCCCTGCTATGCTGGCCGGATGAAAGAACGGGGTCAGACCCTCGCGCAGACGCCGCGACCGGAACCGAAGCGTCCGAGGCGAGGGGGTCTGACCCCATTGCAACGAAGCCCAGGGGAATGCCATGGCCGTTCGCATCGAGAAGTCCGGCGCCGTCTGGACCGTCATCCACAGCCGCCCCGAGGCGCGCAACGCCATGGACCCCAGGAGCGCCGACGCCCTGGTGGCGGCATTCGAGCAGTTCGATGCCGACGAGAGCGCCCACGTGGCTGTGTTCTGGGGCGAGGGCGGCGCCTTCTGCGCCGGCTGGGACCTCAAGAGCGTCTCGGATCTGGACCTGAACGATCCCGTCGGCGCCCTCGATTTTCCCGAGGACGGCGGCAAGGCGCCGCGCGGGCCGCTGGGACCGTCGCGGCTGGAGCTGTCGAAGCCGGTGATCGCCGCGGTGGAAGGCCCGGCGGTGGCGGGCGGCATGGAGCTCGCCATGTGGTGCGACGTGCGCGTGATGGCCGAGACCGCCTATTTCGGGGTGTACTGCCGGCGCTGGGGCGTGCCGCTGATCGACGGCGGAACCGTGCGCCTGCCGCGCCTTGTTGGCATGGGCAAGGCCATGGAGATCACCCTCACGGGCCGCAAGGTGCCGGCCGAGGAGGCCTACCGCATCGGCTTGTGCGAGAAGGTCGTGGGCCATGGCGCGGCGCGCGAGGCGGCCGAGATCATGGCCCAGGAGATTGCCCGCTTCCCGCAGGAATGCGTGCGCGCCGACCGCCTCTCCGCCTATCGCGCGTGGGGCAAGCCGGTGCGCGAGGGCCTGGAGAGCGAGTGGGCCACCAGCGCCGGCATCGTCAAGGCCGAGGGCATCCGCGGCGCCACCCGCTTCGCCGAGGGCAAGGGCCGCCATGGCGACTTCCGGGACATCTGAGGGACGACGGATATGCTTCTGCTGACTGGTGCGCTGGTGTCCGGCTTCCTGGGCTACCGGCTGACGGGCTGGTGGGTGCCCACAGCCGTCACGCTTGTCGTGTTGGCCCTGCAGGCCGTGGCCTACCAGGACGTTCTGTCGACGGCCGACGGAATGAGCGGGCTGGTGCAGGTTCTTGTCATGACCGGCCTCACCTGCCTGTTCCTGTTCCATGCCATATTCAGCATGGGGCGCTCGTTGGGCCTGAGATGGAGGAAACGGCGATAATGGAGCAGCTCAAGGACCACATCGTTCTCGTCACCGGCGCGCTGGGCACATTGGGGAGCGCCATGTGCACCGCCATCGAGGCGGCCGGCGGCTTGGCGGTCCGCAGCGACCTGGCGGCGCGCGGCGCGGTCGATATCGCCCTGGACGTGACCCGCGAGGAGGACTGGCAGACCGCCATGGCCGAGATCGAGCGCCGCCACGGCCGCCTCGACGGGCTCGTCAACAACGCCGGCGTGGGCACGCCGGGCGACGTGGAGCAGACGAGCTTCGCCGAGTGGCGCCGGGTGATGGCCGTCAACGCCGACGGCGTGTTCCTGGGCTGCAAATACGCCATGCCGCTGTTGGCCCGGTCCAAGGCGCCGTCCATCGTCAACATCTCCTCGGCCTCCGGCATCGTCGGTGGCGCCAACCTCGCCGCCTACAACGCCTCCAAGGGGGCGGTGCGTCTGCTCACCAAGTCGGTGGCCCTGCACGGCGCCCGCAAGCGCCCGCCGGTCAGGTGCAACTCGGTGCACCCGGCCTTCATCGAAGGCGACATGGTGGACGGGCTCGTCAAGCACCGCCCCGATCCGGCCAAGGCCATGGCCAAGCTGCACGCGCAAATCCCCATCGGCCGCCTCGGCCGACCCCGCGAGGTCGCCAGCACCGTGGTGTGGCTCCTCTCGGAGGCGTCATCCTTCACCACCGGCTCGGAGGTGCTGGTGGACGGCGGGCTGATTGCGGGTTGACTGTTCGTAGGTTTGGGTTAGCGCGAAGCGCGTAACCCGACATGACGGACTCGATTGCCTTGTCGGGTTACGGGCCTTCGGCCCTAACCCAACCTAGACATCGGGGGCCTCGATGAAGGGTCTCATGCTGCTGCTGCCTCTCGCGGTCGCCGGCTGCGGAGACGACGTCCAGGCCAAGCTGGACCGATGCAAGGACGACATCCGGGCGGAGCTGACGGCGCTCCTGGAGAAGACGAAGCACGACGCTGCCGAGAGCCTCAAGGCGCTCGAGCCCGCGACGCCAACCGATCACCCGCAAGCACGGGAGGCGGTCGAGGCCGCCAGCAAGCTCAGCGACGACATGATCAAGGCGATGCCTGACATGCTCGCGGCAATGGCCGTGCCCCTCATCGAGGCGCAACTGGAAGCCTTGGAGCCAACGCCGGCGGGCCTCTCCAAGTGTCAGGAGCTGCTGGCCCAGTCACGCCCGAAGTGAGCTGCCGCTCTTTGCGCGCCATCGATCCGACCGCGAGGCCTGCATGCGCGCCGAGGACTCCACGTCCTCGGCGTGCTAGCATAGCTGAAATTTCCGCCAGCGCTCAGCCGCGCTCTGCCTGCGGATTGGCCCCCGACGTTTGGCGTAACGGCGCAACTCCCCCAATGGCGCCTCATTCAGCGCCCCACCGTCGTGGCATCAGTATCAACCCACGCGTCTTGTGGCCGTTGGGCTGACGGTGGGCGAGGCGGCGTTGTTCCAACGATGCGGCAATGACAGCGTCGAAAATCGGGCGCTCATCCGTTGCAGGGCGAGCGCCCGAACCTGGGCTCACTTCTTCTTCTCGGCTTTTGTTCCGCATATCAGTTTGCAGGACGGGCCATCACAGAGAAGCGCTCGATAGCTCGGGCAATCCTTGCTCCTGCGTACTTCCTTCGGAGGCGCACTCATCGGCGCCTCCATACAGTCCCAAGCCGTGCAATGCACACCCCCAGACGTGACGTAGCCGCCGATACACTGGCACAGCTGGGCCGCCGGCGCCGAACTCAGGGTGCCAAGCGCCATTACCGTGAGCATCACATAGAACAATCGCATGATAGCGTTCCTCCAAGAACGTTGGGTGTTCCCCGGCCCTCCTTGCATTGTACTGCGCACAGACTTGCCCGACGTCAGCGGGCGGAATGGTTTCACGGAGAATTGATCCGCATGGATCGGTGTTCGAGTTCCCTGCGCCGCAGCTACCAGTGTGATCGCGAGGAGGGAGGCCGAGCCCGCGAGCCACGGTGCTGGAACAGCCTCGTGCTTGAGGTTCGGGCGAGGCGGGTGACGATGGGCACGCGCTCACGCCTCTAGGCTACTCGGTTGGCTTGCCGTGCAGCAGCACGTGCGGCGACGACGTGATGGACCTGGTGCCCTGTGAGCGTGCGGTGAGTGCGGAGCAGATCGGCTACGGCCTCGATGATGTCGTCTCGATGCTTCACAACCAAGTCCCGCGCCAGCTTGCGGAATGGATCGAGCGAGGGTTCGCAGGCTGCAGCCTTGTAGAACGCAGGTGGTCCACGGCTCGTGGACGTGCAAGCAGATGTGCTCGGCCTCATGCGCTAACTAACCTCGTGCAGGCCAGCCAGCACCTATGGTAAGTCGTTAGATCGACGTTCAAGAGCCAGTCTGATGCGAGAGAAATGTCGTTCTTGATCAGCTTCTTAGGCGTTTCTGGAACATGAACAAGCTTTAACTGGCGTGCAGGCCAGGTGCCGCCTTCAATCCGCGACAGTGGGGCGACTTCGGGGGCGAGAGGTCACGATGGCCACGCGTCTATCCCGCACGCACCGTGGTCGGTGGACGGCCACCGCTTTGGCCTCGCGATTGAGAATGCATGCCCTGCTCGCCGCGGGGCTCGTTCTCGCCTGCGTGGCGGTGCCATGGGCACCATGGGCGGCGCAGTGGACTCCGAGCACCGCCCGTGCGGAGGCGCCGGCGGCGCAGGTTTCCACCGGGAGCGACTTCGGCAAGCTGTTCGACGCGGTCGTTGAGAAGACCGGGAAGGACTTCTGGGACAAGGCGCGGCTGGCCGAGGTCGGCTGGGACAAGCGCGTGGCGGAAGCGCGCCCGAGCGTGGTCGATGCGCCGAACCTCGAGGAGGCGGCCCGCCGCATCAACGCCCTGCTGGGCGAGATCAAGTCCTCGCACACCAACCTGCTCACCCCCGACGACGTGGACTACTATATCCTCCTCGCCGTCTTCGGCGGAGCGGACATGCCCCAGCAGGAGCGCGACGAGCGGTTCTGGGGCGCCGGCGTCACCTACGCCGGCATCGGCCATTTCTCGACGCGCATCGACGGTCGCGACTTCGTCGATGCAGTGCTCGAAGGATCGCCGGCCGAGCGTGCGGGCCTGAAGGTGGGCGATGAGATCCTGGCCGTCGACGGCGCGCCGTATCACCCGATCCGCTCATTCCGTGGCAAGGTCGGGCATCCCGTTGCCTTGACCGTCAGGCGCACGCCGGACGGCCCCGTCGAGACGCTTTCCGTCCAGGTCATGAGCATCGCGCCGCTGCACGCCTTCCGCGAGGCCACGCGGGCGAGCGCCCGCGTGATCGAGCGCGACGGCCGCCGCATCGGCTACGTGCATGTCTGGGCCTCGGTGGGCGAGGAGTCGGCGAACGCCCTCTCGGATGCGCTGCAAAAGGTGGGCGCAACGCCGCGTGGCGGGCAGAGGCACAAAGGCGCGCCCCGTCGCTCCGACGAGCCCCCGAGGCTGGACGGGCTCATCGTCGACATGCGCGGCAAGATCGGCGGTACCGGCGGCAATGCAGGGCGCTACCTGGACATCCTCGACCCACGCGGACCCTTCCTGCGCTCGCGCAACAAGCCGAGAAACGACGACCCTGCCCTTCTTGTCGCCGATCCGACGTCGCGGCGAGGCCACAACGCGGTGCTGATCGACCACCACACCCGCAGCACCGCCGAGCTGTTCGTGCACGCCTACCAGCGCGAGCGGCAGGGGCCGCTGATCGGCACCCGCACGGCCGGCGCCGTCAGCGCCGCCTCCGCCTACGCCATGCCCGGCGGCAACCTGCTCTATCTCGCGGTGACGGGCCTGGAGGTGGACGGCGACATCCTGGAGGGGACCGGCGTGGCCCCCGACATCGAGGTGGCGCGGCCCATCCCCTACTCCAACGGCGCCGACCCGGTGCTCGATGCTGCGCTGGACCTGCTGGCCCGCAAGGCCGCGCCGCGCTCGCCGGAGCAGACTGTGCCGAGCGGCAGCAACTGACGGGGTCGCCGCCGGGCCTCAGCTCCCGTCCTTGACGGCATGCCGGCTGAGCATGGCTTCCAGAACTGTTTTCAAGGCATGCGTGTCAATCGTCATGACCTCCCAAAGGATATTGTCGGCAAGCCGAAAATACTCATGACGAATGCGGTTGCCGATGCCCTTGATCTGCCCCCATGGCTCAGTTGGGTAATCGGCTAGCCAATCGTCCGGTAGATGCCGAACCGCCTCAGAGATTGTCTGAATTGCATACGCCGCAGCTCGGCGCGCAATGGGGTCGGTCTTGAACGCCGCCAGAGTTGTGCCGGCGGCGATTTGATGCAGCACCTCGATCTCCGCCAAGCAGTCTCGAATGGCGACTGTGGCATCCTTCGGCATCAGGAGACTCGCACTGCATCGCGCTCGATCCGCTCCTTCATTAGGGGGTGGAGCGCATCCCGTGTCGTAATCGTCACCGGGATGCCCAGGTCTCCGGCAATCTCCTCCTCAATCTGCATGAGGCGGAATATGTTCGGGACGCGCGTTTCCGGGTCATAGTCGATGAAGAGGTCGAGATCGCTGTCTGGGCGGTGCGTGCCGCGCGCCCGCGAGCCGAACATGTACAGGCCCGTCGCGCCGTTCTGGCGTAGGGGAACGTCGTATTTCCTCAGAGCCATGATCAGGGTGGACCGGTCCATAGCCGCCATATTGCCATAGCTGGATGCTGGAGGCGACCCTAGCTGTTGGTCAAGCCTGGATGTAGGCTGCCGCTCCAACACTTCCAATCATTTGGCAACGTCCCCACGCCCAAGGAAACGCCATGGCCCACACTCCCACGCCCGAACAGATCAAGAGGCTCCGCTCGCGCGCCTGGTTCGACAACCCGGCCAACACCGACATGACCGCCATCTACCTGGAGCGGTACATGAACTATGGCCTCACGCGCGAGGAGCTGAGCTCGGGCAAGCCGATCATCGGCATCGCCCAGTCGGGCTCGGACCTCTCCCCCTGCAACCGGCACCACCTGGTGCTGGCGCAGCGCGTGCGCGAGGGCATCCGCGAGGCGGGCGGGGTCGCCTTCGAGTTCCCCGTGCACCCGATTCAGGAGACCGGCAAGCGGCCCACCGCCGCGCTCGACCGCAACCTGGCCTACCTGGGTCTCGTGGAAATCCTCTACGGCTACCCGATCGACGGCGTGGTGCTCACCACCGGCTGCGACAAGACCACGCCGTCGCAGCTCATGGCCGCGGCCACCGTGGACATCCCCGCCATCGTGCTCTCCGGCGGGCCGATGCTGAACGGCTGGTTCCGCGGCGAGCGCGCCGGCTCCGGCACCATCGTATGGAAAGCGCGCGAGCTGCTCGCCACCGGCGAGATCGGCAACGACGCGTTCATCGAGCTGGTGGCCTCCTCGGCGCCCTCGCCCGGCCACTGCAACACCATGGGCACGGCCTCCACCATGAACTCCCTGGCCGAGGCGCTCGGCATGTCGCTGCCAGGCTGCGCCGCCATCCCCGCGCCGCACAAGGAGCGCGCCCAGATCGCCTACGAGACCGGCCGGCGCATCGTCGACATGGTGTGGGAGGACCTGCGGCCCTCGCGGATCATGACGCGGGAGGCGTTCGAGAACGTCATCGTGGTCAACTCCGCCATCGGCGGCTCCACCAACGCGCCGATCCATTTCAACGCCATCGCCCGCCACGTGGGGGTTGAGCTCAACAACGACGACTGGGAGAAGGTAGGCTACGCCATCCCGCTGCTCGTCAACGTGCAGCCCACGGGCAAATACCTGGGCGAGGAGTATTACCGTGCCGGCGGCGTGCCGGCGGTCGTCAACGAGCTGGTGCAGGCCGGCAAGATGCACGCAGGCGCGCTCACCGTGAACGGCAAGACCATCGGCGAGAACTGCGCCGGGCGCGCCGTGCAGGATGCCGATGTGATCCGTGCATTCGCGCAGCCCCTCAAAGACAAAGCCGGGTTCTTGAACCTCAAGGGCAACCTGTTCGACAGCGCCATCATGAAGACCAGCGGCATCTCCGAGGAGTTCCGCACGCGCTACCTGGAGAACCCCAAGGACCCCAGCGCCTTCGAGGGCCGCGCCGTCGTCTTCGACGGTCCGGAGGACTACCACGGGCGCATCGACGACCCGGCGCTCGACATCGACGAGACCTGTCTGCTGTTCATGCGCGGCGCCGGCCCGGTCGGCTATCCCGGCGGCGCCGAGGTGGTGAACATGCGGCCTCCCGCCTACCTCATCAAGAAGGGGGTAAGCTCGCTGCCCTGCATCGGCGACGGCCGCCAATCCGGCACCTCCGGCTCGCCCTCGATCCTCAACGCCTCGCCGGAGGCGGCCACCGGCGGCGGTCTGGCCATCCTCAAAACGGGAGACCGGGTGCGCATCGACCTGAACAATCGCACCGCGGACATCCTCATCTCCAAGGAGGAATATGACCGGCGCCGCGCCGACCTGCAGGGCCACGGCGGCTATGACTATCCCGCGCACCAGACGCCCTGGCAGGAGATCCAGCGCGGCCTGGTGGACGAGTTCTCGGAAGGCATGGTGCTGAAGCCCGCCGTCAAATATCAGAAGATCGCCGCCACCAAGGGCATCCCGCGCGACAACCATTGACGCGGGCTCCCGTCTACCGGACGGAACGGAGCAGGCCGCGGGGGAGCCGTAACCTGGGACCCGCGGGGCACGGCTCGCCCGACGGGCAGGGCAGCATCGGCGCCAAGGCCACCGGAGCAGGAGCTCCCCAGAGGCGAGGACGTACAGACAATGGAAATCGACCTGCCGGAGGTCGTGGCCGAGGTCCGCGCCGCCTTCGAGCGCTACGAGCAGGCCCTCGTCACCAACGACGTGGCGACGCTGGATGAGCTGTTCCACAAGGACGCGCGAACCATCCGCTACGGCGTGGGCGAGAGCCTCTACGGCCATGCGGAGATCGCGGCATTCCGGTCGGCGCGCTCGCCCGCCGGCCTGATGCGCACCCTGTCGCGGACGGTGATTACCGCCTACGGCCGCGACTTCGCCGTCGCCTCCACGCTGTTCCACCGCGAATCGGCTTCCGGCAAGGTCGGCCGGCAGATGCAGACCTGGGTGCGCTTCCCCCAGGGCTGGCGCGTGGTTGCGGCGCACGTCAGCGTCATCGCCGATCCAGCCAAAGCGGCCACGTAAGCGCAAGCTTTGCTGTGCGGAAGCCGCCAGCGGCGCGGTTTCTCGGGATAACCTCCGCCGCCACCATTTTTCTGTCGCATCGCTACCGGTAAAGTCGGCTAAGCAAGGGTCCGACCCCCTCGCATCGAGGTTCGCCTCGGATCGCCGGGGTGGTGGCGAGAGTCTGACCCCGGTCGCGGCAATTAGAGGCGAGGGGATTGACCCGATCGCAGCCGACCAATCGAGGAATCCGAGGCATGCAGCGGCTGCTGCTCACAACGCTGGCTCTTCTCCTCCTCGCGGCGCTCACCGTGGGGCCGGGAGATGCCGTCGAATGCACCGCGGAAGAGTTCGGCAAGGCCGTCAACGACGCCGGCGCGGCGCTGCGCAAGCTCAGCGCCGAGAACACCCCGCGCCTGCAGGCCAAGATGGAGCAGCTCAAGACCAAGATGAAATGGCCCGACGCGGGCTACGAGGACCGGGCCTACCAAGCCCTGCAGGACGAGCGGGTGTCGGCCTTCGACAATGACGCCAACACCCTGCTGGCCAAGATTGATGCCCTGGGCACCGTGGAGCCCGGCGGTGCTCCCGAGTGCGGCAAGCTGCAGGAGCTGCAGGCGGCGAGCCTGGAGCTGCAGGCCACGGTCAAGACCAAGACTGCCTATCTCATCTCCAAGCTCGACCAGATGCTGAGCGACGCGCCGATCGCGGCCGCCCCCAAACCCAAGGCTGCCGAGCCCAAGGCGAAGGCGCCGGAGACCAAGGTCGCGACGGCCGAGCCCACCTTCACGCCTGCGCCCGCTCTGCCACCAGCGCCGCGCCAGCCGGCGGCAAGCGGCTGGTCCACCAACACCACGGGCAACGCGCCGCCGGGCGAGGTGGCCGCGACGCCCTTGCCTCCGCTGCCTCAGCCGCCGCCCGGGCCGGCGGCGCCGGCGGACGCCGAGGGCTACACCATCGAGGAGATCCGCACCGCCAGCGCCGGCTTCTTCGGCCAGGTGTCGGCCAACCTGGGCTCGGTCATCGAGCATCTGTTCAGCAAGAGCGGGCGCCCGACGGGCTACATCCTGGGGACGGAGGGAGGCGGCGCGTTCCTGGCCGGCGTCCGCTATGGCAAGGGCACCCTCTACCTCCGCAACGGCGGCACCCAGCCGATCTTCTGGCACGGCCCTTCGGTCGGCTTCGACGTTGGCGGCGAGGGCTCGAAGACCCTGTTCCTGATCTACAAGATGACGACGCCCGAGGTGTTGTTCGCCTCGTTCACCGGCATCGACGGCTCGGCCTATCTGGTGGGCGGTGTGGGCGCCACCCTCGTCACCAACGGCACCGTGGTGATGGCACCCATCCGCTCCGGCATCGGACTGAGGCTCGGGGCGAACCTGGGCTACATCCGCTTCACCCCCAAGGGGACCTGGAACCCGTTCTGAGGGCGACGACCGCTCCGCTCACTTCGCCCGCTGCCACTGCTGGAACTCGCGGAACAGGCGCTCGCGCTCGCCCGCGGTCAGGTCGCGCCCTTTCCGCTTTGCGTCGAGGAACTCGTCGAAGCTGGTGCGCAGCTCCTTGGCCTCGCGCTGGTGCCTATCAAGCCACTCCTGGGCAGGCGCGAACCGCGTCCAGCCCGGAACCTTGCCGGCAAAGTTCACCGTCTTCCACGATGGCTGGCGCGGCGGCTTGAGGAACTCCTGGTAGCGTGAGAACAGCGCCTCCACAAACCGGGCGTTGCGCTGGTAGCGCAGCGAGCCTTTCGGCCAGTTCAGAGTGACCAGGATCGTGTAGAGCGCGATGGTGCGCACCGACTTGTCCTTCTCCACCAGGGTCGGATAGTCCTCGCCGCCGATCTTGCTCGGCAGGAAGTCGGCTTCCAGGGCCGGCGGGTAGGGCACCTCCAGGAACTTGAAACCGGCGTCGGCCTTCACCGTGTTGTAGGCGGGAACGACCTTCGGGCAGATGCAGACCGTCGCGTCGAGCTCCTTGCGGCGCATCATCTCGACGGCCTCGGGCTGCGGGAAGTTGAACACCTGCACGTCGATGCCCAGCGTCTTGAAGATGTGGAGGCCGGCCGAGGCGCTGCCGCTGCCGGCAATGTGGAAGCCCACCTTCTTGCCCTTGAGGTCGGCAAGCGAGTTGTTCTCCGGCAGCGCCAGCACGTGGACCTCCTCGGTGGCCAGCGGCGCCACATAGAGGATCTGGCGCTTGAGGTCCGGCCCGAGCTCGCCGCTGGCCACGAAGCCGTTGAGATTGCGCGGGTTGGTGAACGCGAAATCGACGCTGCGCATGTAGATGAGATCGCGCACGTTCTGCACGCCGCTGCTGGTCGCGAGCGACACGACGCGGAGCTTGTCGTCGCTGGTGACGAGGGCGATGTCGTTGGCGAGAGCGTGGTAGGCCGCGCCAAGACTTCCCCCCGCGACGAACACCGTGTTCTGGTTGACCTGGTCGCGCATCGCCTTGTGCGGATCCTGCGCGAATGCCGTGCCACCCCCGGCGAGCAACGACAACCCAAACATCATGAAAATCGAAACGCGGGTAGGCATGAACGTCTGTCCCCTGTCGCTGACGTTGCGAGTAAGGCCTCCGGGAGCCCAGGCGGCGAGCCGGCGTTACATTCCTTGCGATCGGTCCGGGTGGAGATCTGCGGATGCGCGGACGAGGATGTCGTGACGCCCGTATGGCGGGAATGCGGCACCGGCGCGGATCGGACCGCCGCAGCGTACGAAAATGCTTGGGGTGTTGCGCCGCGGTCCAAGACGGCCCGACGTGGCCGGGCGCGGCGCCGCCCGACTAGCGCCCGCGCACGTAGTTGCGGAAATACGGCTTGTCCCGCATCTCCTCGGCGCTCTCGACGCAGCGGCGGCGGGGGTCCTTGGCCACCCACTCGCGGCCGGCGCGGAACATCAGGCGCATCTGCACCTGGCAGGCGTCGCTGGTGAAGTCGGCATCGATGGCGTTGAGCCGGGCGAGCGCACTCATGAACTCGCCCGGGTCCATGGCGCTGAGCGCCTCCCGGCACATACCGGAGGCAACGTAGTGTGTCGTCAGCTCCTGCGCCAGGGCGATGGACTGGAAACAGCGGGTGCCGGTCGGGGCACCCGTCATCGCGTTCAACTCCCGCTGCGCCGGCTCCTGAGCCTGCACGTGGCCTGCCAGGAGCAATCCTGCAACGAGAAGCATGAGACGCATGTGTCGGGGCGCTCCCTCGTGTCCGGCGGTGTCGCTGCACCATAGCCAGCGTCAACTGCACCGGCCAGATGAGACGGGCGCCTCGCGCCAGCGACAGGCGGACGCGTGGAAAGGCAGCCACACTCCGTGCAGCTGCCTCTCACCCGGCCCTCTCACCGCGTCGCGGGAGACGGCGCGTGCCAAGGAGCCGCCTCAGTTCGCGGCGAAGCAGTAGAACAGGCCGGCGCCGCCGGAGCCCTTCAGCAGCTCCTGGCTGCAGCCGCGCGAGCCGTGGGAGGAGTTCCACGACTTCATGTGGCGCGTGTCCTTCTTCAAGCCTGCGCGGTCGTGATGGCCGACAATGGCGGAGCCGTCCGCGCTCTTGGTCCAGTTGCCGCAGGTGGTGTCGCCACCGGCGGTCGAGTAGCGACCCTCCGGGTCGGAGCCGGTGAGCATGTCGTGCTCGTTGGGCTGCTCGCCGCTGCCCTTCACCGGCTCGCCCTTCTCGGTGAGCGCGGTCTGCTTGGTGACGTTGACCTGATCGGAGTGCAGGTCGGCCACATTCTTGGCGATCAGCGCGCCCTTGGAGTTGTACCACGGACCCTTGCCGATGCGGTCGCGGGCATTGACGCCGGCGTCACCGCCGGGCGCCGTGGTGCTCAAGTACGCGCGCCAGTTGGTGAGGGTGGACCCGGCGGCCTTGGCCAGCGCGTTGCAGTGGGCGTCGGCGCCGTCCAGGCCGCCGAGGTCGGCGCCGCTGCCCTTGCCGACGCTGGTGACAAAGAACGTCATGGGGGTCTGCTGCTGGGCGCTGGCGCCCGTGACGATGCCGGCGGCAACGAGCACCGTAGAGACGGCAAGAGAAAGGCGCATCGTTCTTGTCATTGCGATCCTCCGAGTTGAGCCCACGTCGGCCCGTCCAAGAGGCCTCGTCGACCTAGTTGGATTGGCCTTTTGCAACGGTCCCCGTACCCAACTGAGACCGTTTTCCATGAACGACGGAGACCGTGGTGGTATTCGGCCCGGCGCCTGCCGCTTGGGTTCACGTTTGCGTGGTGATAATGTTGCGGCAGGAGTGCGAGCATGAGCACCAAGCTGGATTGGTCCGATGCACGCCGCCGCCTGCTGGCTCTGATGCGGGAGGTTGGCACGGAGATCAGTGCTTACCCGAGGCCGATCACGGCCTGCGACGCGCAGTTCAACCACCTTCTGGAGTTGCGCCGCATGCTGCCCGGAGAGCTGGCACGCCTGGAGGCCGCCGCTGCCGATCCGTCGGCCAGCGTAGAGGCCTTTATCCGCGGCTCGCCTTGCCGCGACGCGCTGTGCGCCGTGGAGCCGGCGACTGGCGGTTGAGCAAGCAGCCGGCCGTCGCCGAGATCGGTCGGCGCTACCTTGCCCAGTCGAACTTGTAGGAGAGGGCGAGGCCGCCGTAGAGCTGGCTCTCCGTCTCCACGATCGGGCTGTCGGCGGCGTCGCCGATGAGGTGGGCGTAGCGGCCGATCAGGTGCAGCGCCCAGCGGTCGGAGAGATCGATGGTGGCGGTGGCGCCCACGTAGATGTCCTTGAAGCCGGCGTCGGGATCGTACGCGCCCGGAACCCCGAAGAACGCCGTCATATACTCCTGCGTGGCGTAGTTGGTGCCGATGCCGGCGGTGAGCTTCACGGCCTTCGACAGGCGGCTGGTGTGCTCGACGCCGAAGCGGACGAGGCCGCCGGTGTCGTCGCCCGTCACCTGGTGGTGGTAGGAGACCGAGAACGCCAGCGGCCCCGTGCGATAGGTGGCAAACGCCCCAAGCACCAAGCCGCCATCGACATCGTCGAGCCCCGGCACGTTGGAGACGTCGTCGGCGTCGCGGCCGAAGCGGTAGCCGGCCAGCGGGCCGAATTCGAAGGCGCCGGACTGGAACAGGCGCAGACGCACGTCGTCGACGCCCTTGATCTGGAAGAAGCCATCGTTGCCCACGCCGGCCGGGGCAATGAACGGGAAGGCGATGGCGTCGTAGGACTTGGAGCCCTCGAAGCTGGGCGAGACGTAGACGAAGCCACCGACCTGCCATCGGTCGCCGAACAGATCGGGCGAGGATTGCGCGGCCGCGGGGCCGGCGGCCAGCGTGACGAGCAGCGCGGCGCAAGCGCCGGCGCGAACGAGAGTTGGCATCGGTTCCCCACCGTCTGTCCCAGGACGACGGACTCTCAGGGATCTTGCTACAGTTGGCCAGCTCGGATTGCGGCCCATCCACGATCCGGGTGACGGGCGTTGCCCGACAGGCACACCGAGGCCCGGCCACGCGGGTGCGGCCATCGGCTGGCGTCAAATTTGCCCCTTCCGCTGCCCAAAGCTTCCCTCGCCGGCGGTCCCGCTCTAAGACTGCCAAGACCCTCCCTCCTGCCCCGGTGTCCCCCCGGTGTCCGTGAAGCTCGATGCCGACAGAGACAAGCGTGCGGAGCCGCCGGGCGGCCGCGCACCCCGAGTCGGCCGGCGGCCGCCGGCGCGCGACGCCGAGGCCACCAAGCAGCGCATCCTGAAGGCCTCGCGCGCCGAGTTTGCCCGTTGCGGCTACAGCGGCGCACGGGTCGACCGCATTGCGCGGGCCGCCCGCACCAACAAACGCATGCTCTACTACCATGTGGGCAACAAGGATGCGCTCTACCTGGAGGCGCTGGAGGCGGCCTACGCCGACATCCGCGCCGCGGAGCAGCAGCTGCGGCTGGAGGAGATGGAGCCGCTGGCCGCCATCGAGCGGCTGGTGCGCTTCACGTGGGACTATTTCCTCGCCAACCCGCAGTTCATCGCCCTTCTCAACACCGAGAACCTGCACAAGGCCCGCCACATCAAGCGCTCGCGTCACATCGGCAACATGAACTCGCCGGTGGTGGCCACGGTAGGCCGCATCCTGGAGGAGGGAGTGCGGCGCGCCCTGATCCGCCCCGGCATCGACCCGCTGCAGCTCTACATCTCCATCGCCGCGCTTTGCTATTTCTACCTCTCCAACGTGCACACCCTGACAGCGGTATTCGACGGCCGCCTCAAGGGCCAGCCGGCCCTGGATGCGCGCGTTGCCCACGTGGTGGACCTCGTGCTCAACGGGCTGAGGCGGAAGTGATGGGTTGCAGCGGCCTTTGCGGGCTATCAACGCGCCAGTCGGCGCGTGTGCAAGCCGCGTAACGGGCAGCGACGACAATTGCGGGTTTCTGCTGTTTTATGAGCTCACGTCTTGGCACCTATTTTGGCAGGCTGCCCACCAGCTCCGTGGCGTGAAAGCCGTCACTGGCGATGACCCTGTACATGGTGGATGCGCCTGAGCGTGCAGCGACGCGGCGGGCCTCTGAAATGCTCAGCGGCGCAATCTCGACGTGGGGCACCTTCAGGTCCACGGCAACCGTCTCCCAGGTCAGACCCGCGTCGGTACTGATCTGGACGCTGTAGCTCAGCTGCTTGGCCTCCGCATGCGAGGCCTCCCAGGACAGCGTCACGGGCCGCTCGGCGATGGCGCGCGCTGAGGGCGCAATTTCCTCCTTGGCGCTCTTCGATGCTTTTGGATCACCGGCCGGCGGCTTCAGTCTCAAAGGCTGCTGGGCGGCCTGCAACTCGGGCCAGGCCTTGCCGCCCATACGCTCGGCCAGCGTCTTGTCCGCATAGGTTATGCGCAAGCCGGCGACGGCCTCGCTGCTCGGGATGGTCGCGCTGATGAGACCTTCAGGATGCTTGGGATCGGGGACGCGCTTCTGGTCGCTGAACTCGAGCACCTCGACGGGGTAGCTCTTGAGGACGCGCCCGTCGGCATCGATGGTCTGGACGACGGGGGTATCGCCTGTTGCGGGTGGGTCCGCGACCGCGCGCTCGAGCCACAAGACATCCTCGACAGCCGCGCTCGTCCATCCTCCTTTCAGCCGCGCGATCACGTGCAGATATGCTCCGCGGGCGGGAACGCCTTTCGCTTCTGCAGCAACTTCCTTCGCGCGGCTTGCCGCGGCGACCACCGGAGCAGGCGCGCCCGACGACACGGACACCTCATCAGGCAGCCCGGACGGCAGGTTGTTCTCGGCCGTGAGGCGCTTGAACAGGAACCTGCTCGTGTAGTCGCTGACCCACTGCCAATTGCAGTAGCTCATGACATCATGACCCATCCGTCGCGGCTGGGGATGGCGCCCCGCAATGGCGATTGGCGGCAACACTCTGCCGACGACCACATCGCCGGGATCGAAGCCCACGAAATTGGGGCCTCTGGCAGGCGCGATGGCGCCGTCAGGATAGGGAAACTGCGAGTCGGGATCGTCCTCGTCGCAAGCCCCGCCCACGTGCTGGCGGCCCAGGTTGTGCCCGATCTCGTGGCCCGTGTACCAGCCGCCGTAGGACCCGCTCTCGTCCCATCCCCACGTGCGCAGGCTTCCTGTCGGGCCTGAGGCGATTGCGCGAGGGGCCGGTGTCGACGGAATTGCGCCGCAGCCGCGCATCCAGGGAAAGCCTTCACCACCATCTCCGTCGTACACCAGGCCGAAATAGCGGGTTCGACGGTCGAGATCGCCGCGCATGTCGGTGGCACGCAGCCTCGCGACGAAGGTATTCACGCCGGAACAGTCGAATTCATCGGACAGCAAATCGTCCGACCGACTGCTGGTGGTGATGTGCGGATGCTTGGGTTGGGGATAGGGCCTGGTGACGGTGGTGTAGATCACGTCGCTGATTGGATATGTGCGCATCAGCCACGAGCGCACCATCTCAAAGTCCAGGGCGCGGGGCTCGTAGGTGCGTCCCTGGTAGGTCCACGACACGCCAACAACCGTCAGGCGCAGAGGCGGCGCCGGGTCGGTCACCTTGAACGCTCGGGTCGTGTTGGCGCAGTTGGTGCAGGGATAAAGGGTGGCGCGGGGGCCCGTCCCCGCGACCGTCAACAGCTGAACAGAGAAGCTCCCGGCCTTGATCAGGTCTGCAGGCAGCAAAAAAATCAGCCCGCTGCTTGCAGTGCTCCGTTGCCTATCGAGATTGCCATTCTCCCTGGCGTCGATACGAGGGCGAGCCGCCCTGAGGACATTGTCCAGCTCCCGCCGGCTGCCGTCCGGAAACTTTACCGCCAGCTTGCCGGACACGGGGAGAGTCGTGATCTTGGGCGGCAGTGTAGCAGCGTCGAAGAATACGCGAACATAGGTCCGCCGGTTGGCCAGGATCGGCACGCTGTGGTCGGCGTCCTGGATGCTCTGGGTGACCTCGATGTGCGAGACGGCGAGCGAGACCTGATCCCCACGAGGCTCCGCCTTCCGGAGGAAGGTGGGCAGCCGTTCCTTCAACCATTCTGTGGGATTGAGCGTGCGCTCCCTCGGCGGGACCGGATCGAAGGAGCGATCCGTCGGCGGGCCGGCGGCCGTGCTTTGCAACATGCTGCTGGCAACAATCACTGCGACAGTCGACGTCGCAAACCGTGCAATCGGCATGCTCCAACTCCACGAACCGCACTGCTCAATGCCGATGTCAGTAAAATCCGATCTCGGCGCTGTTGTGGCTTCCGCTGATGAGCGCGCCTAACCCTGGCGATCCACCGGAAGTCGAGCCATATTGGGAATTCGGCGGCACGATCCCGCGGCGAGGCGTTGCTCCGACCACACCAGTCCACTACGGGTCGGTCTGTCCAATCCCCGGCATGCGTGGCGCTGACGGCAGAAATGCGAACAATATGAACGTTCTAGACCACAGATTATGAATTCTCAGCAAGATGGATGAGGCTCGCTCCGGGATGCCCGACTCGTCGGTGAGGTTGTGGCTTGCGGCGATCGGGCTCGGCATCCTTGCGGCGGCCGTGTTCATCGCCATGCCGGAGATCGATCTGGCGGCGGCGCGGCTGTTCTATGCGCCGGAGACCGGCTTCGTGGGCAAGCGCCTGTGGGTCGAGGTCTTGCGGCAGGCGTTCGTGGCGCTCTACTTCGGCACCATCGCGCTGTGCCTCGCGGGGCTGATCGTGATCTGGCGCGGCCGGGCGCAATGGCTGGGGCTGGGGAAGCGGCGCTGGCTGTTTCTGGCGGCGTGTCTCGCCGCCGGGCCGGGGCTCGTCGCCAATCTGGTGCTGAAGGACCATTGGGGCCGTGCCCGCCCGGCGCAGGTGGCCGAGTTCGGCGGCAGCAAGCGCTTCACCGTGCCGCTGGCGGTGGCCGATCAATGCCCGCGCAACTGCTCCTTCGTCAGCGGCGAGGCCTCCTCCACCTACGTCGCCTTCTATGCGGCGGCGGCCCTCTTCCCGCAATGGTCGGCCGCACTGGCGATCGCGGGTACGGTCGCCGGCCTAGCCACGGGCCTCATCCGCATGGCCCAGGGGGCGCACTTCCTCAGCGACATCGTGTTCGCCGGCATATTCATGGCGCTGACCGTGCTGGCGCTGCGCGAGGCGATGCTGCGCAGCGAACGGCCCCGTCAACTTCTGTAGGACGGATCGATGCGGTCGATCTGGCGGATCAGTGCATTGAGCACATCCACGCCGGCACCATACCTGGGGTCGAACTGCAGCGACACGCGCGTGCACTGCTCCAGCACCGGCCTCGGGATCTCGATCAGCTCGTCGTTGAGGCTCTGGGCCGCCACCTGGATCTCGCAGGCGCGCTGCACCGTCCACAGGTGCGCGAAGGCCTGCGGCAGCGTCTCGCCCCACGCCAGCAGGCCGTGGTTGCGCAGGATCAGGACGGGCTTGCCGTCGAGGGATTTCAGCATGCGCGGCCCCTCGTCGGGGTTCACGGTGATGCCCTCGAAGTGGTGATAGGCGACCTTGCCGTAGAGCTGGGCCGAGTAGAAGTTGGTCATCGACAACCCGCCCTTGGTGCAGGCCACCGCCAGGCCCGCGGTGGTGTGGGTGTGCATCACGCAGTGGGCGGCCTCGATGTGGCGGTGGATGGTGGCGTGCGGCGCCAGCCCCGCCGGGTTGATGGGCCAGCGGCTGTCGGAGAGGATATTGCCGTCGAGGTCGATCTTGACGAGGTTGGAGGCCGTCACCTCGGTGTAGTGCAGGCCGAACGGGTTGATCAGCAGGTGCCGCTCCGGTCCCGGCACCCGCAGGGTGATGTGGTTGTAGATCATCTCGGTCCAGCCCAGGTGGGCGAGCACGCGGTAGCAGGCGGCGAGCAGCACCCGCGCCTCCCATTCCTCGCGCGACATGCCCACCGGCACGGCCGAGCCGTAGTCGATGGCGATCCTGGGCACACCCATGGCCGCTTCTCCTCGGGGGTCGGATTCTCGAATTTGCATGCCATTCTATCCACGTCCGCGCGCCGGCGTCACGGGGGCGCCGGCCGCGCCTGCAGGACCTCGGCGAAGCCCTGCCGCCACGACGCGAATGCGGGGTGCCATCCGAGCTCGCGCCTGGTCTTGGCATTCGAGCCCGCTCGACACTCGTTCATCATGACGACGAGGTGCTCGCCTGCAGCCCCGGGATAGGCGCGTGCCTCGCCAGGCGCCGCTTCCTGTCGTCACGCCCAACGCGGCGTCAGCGGACGCCCGCCGCGGGGCCGGCGTGCACCTCGATGGTCACGTGGGAGAGGCCGGCCACCCCGGCAAGGCGCGCCTTGTAGGCGTCGGGCGGCCGCGGCAGGTCGGATACGATGGCCGCCACCACGCCAAGATGGCCCGGGCCCAGGCGCCACAGGTGCAGGTCGGCCACCCGGTCGGTGCCCTGCTCCAGGCGCCCCTTCACCTGGGCCGCAAGCCGTTCGCAAGGCACCGTATCGAGCAGCACGGCGCCCGACGCGCGCATGAGGCCGACCGCCCAGTGGGCGATGATGACCGCGCCGACCAGCCCCATGACCGGGTCCATCCACACCCAGCCGAAGAAGCGGCCGGCCAGCAGGGCAGCGATGGCCAGCACCGACGTGAGGGCGTCGGCCAGGACGTGCGCGTAGGCGGCGCGCAGGTTGTGATCGTGGCGATGACGATGGCCGTGCGCGTGAGGGCCATCGAGGGCTTCGGCATGGTGGCCGTGCATCGGATCCTCGCGCAACAGCCACGCGCTGGCGAGGTTCACGCCCAAGCCCAGCACGGCGATGGCAATCGCCTGGTCGAAACCGATGGACACCGGATTGTAGAGGCGCGCGACGGACTCGTAGCCGACCAGCAACGCGACCACCCCCAGGATCATGGCGCTGGAGTAGGCCGCGAGATCGCCGAACTTGCCGGTGCCGAAGCCGAAGCGCTCGTCCTCGGCATGGCGGCGGGCGAAGCGGTAGGCCAGCGCCGCCATGCCGAGGGCGCCGGCATGGGTCGCCATGTGCCAGCCGTCGGCGACCAGCGCCATGGAGCCGAGCACGGTGCCGCCCACGATCTCCGCCACCATGGTTACGGCCGTCAGCGCCACCACCGCCCAGGTCCGGCGCTCGTTCTCGTCGTGCCGGGGGCCGAGAAAG
>Ga0070699_100001143_pt1 | contig 24669 bp, 22 predicted proteins | sample KBSK1503metaG_FD_65473 | JGI IMG/M metagenome (GOLD analysis project Ga0070699, IMG submission 65473) | Corn, switchgrass and miscanthus rhizosphere microbial communities from Kellogg Biological Station, Michigan, USA - KBS K1-50-3 metaG | ecosystem: Host-associated > Plants > Roots >...
AAAGAGCCGTAAGAGCCTCGGAAAGCACTTGATAGGTGTAAGGAAACATTCGATCATCTCCAGGTTGTGTTGTTGTGGTTCAAGCCGCCGCTGCCAGATCGTCAGCGGCGGTAGGCACGGCGAACGGTCTCCAGGACACGATCCTGGGGCCGCTCGTCTCAGTCTCAGCAATGGTCAGCTGAGCGACTTTCTCGACAACGAACGCCGAGTCGGGGTGGGTCTTGCCGGGGCGCCACACCTGTATCCGTCCGGTCACGCCCTTGGCTGCCAGGGCACGAGCGGCGTCGAACTCCGGGTTCCAGGTGCGCTCGACCAAAACAGCGCCGGCATGGTGGACGCGGTACCATTGTCCCCGGTCTCCGGAGATGTCGGCCGGCTCGATCAGGATGGTGTCGGCGCGGTCAGCGGCGGTCGCCGCCTGGAAGGCCGTTTCCCGGTGCGCCCGGACGCCGTGGGCGGGCGTTCTTGATTTTTTGGGGTAGGTGTAGCCCGCGGGAAGATCGGCCGCTGGTGGGCCAGAATTCTGGGGTTCAGCGGCGGGGGCAGTTTCAGCCGAGCGCGACGGCCTATCGGCCGGCGTTTCCAGCTGGGCAGTTCTTTCAAACAGCATGATCAATTGCTCCGACTGTTAATAGGTGTTAACAACTTCGACCAGGATGCTGGGTTATCCCGGCCACGGCGGGGATGGCTTCTCCACCCTAGATCTCCGGGAAATGCTGGGGTTTTGGCGATTCCAGGTGGAGAAGCCAGGTGGAGAACAAGGGTGGAGAAGCCACCCCCCCCATGCTTCTATATGTGTGTGCGCCACACCTATAGGGTGTCTATATCCATAAGACTCTTCCTGAGCTTGCGATTGGTAGGATCTATAAGAAGAAGGGGGAAATTATAATGTAGAAGCATGGGGGGGGTGGCTTCTCCACCCTTGTTCTCCACCTGGCTTCTCCACCCCCATTTCGCTGGAAAGCCGAGTTTCCTGGGCTTTCGGCGTTTTTGGGGGTGGAGAACCTGGCCCCAGCGGCACCGAGCCATTAACCGCCTCGCAAGGTCAGTTCCTGGTTCGGTGTCAGCTTTAGCCCATCGCGCAAAGCCTCGTTGTCCCTGATCCCCTGGTCAAAGTATTTCAGTCCGTCATCGGTCAGGGCCAGGTTATCGTAAACCACGATCTTCCGCTTCGTGGCCACCTTGCTCATTGCGGACGGATGAAGCTCGGCCACCGCAGTGTTGATTCCCTCCTTAAGTGTCTGGAGTTTCGGCCACCGATCCGATCGGTTGGCCTTGACGTAACCCATAGCCGCGACCGCCAGGACTTCCGCTGTGTTCCGAATGCCCGGCGCGGGCTCCGTGTAGTTCTTGATGAAGTCGTAAGCCGGGTCGTTGTTCTCGCGCCACTGATCGCGCTCGGCCCGAAGGGCGGCAATGTCCTCGAACATACCGCGCTCCAACAGACGCTTGTAGCCGATCAACGCCCAATTGAAGATTCCTGGCAACTCGCCCCGGTCCCTAAGCCACTCGATCGGGCGGATGTTGCCAAAGATCTTTCTGGATTCCGCCGGGTCGAACGTGCGGTTCAGCGGCAGGACCACGATGCGGTCGTAGATTGCTCCGCTGGCCTCCCGGAAGTTCGGCTTCGTGTTCCCTGCCCAGGCGATCGGCCCGTGGAACCGGAGTGTTACGTCTTTTTCACCTTTGATCTGAACGTTAACCGGTTCACCCGTGACCAGTGGTTTAAGCTTGCTGCTTCCCAGCGCGTGGCTGTCGTCAACCTCGTCGGTGATCCAGGCCGCGGCCGTCAGGAACGCCTGCAGCCCGAATCGATGCGTCACCTCGGTGGGTGTGTGCGCCACGATCCGGTCAGTGCCCAGCATGGCGCGCACCACGTCCAGGATTGTGCTCTTCCCAGAGTTTGGCAGCCCGTACAGAAACAGGATCTTCCGCAACGCCCGCGGGGTCCGTTCGTTGGAACCGCCGAACAGCCCCACGCCGATCCATTCCTGGAGGAACCGTGCGATCTTTGCCCGATCGTCCTCGCTGTAGTCGTCCAACGCCCGCATGAGCATGGCCACCCACTCCGGGCACCTGGCCGCTGGGTCGTACTCGATGTCGATGAACCGGGTGATCAGGTGATCCGGGCTGTGCTCCATCCGATCGCCGGTGTCCAAGTTCACGGTGCCGTTGCGGACGGCGACGTATGGCTTCCGGTCAATCGCTGTGTGGTCGATCTTAAAGCTCGATGACGCCCGCAAATGGCGTTCGATCATCTGTCCGTCTCGTGCCCAAATGAGGCCAACGCCTGGGCACATCTGCATCAATGCATTATCGAGCTTCTCCCTGAAGTACCGATCGATGACCCGCCAGTGACCCTCCCTACAAATCCACCAGCACCCCCCCGAGAACGCCAAATGCTCGTTGTGGTCTGACAGCCACATGCATAGGCTGGTGTCCATCATTTCGAGGGATGTCTGCAGCTTGTCGGTGTTTCCGCTCAGAAGCCTCCTTGAGGCCGGCGCCTGGAGCGTCACCAGCCGGTCTAGAACATTGAGAGGCAGGCCTAGGCGTTTCGCCGCCGACCGTTTCTCGTACTCGTATTCAAATGGTTCCAGCTGAGCTAACCGATCGATCTCGACCTTCGCCGTTTCCAGGTTTGGGCCGTCGTCGTCAGGCGCGCTGTCGTCGGCCAGCTTCTGGTCGATGTCCCGCTTCAGTTTCTCGACTGTTGCCGCCGTGCCGTTCAGTTTCTTCGGGTCAACGCCGCCATCTGTTGCGCCGGCCGTGTTCGTCTGTTCGCTAATCGCGTTCATGATGGTGAAACTCACTCTTGTCTGTTTGGATTGGGATTACTCCCGCGCCTTATCGCCGCTCAGCGACGATGTGGGGGAACAGCTGGTATGGCGGCGTGTCGAAATATTCGGGACGGTCGATCCAGTCGGCCAGGTCTTCCCAAACCAGATCGACGGCCTGAATGCCGCGTTCGCTGATCCGACCCCAGTGTTTCCCTTTGGCGTGGTCGCGGATCATCGCCAGCCTGGTGCCGGGCCGTCTGTTCCTTATTGCGCTGTTGTTGGGGAAGAAGTCGCCGGGCCAGCCCGCGATCAAATCGTCGAACGTCAGGGCGTGGCGGCGTGCGTGCCAGAGAGAAACAATCTCGGCCGCCAATTCAGCCGCAGTTTTTCTCCGGCGGCGCGCAGTTTTCTGCTTGACTTGGATGTTAACAACGCTTACATTCGTCATTGAGTTTGCTCCAAAGACTAGGGGTTGGATTCATTCTGACCTCTCCGTTGCTGGGGTTCGCTCGTTGGGTTGGGACAGAACTCTTCACGGCGCTCCGATCGGGGCGCCGTTTTTCTTTGTCAGGTCAGGCTGTGGCGCTGACCTCATTGCCGTCTGCGATCGACTGCCACGCCACCGGCGTAGGCCGATGGCTCTGGCGATTGCGGAGCCAGTCGAGGACTTCGGCCTCGATGAAAGCCACGCGGCGTGCAGACAGCTGGATCGGCTGTGGGAACAGATCCCGTTTGGCCATCAGGCGCAGCTGCTGTTTGCTGAACGTGGTCAGCTCGGCCGCCTGGCCCACGCTCATGAAGCGGAGAGCGCCCGCCTGGTCCGGCGCTTGCCTGGACTTAGTCATTGGTTATCTCCATGCGATGATAGCCCTTGGCCAACACGCTACGCGTGCCGGCCAAAGGCTGGTTGATCGGTATTGCTGTTATCTGGGGTCGGAGCGCCGGAACTTCAATGGTTCAGTTCGCTGTTTTTCACGCTCAACCCATATATACTCTATTATGCACACATGTCAAGCCGACAAAACACGACTTATTCAGCAAGGGCACTCCCTTAGAAAGGGAGCGTGCATTCAAAAATAGCCAGTAATTACGAGGGTTGGATATTATTTTGTAGGGACTTGTAGTAACTTTCCAGCACCCAAACTGACGTTAACCGGTGTGGCGAAAAGAAGACGTTGAATGCACGCGTACACGGAACAAAAGAAGGGAGTGCGCAGAGGCCCGCTTTCTCCAGGAAAATGGCCGGTCTCTGCTGGGTCAGAAAGCCTTGTAGGGACCCTGGAAATCCGAACCACGCGATATTATCCGGAAAGTACCGATAAGTTTCCAGCGTCAAAAGGTTAATATTTCGGGATCGAGCGAACGGATGGCCCGAATCAGCCCTCGATCCAGATCCCATCCGACGCTCCCGACGCACTCGATGATGCGTGCCCGCACGGCATTCGATGGTGCCGAGGTGGCGGACGATGCTGGTGGTTCAGGAGACGGGACACGGATGATCGCTCTCCCGTGCCCACAGTCCGTTGCCTCACCCAGCGCAGGGGCTCACGGGCAAGGCCGAAGTCCTGTCACGCGGCGACCAAGGTATTTGTTCGGACCGCCCGCCGCTTTGCAAGCAGCCAACCTGTCGGCGAGAGAGCCCGTGGGACCAGTGGTCGAATGCGGAATCTTCAGGGCCTGCCAGCAGGCGTTATGAATGCTGCACTGTCCGTTTGCCGTCGAGTATGCCTTCTGTGCCTCGGCGGTCGGGGAGCAGAGGATCACCATCAAGGCCATCCCGCCATATACGCAGGCAATTCTGTTCGTGTTCATATGGTCCTCGCGAACAAAACAACACGCTTTCAGACTACGGCACGCCGATCGTCCAAAGCAATGGCGACGTGCCATCCGACGATGCCCGCCGCCGCCTGGCATCAGTGCGATGGCGAAAGGATGCTGGGATTCTGGGTCATCCCGGACGTAGTTGACACGATGCCTGGCCAGTGTCCCGATGCTGGCGTGTTCGCCGACCGGGAATACGTTGGGGAGGGCGTCCAATGATTGCTCAGACTATGCGCCGCGGGTGCGATGCGGCTCTACTGCTTGTCGTGCTACTCGCCAGCACACCAGCGCACGCCTGGTGCATCTGGGGCTTCGGGCAGTGCGCCCCCTCGATCGTTGGCGAGTACACCCTGGAGGGCAGCTCCGTCGCCAGGCTGACCATCGCGGCCGACAAGATCACATCGTCGATCGGGCCGGTGTCATTCACCGCGGACTACGTGGTCAAGTCGTTCGAGGGCAATCGCGTCACCATCGAAGTGGGCTTGCCGCCGGACGCGAAGGTGCCGTTAGACGTTCAGGTCGAGAAGGACCAACTCAGGATCGGGACGAAGCATGTCCTGGCTGGGGTGTGGAAGAAACGGGCGGCCAGGCCGTAGCGGTGAGCTGGTCTGCGATCCCAATCCTAGCCGGAGGCGCAGGATGCGATCCGGAAGGCGACCTCGCAGCCCGAAGGCCCCGAGGTCGCGCATTCACCCGATCTAGGGGCTATCAGTTCTTGGTATCCGCGAAGAGACCCTTGGTGCACGCAGCATCAAACTCGGTCTTGCTGATGTTTCCATCATTGTTCAAATCGACCGTCTTCATCTTGTCGCTACTGAGCTTCATGCGACCTTGGGGGGCAGAGGCTTCATAGCCCTTCGCGCAGGGACCCTGACCAGTCGGGACGTTTCCACCGGGCTTGCTCTGAGCCATTGCGGCTGTTCCGACAACAGCAACCAACGCAACCGCTGCCAACGTGCGAATGTTCTTCATCGAGCATACTCCTCTGTAGTGTGATCGAAACTGTTACCAGTACCGGCGATGGTGGTGACGCCGGTCGTAGTCGTAGCGATGACCGCGACCGTAGTAGTAGTGGCGGTAGTGGCGATGACCGTAACCGTAGTAATGGTGGTGCCGGCGGTAGCCGTACCGATAGTCTATCCGCTCAACGGCCCCGGTCTCGCTCGACGCATTCCTGATGTCGCTCGCGGCGCCGCTCACCGGCGCAGCTTGTGCGGACACCGCCGACAAGCCCAACGTGAGGGCACTCGCCGCGGCGATAAGCCAGTTCTTGGGTGTCATCGCTCGTTCCTCATCTCTTTGGCGTCGTCCGGAGCGTTGCTCGTAATCATTCGCTGCTGCCGCCGATCCGACGCCGGTTGACCCGGCATGGTTAATGGCCAACGCGTGGTGATCGACGCAGTTCCGTGCTGCCGACTGCCGCAGGGAAGGGTTATTCGCTGGGCCGACCAAGAGACCGCCGACTACCAAGCCGCGCTGAAGCTGCTTTCCAGGACCGGCCGCGATCGAGCGATCCCGTCCGAGCCAATGGCTGGTCGAGGCAATCAGCGTGCGGCTAAGAAAGAGGCGCTCAGGCAGGGGCCCGAGCGCCGGAGGGGAAATGACCATCGTTGACGCCCGTGGGGACAGTTGGGGACGCGGGCGACCAACCAGAGCACGCGTGGTGCAGACGTGCATGTGATCAACGCTGACGATCGCGGTTGGTTCCAAGCCCGCCGCAGTCAGCCGACCAGGAGGATTGCGAGCGTGACAAGGATGGCGTGGCCGACCAGGAAGATCAGCGCCGGCCTGGCGAACATGCCCAGCATGTGTGGTGATCCGAGTACGTTGGGAAAGGCGACGATGCATCATCAATTCGGATCATGGCTGACTTGTTCCCTGGCCATCCCCTGCCGGGAGCCTGACAGCTGTGGAAAACGCCGCGGATGGGGAAAGGCAACGAGACGCAGCGGCGATCGTTCGGGTCTGGTCTGGAGCTGATGGCTGGCTCACGGCCGGGGGTGGCGCAGGTCAATAAACAACGTATACTGATCAGTTACCCATATAGGGTTCCGGTCCTGAGAAATCCTGGAAGTTGGAGCCGTAGACTCCGCCGTCCAGTGAATTACCGAGGCCGCCCCCCGTTTGGGGAGCCCAGGGTGGGGGTCTGTCTGTTGAATAGACGATTTTCGCCACCAATAGGCTCAGCCAGCTGGAAAACCCGAGCTTCGTCTGTTGCTGGTCTGTTGATGGCGTCTGTTGGTCTGTTGGCCTGCTGTCAGTGTAGTCGGCGCCGTTGCTGCGCGTCCCGCTCGGCCTCCAACCGCTCTATGAGGGCGTTCACATCCTTGACCAGGTGGCGGCGTGACCGCGGACCGGTCTTGAGCGGCTTGGGCAGCCGGTTATCCTTCTCCATGCGCTGAATGGTGCTGACACTGGTCCGGAGCAAGCGGGCCACGTCGGCCCGGCTCATGGTCTCCAGGCCAGTTGGCTGCGGCTCCGGCGCGGCGGGTTGCGCGGCCGTCCGTGTGCTCTGACTCGTGGTGCCGCCTTCAGCCATGTCGCCGATCACTTCGTCCCAAAGGCCCAACAGCCCGGCCAGTTCACCCCGCGCGTCTCGTGCCGCGTCGGCTAGCTCGGCGCGCACCACCTCCAGCAGTGCCGCGATCTCTCGTCTCTCGCTCGGCGTCAGAGCCAGTCCGCGGCGTTGCTTGGTCATGATGTGCCCCTCCAGTCCCGGCGAGGAACGTCCGGGATTCGGCCACTTGTCACAAGTGCCCAAAACCGGGGGTCACTGGCCGGAATTCGCCACGAATATGCCACAGATGGCGTTCTGCGATGATTTTTCGAGGGCGTTTAATCGTGCCAAACTGCCCGCAAGTGCTGGAAATTATTGATCTTTTTGTCTGGCGCACCGGGGAAGATTCGAACTCCCGACCCCCAGATTCGTAGTCTGGTGCTCTATCCAGCTGAGCTACCGGTGCTTTTTGTCCCGCGGCCAGGTCGGCCCGGGCTCCGGCGGGTCGCGCTCGATCTGGGAGGCCGCGGGCGCTGGGCCCAGGGAGAGCGAATTCCATGCCAGAGGCGCACCCCACTAGCACGGGGCCGGCAACAGGACAACCTCCGTTCTGCGGCCTGATGCGGCCTGGATGCGACCTTGAGCGCAGGCCCGGGCCCCCAGCCGGCCCGCCGCCCCGCAAGTCGGCTCAGTCGAGGTAGCCTCGCCGCCTCAGCTCGTCGGCAAGCAGGCGGTAGTAGCGGGGCGAAGGGTGGCGATAGTCGTGGAACAGGGCGGGATCGCCGTGGAGGTGGCGGTGGTCGATGACCGGCACCTCCGGCGCGAGAGCCAGGCCGCGGTCGAAGATGCGGTTCACCTGGCTGTCGCGCCGGTCGTCGGTCTCGTAGACCGGCGGCACCAGGAACACGAGCTTGATCCCGGCGCGCCGGCCGATGGCCTCGATCGCCCGCAGGTAGCGGGCGATCCGGGCCTCGTCGCCGGCGTTCAGCTCCCGCTCGCTGTCCTTCAGCGGGTTCTCGTTCCTAATGAGGGGGACTGGCCCCTCCCCCGGCTGCAGCGGCATCGAGCCGTCGCGCCGGTAGGCGTACCAGCGGTTCTGCGGCAGGCAGTAGAAGCTGCGCCCGGCGATGGGGCCGACGGCACCGCGCAGCGCCATTGGCAGCCGCTGCAACCACTCCGGTGGAGCGTCCCGGCAGGCCGCCTCGCTGGCAATGCGATTGTCGGGGCCTCCCTGCACCAGGCTCAGGATGGCGGTGTTGTAGTTCAGCACCTCGTTGAGCTCGCTGCGCATCATCTGCCACGCCAGCCCGGCGGCGTCGCCAAGGTTGCCCTGCACCACCAGGCGCTCCAGGAGGATGTCCGGCGGCAGCTCGTGGCCCCAGTTGACGATGTAGTGGCCGTTGTCGTTGTTCGGGGTGGTGATCTGGACCAGCGCCAGCTGCGTCGGCAGATGCCCGAGCTTCTCCAGATGGACGAGATAGGCCTCAAGCTCGGGCAGGGCGAGGTTGGCGAACGCATAGTTGAAGAAGAAGGCCGGGTCCGGGGCGCGCCCGAAGGCTTCCGAGCTCAGGTGGTTGATGATGTGATTGCCGTAGGCCCCGATCCGGGGCGGCGGGTAGCTCTCGGCAAAGCCAAGCTTGAGCGAGCCGTCCTGACGGCGGGTGAGGCCCTGGGTGACGAAGGACTGGTCGGGACCCAGGGTACGGAAGTCGAAGGCGGGGCTGCGGAAGCTGGGCAGGCGCAGGTAGAGCCACAATGCGAGGCCGGCCAGACACGCCAGAGTGAGCCCGAAGGCGGCGAGCCAGCGGCGTTGCGAGGGAGCGGCGTGCGGCATGGAAGGGGCCGGAAGCATCAGAAGCGGAAGTAGATGAAGGTCTTGCTGAGCGAGATGCACAGCATGCCGGCGAACATCAGCGCGGCGGCGAGCACCGGCGATCCGAGGAGCCGGCGCTGCTCAAGCCGCCCGAGCGGCGGCTCGATGTCGAGCCACACCTTCTCGCGCACGCCGAAGGTGACAAGTCCGATGGCCGCCAGGAAGAGGAGGTGGCGCAAGCCGAACTGCTCGACACCCCAGGGCAGAGTGGCGAGGTCTCTCAGGAAGGCCCAGTAGTCGCCGAGGCTCAGGAAGAACAGCGGCCAGCCGAAGCTGACGAGGGTGAACGTGAGGGCAACGGAGACAGCGTGCGGCAGGCGGTCCCAGGCGGGCCGCGTGACATGGTAGAGGATGACGAGGGCGCCGTGATAGACGCCCCAGGCGACGAAATTCCACCCCGCGCCGTGCCACAGGCCGACCAGCGCGAACACGATCAGGATGTTGCGCACGTAGGCCTCGCGCCCGCCCATGCGGATGTAGACGTAGTCGCGCAGCCAGTAGGACAGCGTGATGTGCCAGCGCTGCCAGAACTCCCGCGGGTTGGCCGAGAGGTAGGGCTCCCTGAAGTTGACCGGCAGCTCCACGCAGAAGAGGCGCCCCAGGCCGATGGCCATCACCGAGTAGGCCCAGAAGTCGTAGTAGATCTGCATGGACCAGAACGCGACCTGGACAAGGCGATCGAGCGCCAGCGCCTCTCCGGCCGCGAGGCCGGTGGCCTTGGCCGCGAGGCTGCCGCTGATGTCGGCGACGAAGATCTTGAAGAACAGGCCGATGGCCAGCAGCCGGAGCCCGGAGGCGAGGTGGGGCTCAAGCCGCTCGGTCTCCTGCAGGGCGCGCAGCTGGTCGCGCAGGTCTGCGTAGCGCATGATCGGCCCGGCGATCAGGTGCGGAAAGAAGGTGGCGAAGCCGGCGAAGCGCAGCGCGTCGCGCTCCGGGGGGATTTTGCCGTCGGCGACGTCGATGCTGTAGGAGACGATCTCGAAAGTGTAGAAGCTGATGCCAGCCGGCAGCAGGATGCCGAGGAAGAACGAGAAATGCGCCCGCATGTCCGGGCCCGCCTGCACGCTGTCCAGGATGAAGCCCAGGTACTTGAACATCACCAGCGTGAAGGCCGGCACCGACACGGCCATGACCAGCGCGAGCGCCTTGGGCCAGCGCTGCAGCAGGAAGGCCGTGGCGTAGCCCCAGGCGATGGCGATGACAAAGGCGAGGAGAACTTCCGGGCCGGAGACGCCGTAGAACACGAGCGAGGCGCCGACCAGCACCCACAGCCTCAGGTGCCGCGGCACTGCATAAAAGACGAGCAGTGTGGCCGGCAGAAAAAGAACAAGAAACTCCAGCGAGTTGAAGTTCAATGTCCCTCCCGCGCGCAATCAAGCGAACCGATGCCGGCAGGATAGCCCACATCCTCCGGTCTGCGAAGCCACGCACGCGATCTGTCCCCCGCGCTCACCGCGTCGTCCAAGGCAAGGCTAAAGCAGATTCTCGCCGTTGGCCCAACGCATGCACGCAGGCAAAGACCGTTATGCCTCCGGACCCTGACGGACGCAGACCGGAGGAAGTGTGTCAGGTTCAGACATGCACCTCTACCAGCGCACACGCGCTTCAGCCCTCTCCGCGCGGTCTGTACGCCTTCACATCAGCGTAAGGCGGCTGGTTTGCTCGGTGGATTTCGATCGGCCCCTCGATCAACCGCGGCTTCATATCCCTCTTCGGTACAAGCAGCGGCCTGTGCTTGAGGTTCGGGTCCTTGTAGTCGCTCTTTCTCCAGGGCCGCCATTCCTTGGGCCCAGGCACGCGGTCCAGGGCGATCGGATAGATCGTCAGCTTGTCCTTCTCGAACTTCATCCTGAGAAAATTCTTGTAGTCCTTGATGGCAAGGGCGCTGAAGGCGTCAGGGTGCATGCCGAATAGCGCCGACGTGATAACCCAATAGCAGCCAAAGATGAATCCGCCGACAAAGCCTCCGATCAGGATCGTGATTGCGGCAGAGGCGAGCGCCGTTGCAGTGACGTAGAAGGCGCTCTTTTGCAGCAGCCTGGCACAGTCCCGACCCAGCGAGCCGCCCGCACCCCAATCGATTGCAGCAAGACAACTATTGACTGTTGCGAGCTCTGCCTCTCGGCCCCTCGTAAAGGAGATGGCTTGCAGCAACTCGCCAATAAGCTCGTTACCGGAGAGAGCTATGGCACCGATTAATGGATTGAAGATGGTGGCGGCCGACACCATGCTGAACGAGCTGACGTAGAGCAGAGCCATTACGTGGGCGCTGTAGTGGAGCGTTCCGAAAAGGAGCTTGCTGGGCATGTTCAACCATTTCAGAAACCGGTTCGACAGGTTGGCATCGACATAGGCAATGAGGCCGACCCAGAGCCCGAGCAGCATGAAGAAGAACGCAGGATTGTTCTGAGCAGCGGTCGCCACGGCAGCCGCATCGCCGACGTTCATGCCGGTATGCGCAGTCCCGACGACGGCGTCCTTGGGGGCCGCAATGTTGAATACCCATGCATAGAGCAAGTACACGAAGCCCAGCAGCAAGGCGAAGCGCCAGTTGCGAAAAGGCAGCCACAGGTTCTTCAACGTGAGCATCCTGCTTCGGCCCCTCGATGGGTAGAATTTCGTATATCGGAACCGATATTTGCCTTCCTCCTTCTTTTCGACCCTCAGGGCTTGGCCCATACCCCTGATCCGCCGGGTCGCGACCGCCGGTTCGATCTCCTGAATATTGGCCCTGTCGTGCGTGGGATGGGCAAAGGCACCGCCCCCGCCCGACGTGATCAAGTGCAGAGGCTGGTCCCGAGGCAGTGAGCCCTTCGCTGCCGCAGGCTCGACGCTCTGGTATCGGCTATAATGGTGCAGGTCGCCCGCAATGATTGCGCACACCTCGCCCCTCTGCCGGACCAGTTCGCAGATTTTGGTGAGGGCCTTGTAGGATGGCTTCGTCCAATCCGGTGCATGCAGGATGACGATGACTTTGGGGTTCAACTTTTCGCTAAAGCACTCGCTCTCCACAACCCCCTGAAAGTAATGAAGCTGCCCGACGTCGATGTTGTCGCCGAGCGCTACATCGATGCCCCAGATCCACCAGTCGTAGGGAAGCCGGAGAGCGAAATAGCTCCGCTCCTGCCTGCAGCGCCAGGCACCGACGGACGATGCTTCGTAGCAGAACTGGGTTGTGAAGGCGGAGAGACCATCGTACCAGTCATGATTGCCGGCAACGAAGAACAGTTCCCTATCCGGCTCCTGTTTGAATGCATCGGCGCTGAATGCCCAATCGTAGGGATCGAGACACCGTTTGCGATACTCTTCGAGCGTCGCGTTCGGGTAGGCGAGGTCACCACCCCAAATTAGGATTTGACCGGCGGGCAACTCTTGGAGCACGCCGCCTACCTGCAGCCTCTCGGCCGCGAGGAGATAAGCCATCGCATAAGTCGCCTCGAACCCATCACCCAAATCGGCAATAAAGTCGACCCAGAAGGCACCCGAATCCAGCTTGAGGCGACGGTTCGTCCTGGCGAGGTCTGTCTCGCTGGGAGGTGCATCCTGGTCGCCCTTCTCACGTCTAGTCGCAAAGTTCAGATTCTCGGGATCAGCGTCAGGGGGCACAACCTCGTCCCCATCTGTCTTACTAAAGTCGTGGCGCGTGACGAGCCTTTTTCCGACCGGCTCACCATCAGCAGCTTCCTGCATCGGCCGTTGATCGGCGTACTCGCCGATCGTCGTGGAGATGAGCGTTCGGATACCAACCGAGCCGAGCACCAGCGGATCGAACCAGTCCACCATCTGAGGCAGCTTGCCCTTGCGCAGCTTCCTTGCGAGGTCGTCGGCCTCGTGATCATCCATTGCGAGGTTCTCGCCGGTCGGCAATGCATCGTCCGCCATATTGCAGATCTCCCGAACAGAATGATCCCGTGTCCCGCTAGCGACACAGCGCAATCACCAAATCTGGCCACACACTCGGAGTGGAGTCAGCAGGCTCAGGCGGAAGCAAGAAGTGTTTTCCACGCTACGGGTGCCGGCCGGACACACTTCGCGCGCGCCATGCGCCGTGCGACGACCGCGGGCGCGATGCTCACGGACAGCCCATTCGATCCTTGTCGGTGTCTGTTGCTGCGACCTGCGCGGTGGCCCACGGAGCCAATAAGGACAGCTTCGCCAACCGCTCGGAGGCGGCCTCTCCAATACATCTCCAATACCCCTCAGCCGGCGCGCAGCGCCGGCGGTGGCGTGGATCGTCGCCCCGAATCATGATACCGATGACGGTTATCGGCTACATGATAGATATCGGCCGATGCTGGGTTTCGCTCGGTGGGGCAATCAGATGCGTAGCAGCCGCGACAGGGACCGGCGGTTCGGGACTGAGCTGTGGGGGCACGGCTGCATTCTTCTCGCCATCGGCCTGCTGGCTGCGCTCTTGTCCTTTCCGACGGGGTGGTGACGTTTTCTGGTTGTAGCGGGACACGGGCACCGCCGGGCATGGCAAAGGCGAAGATTACGGAGCGCGTAATCGACACGCTGCGCACCGCGTCTCGGCGTACCGGCAAGTCGGCGTTCCTGTGGGATACGGAGTTACGGGGCTTCGGACTGCGCGTCTCGGCCAACGGTCACGGTACGTGGCTGGTGCAGAAATGGATCGGCGGCCGGCGCGGCAAGCTCAAGCGGATTGCCATCGGCCATCTGCCGCCGATGTCGGTCGACGAGGCGCGCGTCAAGGCCCGCAGCGGGGCATTGCGGGCCGTCGAGGACATGGAGCTGGAATTGGGGACATTGCACGTGTCGGCATCGCAAACGGGCAATGTGCAGCAGGAGGAGTTCGGCAAGAATCCCCCCACACCCTCTTGCCGGACCTAGGACAGCGGCGCCGTGGCCTCTCTCTCCCCGGCGTCGCTGTTCTGTCTGGTGGGTAGGTGGGGCACACCCGTCACCTCCGCCAGAGCAAAGATCCGCAGTGCCGACACGAAAGCTCTGACCGCCTCACGCCGTGGGCACCACCGCGACAGCCTCGATCTCGAACAGGCCTCCGGGCCGCGCCAGAGCCGGCACGCCGATGGTCGTGCTGGCCGGCAGAGCCGATGCGGCAAGGTAACCGTCGCGCACCTCGCGGAACGCAGCCATGTTGCGCTCGATGTCCACAAGGTAGTTGTTGATCTTGACGAGATGTTCGAAGCCTGCGCCGACCGCGGCGAGCGCCGCCTTCAGGTTCTCGAAAGCTTGTACGGTCTGCGCCTTGAAGTCGCCAGGGGCCCCGGCGAAGGCGCCGGTCTTGTCCACCCCCAACTGGCCGGCGAAGTAGACGACGCGAGTGGGGCCGGTGACCTCGACGATGTGGGTGTAGCCCGGCGGCTTCTCCATGGTCGGCGGGTTGAGGCGGCGCACGGTGTCCGACATTCGGTTTCTCCCCTGTGCTGGACGAAGCGTTGACAGCGGCGTCAGGCCAGAAGGCCGGCGGCGCGGGCCAGGTCGGCAAGCTTCGCCTCCGGCCTGGCGCCGATGTGGGAGATGATCTCGGCCGCTGCCAGGCTTCCCAGCCGGCCGGCCGTCTCCAGGTTTAACTCCCGCGCCACGCCGAACAGGAAGCCTGCCGCGTAAAGGTCGCCGGCGCCCGTGGTGTCCACCACCCTGGCCACCGGCGCGGCCGGAATCTCGATGGCCCTGCCGCTGCTCAGGATCACGCTGCCCTTCTCGGAGCGGGTGAGCGCGGCCAGCTTGGTATCGGCCTGCGCGCGCCGTGCCGCCGCGTCGAAGGAGGTCGTCTGGTAGAGCGAGGTGACCTCGGACTCGTTGGCGAACAGGATGTCCACCGAGCTGCGCACCAGCTCCAGGAACTCGGCCCGGTGGCGGTCCACGCAGAACGCATCGGACAGCGACAGCGCTACCTGCCGCCCAGCCTTCGCCGCAATATCCGCTGCCTGCCGGAATGCCGCCTTGGCCTCGGGCCGGTCGAACAGGTAGCCTTCCAGGTAGACGATGCGCGCGGAGCGGATCAGCGCGGCATCCACCTCGCCGCTGCCGAGCTGCGGGCTGATGCCGAGGAAGGTGTTCATGGTCCGCTGCCCGTCCGGCGTCACCAGGATGAGACAGCGCCCGGTGGGATCGCCGCCGGCTGCCGGCGGCGTATCGAAGGTCACGCCGATGGCGCGGATGTCGTGCCGGAACACCTCGCCGAACTGATCGGTGGCGGTCTTGCCGATGAAGGCGGCGTTGCCGCCGAACGAGGCGATGCCGGCAATGGTGTTGGCCGCCGATCCGCCAGAGATCTCGGTGCCGGGCCCCATGGCTCCGTAGAGGCGCTCCACCGTGTCTGCGTCGACCAGCTGCATGGAGCCCTTGACGCGCCCATGCGTGGCCAGGAAGGCGTCGTCGCAACGGCCGATGATGTCGACGATGGCGTTGCCGATGCCGACGACGTCGTGATCTTGCATGTGGGGCTCCTCGCAGTGCGTCGCCACTATAGGCGGCAGGTTGCGGCCCAGGGTCAATCCCGACGTCGCCGCAGGCACGCGACCCGTTCCGGCGTTGGGCCGGCGTTGGGCCGGCTCCCGTGCGCACGTTGCCCGCCGACGCGCCCTCGTCAGGCCGGCGCCAATCCGACGGAAAGGCCGCCGCAGACGTAGAGCACCTGCCCCGTCGTGAACCCGGCGTGGTCCGACAGGAAGTAGGCGCAGGCGGCGGCGATCTCCTTCGTCGTGCCCACCCTGCCCGCAGGGACCGCGCCGACGATGCGCTGGCGCTCGGCCGAGTCCTGCGGATGGTTCGCCCCGAACATCTCCGTCTCGACCGGGCCGGGTGCCACGCAGTTGACGGTGATACCGTCCTTCGCCACCTCCAGCGCCAGCGAGCGCGTGAGCGAGACCACGGCGGCCTTGCTGCCCCCGTAGGCGATGCGCCCCTCGCGGCCGAGGCCGGCGCGCGAGCCGATGTTGACGATGCGCCCGAACCTCGCTTCCCGCATCGCCGGAAGCACGACCTGCACGCATTGCACGACGGCGCGGAAGTTGATGGCCATGTGCTCGTCAATAGTCTGCGGCGTCAGAGTCTCGACCCGACCCGGTCGCGAGATGCCCGCATTGTTGACGAGCCGCAGCACCCGATGCTCGGCGGCCAAGCGGCCGAGCGCCGCGCCCGTGGCCTCCGCATCGGCCAGATCAACCGAGACGAAGGTGCCCCGGAACCAGTCGCCGGGGTGGAAGCGGGAGAGCCCGACCACGTGATGCCCGAGCGCCGTCATCTCCTCGGCAATGGCCTTGCCGATGCCCCGACTGACCCCCGTGACGAGCGTGACCGGCGCCTCCATGCTGTCGTCCTCCTGCTACCCGCGAAGCGAGGTGATCGTTGCAAACGGCGTGATGTGCTCCACCGCCGTCCTTACGTCCACCACCACTGGGCCGTCGTGGGCCAGCACGCGCTCCACCACGCCCGCCGCCTCCTCGATTGAGGAGACCGTGAGACCCAGCGCGCCGAAGCTCTCCGCCCACTTGGCGAAGTCGGGGTTCTTGAGCTCGGTGCCGTGCACCCGGCCCTTGTAGGCGATCTCCTGGTGCATACGGATGGTGGCGTAGCTGCCGTTGTTGGAGATGAAGGTCTTGACCTTGGCGCCGTACTGCACGGCCGTCGCGAGCTCGCTGCCCGTCATCAGCGCCCCGCCGTCGCCGAGGAAGTTGATCACCTGCCGCTGCGGGAAACGCAGCGCCGCCGCCACCGCGGCCGGCATGCCGATGCCCATCGCTCCGCCGACGCAGCCGACCAGGACGTGCTCGCCCGAGAACGGGAAGTGCCGGTGCAGCCAGCCTGAGAAGTTGCCGGCGTCGGTCAGGAGGATGGCATCGTTGGCGAGCCGCTCGGCCAGCGCCGCCACCACCGGCCCCATGTCGAGCAGGCCGTCGGCGGGCGGCGCCCAGGGCATGGCCCTGGCCACCGGCTCGTGCAGCTTCTTGATCCACTGCGCACGGGCGCGGGCCGCGGCCTTGCCAGGCAGCCGCGCCAGCGCCTCCAACACCGCCACCGGATCTGCCACCAGCGCCTTGGCAGCACCGTAGTTGCGCCCGAGGTGGCGCGGATCGTCGTGGATATGGATGAGCGGCTGCCGCGGCGCCGGCGAGGCCGGCAGCGTGTAGCCCTGGGTGCTCACCTCGCCCAGCCGGGTGCCGACGGCCAGCATCAGGTCGGCCTCCAGGTAGCGCTCCGCCGCCGCCTTGGGGATCTTGAACCCCAGGTGCCCGGCATAGTTGGGATGCGTGTTGGGGAAATAATCCTGCCGCTTGAAGGTGAGCGCCACGGGCAGCGCGTGCGCCTGCGACGCCGCCAGCAGCGCCTTGCGCCCGCGCGCGGTGCCGAGGCCCGCGCCGCCCGCGATCAGCAGCGGCCGTTCGGCCTTCGCGATCATGGCGGCGATCTCCTCGATGTCCGCCGCCGAGGCCGGGCCGGCTTGCGGCACTCTGAGCGGCCCGACCACGGCTGCGTCAGCCATATCCTCCAGCATGTCCTCCGGCAGCACGATCACCACCGGACCAGGCGTGGGCGCCTGCGCCTCGGCGAAGGCCCGCGCCACGACTTCCGGGATGCGCGCCGCGTCGTGGATCAGGTACACGGCCTTGGCCATATCGGCGAAGGTCTTGCCGTAGTCCACCTCCTGGAACGAGCGCCGCCCGATCTCGGCCCGCGGCACCTGGCCGACGAACAGCACGAGCGGCACCGCGTCCTGCTCCGCCACATGCACGGCAATCGACGCGTTGGTGGCGCCCGGCCCGCGGCTCACGAACGCCACGCCCGGCCGTCCGGTGAGCTTGGCATCGCCCACCGCCATGAAGCCCGCGCCACTCTCGTGCCGGCACACGATGGTCTCAATCGCATTGCTGTCGTGCAGGGCGTCCAGGGCCGCGAGGTAGCTCTCCCCCGGCACGCAGAACACCCGGTCCACGCCATGCGCGGCAAGGCAATCGACAAGCAGATCGGCAGCGCGACGCGGCATGGGATATTTCTTACCTCGGCTCTGGGGGGATTTGACCCGGCATCGAAGCATGACGGGCCAAGACTGTCATCTTATTGCGCTCGTTGGGTTCAGGGCGGTGCGCGGACCCCGCGCGGCCTCAATGACAGTTGATGGAGATCTTTGTACCTATTATGTTCCATAGCGTCGCGCTAAGCTTGTTGTCCGGCCAGGGGGAGATTCGACGTGAAACTAGGCAGACGGCAGGAAGCTCAGTTGGAGTTCGACGTCCCGTCCTCCCTTTGGCTGCCAAAGGGCGTAGCAACGCCCATGCGTCGGGGAGGAGGCGCCCGCGGCAGCAAGGGGCTGAGAGTGGCCGGCAAGCCGGGCGGGTCGCAGCTGTCTGTCACTGAAAGCCCTGACACGAATCTGCTCAACAACAGCGTGATCTTTGAAGGGGACGCATTGACCGTCTTGCGAAGGTTGCCGTCGCAATCGGTGCAGTGCATTGTGACCTCGCCCCCCTATTGGGGGCTTCGCGACTACCATATCCCCTGCCAGATCGGTTTGGAGCCCACGCTCCCTGAATTTCTCGCGAGCCTGCGGGGAATATTCGCCGAGGCACGCCGGGTGCTCAGAGACGATGGCGTGTTCTGGCTCAACATCGGCGATGGCTACACAAGCGGCAATCGTGGCTGGCGCGCCCCTGATAAGAAGAACGGTGCACGAGCTATGTCGGTGCGGCCCGACACGCCAGCAGGCTTGAAGTCTAAAGACCTGCTCGGCATTCCATGGCGGCTTGCGTTCACCCTCCAGGACGACGGCTGGTATTTGCGCGCCGACATCATATGGAACAAGCCCAACGCCATGCCCGAGAGCGTCAAGGACCGGCCGACGCGATCTCATGAGTATCTCTTTATGTTCACCAAGAGCGATCAATATCTCTATGACCGTTCCGCGATCATGGACCCAAATGGACGCAACAAGAGATCCGTGTGGGATATAAATACGATGGCGTACGCAGGCGCTCATTTTGCGACGTTTCCGCCAAAGCTCGTGGAGCCTTGCATCAAGGCAAGCACTCGCCCAGGCGACGTAGTGCTCGATCCGTTTTTCGGCTCGGGCACTGCGGGGCTCGTGGCCAGCGAGCTTGGGCGCCGATATGTCGGTATCGAACTCAATCCGGAATACATTGCCTTGGCAAAAGACCGGCTTGGCCTTGGTTGCGGTCCTATAATCCAGGCGCTCACGGGTATCGCATCGTCTTGAGCCGGCTCGCTGACGCTGGAACGTTGGGTCAAGCGAAGCGTAGACCCAGCGCCCGTTATCTACACCACCGCCAGTTCCAAATCCCCCACGCCTTCCACGTGCCCCTTGAGCTTGTCGCCCTTCTTGATGGCGCTGACGCCGGCGGGGGTGCCCGTGAAGATCAAATCCCCCGCCTTCAGCTCGAACAGGGTGGAGAGGAACTCGATCTGATTGGGCACGTCCCAGATCATCTGGCTCAAATCTCCGGTCTGCTTGCGCGCGCCGTTGACCTCCAGCCAGATCGCGCCCTTCGAGATGGTCTCCACATGCTGGGCTGGCACGATCGCGGTGCATGGCGCCGAATGCTCGAAGGCCTTGGCGACCTCCCAGGGCCGCGACAGCTTCTTGGCCACGTCCTGCAGGTCGCGCCGCGTCATGTCGATGCCGACGGCGTAGCCGAACACGTGGCTCATCGCATCGGCCGCCTTGATGTTCGCCCCGCCGGACTTGAGCGCCACCACCAACTCGATCTCGAAATGCACGTTCTGGGTCATCGGCGGATAGGGGAAGCTGCCGTCGGCGACGATGTTGTCGGGGTTCTTCTGGAAGAAGAACGGCGGGTCCTTGGTGTCGCCTCCCATCTCCTTGGTGTGCTCGGCGTAGTTGCGGCCGACGCAGTAGATGCGGTGGATCGGGAACAGCTGGTCGGAGCCCTTGATCGGCAGAGTGGGCAGCGGCACCGGCGTGAATGCATAGGTCATGGGAGGGCCTTCTCTGGTGAGCGCCGCACCCTAGCAGGGCGAGGTTTCAGGGACTAGGGAGCTTCGGCAGTCGGGCGTCGGGCCTCGGCAGTCGCAAGAAAAAAGGAGAGCTGGCTGAGCCGACCCAGCGACTGGCTACGACCTATCGCGGATGCCGAGTGAGCCTGGCGCGCTGCGGCGCTTCAGGGCGGCGCAAGCGTCTCATCCTCCGGCGCGTCTTCCTGCCCCAGCGGATACGCCGCCTCCACGACATAGGGCGGTCCGCCGGTGCCTGGACGAGCGGAGAGCAGCACGAAGCGGGTGACATGGAAGGGCTCCAGGCGCAGGTTGCCGTTCTCGGCCAGGAACCGGGCGACCTCGGCCTGGCGGGCGCGGCGCATGCGGGCCAGCGTGACGTGCGGGCGGAAATCGCGAGGCGCGGGTTCGAGACCGGCGGCGCGCGCCGCCCGCTCGTTGGCGCGGTAGAGCGCCTCCAGCTCCGGACCGGCCTCCACACCGGCCCACAGTACGTGCGGATCGCGGCCCCCGAAGGCGCCGCTGCCGACAATCGACACTGCGAAGGGTGGCACGCTCGCCTCCGCCAGCAGGTCGGCAAGATCGTCGGCCGTGCGGCCGTCGATATCGCCGGCAAAACGGAGCGTGATGTGCATGTCGTCCGGCTGCACCCACTTGGCGCCGGCGATGGGGGCGCGAAGCAGCGACAGCCGCAGGCGCATCGGCTCCGGGATCTCGATGGCGGTGAAGAGGCGCGGCAAGGTTCAGCCTCCGGAGCTCCCCGCGGTCCGGCGTGCCCGCACGCGGGTGATCAGCTGCTCGGCCGCAGGCAGGATGCGCCGGACAATCTCGGCGACCCCCTTGGGGTTGGGATGCATGCCGTCGCTTAAGTTGAGCGCCGGGTCAAGCGCCACGCCATCGAGGAAGAACGGATAGATCAGCACGCCATGCTTCCTGGCAAGCGCAGGATACATGCCGTCGAACGCGCGCGCGTAGTCCTCGCCCAGGTTGCGCGGGGCCAGCATGCCGGCGAGCAGCACATCGGCCCCGCCGGCCTTCACGGCGGTGACGATCTTGTCGAGGTTGGCCTTGGCCTTCGCCGGGTCGAGCCCGCGCAGGGCGTCGTTGGCGCCCAGCTCCACGATCACAGCATCGGTGCCGTCGGCCACCGACCATTGCAGGCGCTCCAGCCCGGCCGCCGTCGTATCGCCCGATACGCCGGCATTGATCACCTCCACCCGATGGCCGCGTGCCTTCAGCGCGCGCTCCAGTTGTGCGGGAAAGGCGTCGGAGGCCTTGAGCTGGAAGCCAGCGACCAGGCTGTCGCCGAGCACCACGATGCGCAGCGGCGCCTGCGTCGGAGCCTGGGCCTGCGCCACTGTCGCGACGGTCGCCGCCAGCAGCAGTGCGATCGCCGTCCACAGGCAATTGTAGAGGACAATGCGCGATACCATGTTTCCGGGCATCGGTTTGGGTGGCAGTGTCCGCATGGGCTCTCCGCTCGCCGCGCCGTCCGACGGGATCAGACCCCTCGCGCCGGATGCTCGCATTCGATACAACGGCGGAGGCGAGGGTCTGACCCCGATGACCGCCGTGTTTGGACTGTGACGCAGAAACTTGCAACTCTCGGGGCAGGCTTCCGAGCCCACAAGGGGGATCAGTGGTCAAGCCGGTCATCGCTTTCGATAATGTGTCGCTCACCCTTTCCACCCGCGCCGGCCCGGTTGAAATCCTCAAGCACGTCAGCCTGTCGGTCGACGCGGGAGAGTCCGTCGCCATCGTCGGCCCCAGCGGCTCCGGCAAGACCTCGCTGCTGATGGTGATGGCCGGACTGGAGCGGGCCACCGGTGGCTCCGTGCAGGTGGCGGGCCACGAGCTGGCCGGACTCGGCGAGGACGCGCTGGCCCTGGTCCGCGGCGCCAACATCGGCATCGTCTTCCAGTCGTTCCACCTGGTGCCCACCATGACGGCCCTGGAGAACGTCGCCCTTCCACTCGAGTTCGCCGGCAGGCTGGATGCCTTCGAGACCGCCCGCGCCCTGCTCGATGAGGTGGACCTCTCGCATCGCACCGACCACTTCCCGGCCCAGCTCTCCGGCGGCGAGCAGCAGCGTGTGGCCGTGGCGCGGGCGCTGAGCGCCGGCCCGCAGATCCTGCTGGCCGATGAGCCCACCGGCAACCTTGACGGCAAGACCGGGGAGCACGTGATCGACCTGCTGTTCGACCTGCAACGCCGCCGGCAGGCCACGCTGGTGCTGGTGACCCACGAGACACGCCTGGCGGGCCGCTGCGGTCGCGTGGTGCACATGGCCGACGGCCGGGTTGAGCCGGAGCCGGTCTCGGCATGACGGCCGCTGCAACCATCGGGCGGGGAGCGCCGGCCAGGCGCCTTGCGCTGCCTCTTGTGCTCTCGCTGGCGATGCGCGAGCTGCGCAACGGGCTCAGAGGCTTCCACGTCTTCATCGCCTGCGTGGCCCTGGGCGTGGCGGCCATCACCGCCGTCGGGGCGCTCGCCGACGCCATGCGCGCGAGCTTCGAGGCCCAGGGCGAGGTGCTGCTCGGCGGCGACGTGACGCTGGCCCGCCCCCACAAGGCCGCCGAAGGCGCGGAGCGCGCCTGGCTCGCCAAGCAGGGCGCTCTGAGCGAGGTCGGCACGCTGCGGGCCATGGGGCGCCGGCCGGACGGGTCGGACCAGGCGTTGATCGAGCTGCGGGGCGTGGACGCGGCCTACCCGCTGGTCGGCACCGTGGCGCTGGCCGGTGACATGTCGCTCACCGATGCGGTGCGGCAGCAACCCGGTGCGGCTGTCGACCCGATCCTGCTGGAGCGCCTGTCCCTCAAGGTCGGCGACAAGCTCTCCATCGGCAAGATCGAGGTGCCGATCCGAGCCACCATAGAGGCCGAGCCCGACAAGATCGCCGAGCGGTTTACCGTCGGCCCGCGCGTGCTGGTCTCCCTCGATACGCTGCGCCGCTCCGGCCTGGTCGAGCCGGGCAGCCTGGTGACGTGGCGCTACGCCCTCAAGCTGGCCGACAATGCGGGTGCATCCGATGCCGGCCTGGTGGCGTTCCGCGAGGCCGCCAAGGCTGCCCTGCCCGAGGGCGGTTTCTCCTACCGCGACCGCCGCGATCCCGCCCCCCAGATCTCGCGCACGCTCGAGCGGCTGCGACAGTTCCTGACGCTGGTCGGCCTTACGGCCCTGCTGGTGGGCGGCGTGGGCATTGCCAACGCGGTGGCCACCTACATCGACCGACGCCGCAAGGTCATTGCCACCTTCAAGAGCCTGGGCGCCACCACGCGCACCATCTTCGGCGTTCACCTCCTCCAGGTGCTGGCGTTCTCGGCGATCGGCATTGCGATCGGCATCGGCGTCGGCCTGATGGTGCCGGTGGCGCTCACCTGGCTCCTGGGCGATGCCCTGCCGATCAAGACCGAGCTCGACGTGACGGCGCGCAGCCTCGCCACCGCCGCGGCCTACGGCATCCTGGTGGTGGTGCTGTTCACGCTGTGGCCGCTGGGACGTGCCGGGCTGGTGGGGGCTGGCGTGCTGTTCCGCGACGAGGTGGCCCCGGAGCGCCGGCTGCCGGGCGCGGCCGTACTGATCGGGACTGCAGTGGCCGGCCTGGCGCTGGCGGGGCTCGCCATCCTGACCTCGGAGGCGCCGCACCTGGCGCTCTACTACTGCCTCGCCCTGGTCGGCGTGTTCGCCGCCTTCTGGGGTCTGGGCTGGGGCGTGACGTGGCTGGCGCGGCGCGCTCCGCGCTCCCGCAGGCCCGAGCTGGCGCTCGCTGTCCGCAACCTGGGGGCGCCCGGCGGGCTCACCCGCGCCATCGTGCTGTCGCTGGGGGCTGGGCTGTCGCTGCTCGTCGCCGTGGCGCTGGTCGATCACTCCATCGTATCGGACCTCACCGGCCGCATGCCGGAGCAGAGCCCCAGCTACTTCGTCCTCGACCTCAAGCGCACCGAGAGCGAGGCGTTCCAGGCCCTGGTGCACGAGAGGTTCCCCGCCGCCAAGGTGCTGCAGGCACCGATGCTGCGCGGGCGCATGGTGAAGCTGGGCGAAACCCCGGTCGAGAAGGTGAAGGCGCCGCCGGAGGCGTCCTGGGTGCTGACCGGCGACCGCGGCCTCACCTACGCGGCGACCGTGCCGGCCGGCGCGCACGTGGTGGAGGGCGCGTGGTGGCCGGCCGACTACCAGGGCGAGCCGCTGGTGTCGTTCGACGCCGAGATCGCCAGGGGGCTGCGCCTCAAGGTGGGCGATACGGTGACAGTGAATGTGCTCGGCCGCAACGTCACGGCGCGCGTCGCCAACCTGCGGGAGGTGAAGTGGGAGAGCCTGTCGCTCAACTTCGTGATGGTGTTCTCGCCGAATACGCTGGCAGGCGCGCCGCACCACCTGCTGTCGACCATCGCGCTGCCCAAGGACGTGAGCCTGGCAGACGAGGCGAAGCTGGCGCGCGACCTCGGCAGGGCGTTCCCCTCCACCACCGCCATCCGCGTCAAGGACGCCATCGCCGCCTTCAACGTCATCTTCCAGCGCATCATGGTGGCGGTGCGCGCGGCCGGCAGCGTGACGCTGATCGCCGGCGCCCTGGTGCTGGCCGGCGCGCTCGCCACCGCCCAGCGCCGGCGCATCAAGCAGGCCGTGATTCTCAAGACGCTCGGCGCCACGCGGCGGCGCATCCTGGCGTCGCATCTTTTGGAATATGCCATCCTCGCGCTCGCCACCTCGGCCATCGCGCTGATTGCCGGCACCGTCTCGGCGTGGAT
>Ga0070699_100001145_pt1 | contig 24658 bp, 18 predicted proteins | sample KBSK1503metaG_FD_65473 | JGI IMG/M metagenome (GOLD analysis project Ga0070699, IMG submission 65473) | Corn, switchgrass and miscanthus rhizosphere microbial communities from Kellogg Biological Station, Michigan, USA - KBS K1-50-3 metaG | ecosystem: Host-associated > Plants > Roots >...
TGCCGAGACGCCGCGCGTCCGGGCCGTCGCTGATGAATCCTCCGCGCGCCTGATCGTAGACGTCGTAGCCGCGCCAGAAGCGGGTGGGACGGTTGGCCGGAGGCTCGAGAAGATCGCCGAGCGTCGGGACCGATCCGTTGTGCAGGTAGGGCGCATTCAGCCACACCCCGTCGAGCGCGGGAGCGGTGTATCCGGACGACGTCTTCCTGAAGCTCGAGAACTTCCAGTCGTGTCCGTCGGCGAACGCGTTGAACGCTTCTGCCGAGCGCTCGAACCACGCGTCGAGACGGGCGGAGTCGGTACCGGTCTCAGCCAGCGGGATCGGAGCGTTGGCCCCGGTGCTGTTGGCGTCGTGGCATGACGCGCAGTTGGCGGCGTAAGTCGCGGCGCCGGCCGCGGCCAGCGTCGCGTCCACAGCGAAGGGATACTTCGGCGGCGTCAGGTCGTTCAGGTACTCCATGACCCGACGCAGGCTCGACGGTTGGCGGGGATTGGTGCGATCCCACATCACCGTATCGACATCCATCCAGCGTGTCGACGCGCCTTCGAGCACCGCCGACGCCCGCACGACCTCCCGCAGGGAGGTGTTGGATCGATCCCACAGGTAGCCCTGCGCCTCGCGGTTCTTCAGGTGCCACAGCGGCATCGCGTCGGCGAGGCCGGTCGTGCCGTCGAACGGGCCACGAAGGACCGTGAACTTCGCCTGGCTCACGAGATCGGCCCGCCCGCGTCCCCACGCTGGCTGCTGCGCGTCCGTCGCCTTCTCGCCAAGCCGCAGCAGCGCGCGGCGCGTGTCCGGGATCAGTACGAAGCGGTAGAGCAGCTGATCCGGCAGCGACAGCTTCACGTTCCGGGCAATCTCGTTGAGGATGGTATCGGCGGAGAAACGTGGGTCGGATGCCGCGGCGACGAGAAACCGCATGTACTCCTGTGCGCCGGTCTGGTGAGCGGGCGCGCCGGGATAGACCATCGGCACATCCGTCGGCGTGGCCCGGACGGTCGCGGTGTGACACAGGGCACAGTTGACGCCGACGCGAGGCACACCGATCTCGACTTTCGAGAGGCCGATCGGCATCTCGTGGCCATCACGCGCGACGATGCCAATCGACGCGTAGCCGCCGGGCGTGGGCAGGTACTCGGGGAAGATGCGCGGCAGCACCAGCCAGATCCAGTAGGGAACGCCGCGCTTTTCCTCGCTGCCGATCGACCCGTAGAGAAAGTGATCTTCGGCCGACTCGAACTGCGGCACTGGCGCCACGCGATGGAGGCGGTAGTAGCCATGCAGGCTGACTGTACCCATCAGCAGGACGAGCACGACCAGAATCCATCCCACGCGCGACATCAGCAGCTCACTCAGAAAGTCTTGAGATACTCGACGATGGCGCGCTTGTCGTCATCGGGGAGCGTTGTGCCGTAGACGTGGCCGGTATTAGCGTTGCCCGGCACGCTGGTGTCGTAGCGGGTGAACACCTGCCCGTCGGCTTCGGCTACGTCAGAGACGAACCCGAGCTTGACCTGATCGAAGAGGTCGTAGCCGCGGTAAAACGCCTTCGGACGCGACTCCGGCGGCTCGAGCAGGTCGCGCATCGTCGGCACCGAGCCGTTGTGGAGGTACGGTGCGCGGAGCCAGATGCCGTCGAGCGGATGGTTGGCGTAGCCGTTCGTCTTGCGGAAGTGCGAGAACCGGTACGGCGAGTCGGGATAGAGGCCGTACTGGTTGGAGGCGAAGGCCGGCGTGTACGAGTTGAGGCGATACGGATCGGTGCCGATGGTTCCGATCGATTCGACCTGGCCCACGCGGGATCCCGAGATCATGCCGTCACGGAAGCGCTGGTCGGCGTGGCAGTTCGCGCACAGCTGCTGATAGATCGGCGCCCCGCGCGAGGCCAGCGCCTGGTCGACCCGATACGGGTACTTCGGCGGCGGCAGCGTCCAGATCCAGTCGCGGACGCGCTGCAGGTTGTCGTGATCCACGGTCACCGGCGTCACGCCGGCGCCGAGCGCCGCGCTCAGGTTGCGTTCGTCCACCGAGTCGTTATCGCCGTCCCAATGCAGGTGCATGCCTTGGCGCGGCTTCTGGTTCCAGATCGATGGGTAATCCGACGCGCCGATCAGCTCGCTCGGCGGAACCTTGCTGAGATCCCAGTTGAACTGCACCGACTTGTACGGGTTGAACGTGTCGACGCGTCCCCGCCCCCACTTCGGTACGGTATCGGCCATGGCGGGGCCGATACGATTCCGCAGGTTCAGCGTGGTGACCTTCAGTCGCTCGATCAAGCCGAAGTCGAGCAGGGCGCGCTCGAAGCGCGACGGTCCGCCCTTCTTCGGCAGCCGGCCCTTGATCGCGTCGGCGGTCAGGCGAGGGTCGAGCGAACACTCGAGCACGAACTGGACGAAGGCCTGGAGGTCGAGACGGTTGGCGGGCATGCCAAGCACGATTCGCGCAGGCGACTTCGGCGTCTCGCGGACCGTGCCGGTGTGGCACACGGCGCAGTTCAACCCTACGTTGTCGAGGCCGATGCGGCGGCGCCTGGAGACGCCGATCGGCAGATCCTTGCCTTCCTCGGTGATGAAGCCGAAGGTGGAGTACCCCCTCGGCAGCTTGTCGCTGCAGATCGACGGCAGCGACGTGAACACCCAGTAGGGCGGCAGCACGCCTCCAATCGGAGCGAGGATCGACCCCCCCGGCTCGCTTCCGATTGACCCGTACTTGAAGTGCTCCTCGATCGAGTCGTAGGTCACCGGGCGGTCCCTGGTGAGCGACACCACGACCCAGATGCCGACGAGGACGCCCAGCGTCACGGCGGCGAGGCCAAGCCATGTGAGGGCGCGCCGAAACATTACGAGAAGGCCGGGGGCTGAAACACCGACATCACTTCCTCGAGCATCGCATCCCGGCTCGAGAACCGGCTTTCTTCATAGCAGCCGAGCGGGTCCTGGACCACGTGAACGAGGCACCTGTTGCAGTAGGTGCAGGGGCGCTCCGCCTTGTCGCGGCCGGCGGCGAACTGCTTGACGAGGTCGTTGTTGGCGATGAGCGGACGCGCCATGCTCACGGCGTCGCAGTCGCCGTTGGCGATCGCCTTGCGAATCACGGACGCGGTCTGGAAGCCGCCCGTGCAGATCACCGGCACGGACACGGCCTGCTTGATCACGCGTGAGTCCGGGAGCGTCAGCCCTTCGATCTGGTCCTTCGGGACACCCGCGTCGTTCCACGCCTTGCGGAAAACCGCAGCCGTGAGGTCGCCGTGGAAGAAGAGCAGGTTCCGGAACGTGTTGGTGCCGCTCGAGGCGAGCTGGTCGTAGGTGTCGGCCAGCACCTTCACGTCGATGTCCGCGCCGGCCGGGTTCCGCGGGTGGGGGAAGGAGCTCCCGGTCGAGACATGAATCGCGTCAACGCCGGCGTCGACGAGCCACTTGCAGACTTTCGCCGACTCCTGAACCGTGTTCCCCGGACCTTCGCGCCTGAGGAACAGCAGCGCGTTGTTGAACTCGGTCGCGCTGATCTTCATCTGCAGGTGGAAGTCGCGCCCCACGCGCGCGCGGATCGCCTTCACGATTTCGATAACGAACCGGGCCCGATTCTCCAATGAGCCGCCGTACTCGTCCTTGCGATCGTTGATGGCCGAGCTGAGGAACTGAGTAATGAGATAGCCGTTGGCGCCGTGCAGTTCGACGCCGTCGAGGCCCGCCTCGCGCGCCCGGCGGGCGCCCTCGGCGAAGGCCGTCACCACCTCCTTAATGTCGGCCGTCGTCATGCGATCGCACTCGAAGCCGTGGAGCGGGTCGCGCTTGTCGGTCGAGCTGAGGCCTTTCGCGTATTTCAGGTCGGGGATGTCGCGCTGCCGCCCGCCGTGGCTCAACTGCAGGATGAACTTGCAGTCGTGCTGATGAACCGCCTCCCCGAGGGCCCGCCAGAACGGGATGCGGTCGTCCACATGGATGGTCGCGTAGTTGGGGATGATGCGGCCCCGGGCGTGCACCGGCACGAAGGAAGAGATGATGGCGCCCACGCCCCCTTTGGCGAACTTCAACTCCCAGTTGATGCGGACCTGGTTGCCAGAGCCGTCGTAGTTATCGAACCGGCCCGCCACGTTGGAGCGGAAGATCCGGTTCTTCACGGTGAGATTGCGGAACGCTAGCGGTTCGAAGATGACGTCAGACATGTAGGTCCTCGCGGGGTGCAATTCAAACACGAGCCCTGCAGTCGCACCAAGTAGATTCGCCAGGTTTTGCCTGACCGTTGCTTCATCGACTGCAGTTCAGCTGGGCCCAAACGTGTGGTGGAGCCACAGGTCGAGCTTGGCCTGACCGTACGATCAGGATTTTGAGGTTAGAGGAAGGACGCTTCCTCGACGCAGCGTATGTACTCCGTGGTGGCGCGCGCAGGGTCAATTTGTCCGGCGGCCAGTCCGATCTCCAGCACCTCCAGTTTCGCGAGGCAGCTCTGCGCCCGAACCACGTGCTCCTCGATCTGCTGGGACTTGAGCACTTGAGTCGCCACGCTTGCGGAGAGCGAGCAGACAGAAGCAAGGCCACAGAGAATCTGCCAGGATGGTGACGAAAGGCCAAACAACTTCGTCAGCCAGGCCGTGAAGGTCGCGCCCCCGGCCGCGGGTCCTGCTGTGAGCGCAGCGGCAAGCGTGCCGGCCACGATCGTCAGGTTGAGCAGACGCCGCTTCCGCGGCACCGCCTTCGCGACGAATGCCTCAACCTGAGATCGTTTCTGCGCTATTCGACTGATAAGGTCGACGTTCGCGCGCGCCTCGGTCATCGGTTGCCCTCAGAAGCGAAGAACATGAGCGTCGTGCGACGCCCTCAGTACCTCATGCGATCTGCTCTGCGCTGTCCGGATCCACCTCGCGGCGACTGGCCCGCGATCCGACCTGTCCGGCGACCGGCGCGGGTCCCACGTCGGACGGACTGAGACGCTGCAACACCGTGGGCGTGGGATCTCCGTAGAGCACCAGGCCCGTCCAGCCGGCGCTTTGCGGCAGTCGTGTGACTCCGTCGGGGTCCGCGCCCTCCTGCAGGACGGTCAGTTGGTCGAGATCGGGCTGACCTTCGCGCACGCTGCGGCGCGCGAGCGACAGCGCGTCACCCAGGCTGGCACGCCGCATCAGGAGCGCCTCATAGAACGCGGCTGCCATGTTCTTGGCGTCAACATCCTTGATCTTCCACAACGGTCCGAGATACGCGGCGACGCCTTCGCCAAGCGCCGCGCTTGCCATGCCGTAGACGCCATCGTGGTACGCGCCCTTCGTGCTCTTGTCGCTGCCATCCTGCGCGCCCTCGCAGGCGCTTCCGTAGATCAACCACGGCGTGACCTGCGCGTTTGCCAGCGTATGCCGAAGCTCGAATGCGTACATCGGGCCGTCGCTGAACAACCAGCAGCTCCGTTCGGGCTGGGCGGCGTCGTATCGACCATGACCGGCAAAGTGCACGATGTCGTATCGCCGCTCGCGCAACAGCGCGCGGAACTGCTCGACCGTGACCGGTTGATCGACATATTTCATGAAGTTTGACGGATCCACGATGCCTGGAAGCCGCTCCTGCAACCGCGCAAACGCCTCAGCGACGTGCGCGCCCTCGAGGGCACCGGCTCCCGCAAGCTCGGACCCGCCACCTTCGACGGACGGAGCCACCACGAGGAGACGCAGCGGCCCTTGCCTCCGGCTGGACGTCCAGCGAGGCACCGTCCCCGTGTCGGCAATCACCTGACGACCAATGGCAAATCGATCCACGAGCCAGCCGCGCCGATCGCGGAGCAGTTCCCACGGATACCGCATCAGCTCGCGCGGGATCTGCAGCACCAGGTGAACGGCACGACCCTCGATTGGCTCGACCTCGCCAAGCCGATCGCTGATGCCGTAAAGAAGGTCGTCGCCCAACTGGCTGCCACATCGCGCCAGCCGTTGCAATGTGCGCTCAGGCGGCGCTTCCACATCGCTGCCGATCGTGTCGATCTCGGCAAGCACGCGGCGCAGACGATCCCTGGTGATCTGATTCTTATGCTCGACAACCGTGGCCGATCGATCGAGCGACGACAGCCGGACGCAGTACCACAAGATCTCGCTGTCGCTGGCGGCGACCTCGGCGCCAGCCGCTGATGCTCCCGGCGGTCCTTCAACCGGCTCGATGGTCAGGAACAGCGCGTCGGGCGCCGACAGCGCCTGAAGCTGATCGGCATGCCGTCCGGTCAGCGCTCGATCGCCGGCAAGACGGCGCATCAACTGATATCGCGCTTCGAGCGGTGCGGCGGTCAACTGCGACTCCAGCAGCCTCCACAGCATGCGGGCGTGGTTCTTGATCAAGTCGACCGCCGTCAGGAGCGCGGTCCAATGGAGATCGCGGCTGAACCGCAAGTGCAGATAGTTCGACTCCGCCAGCTTGTCGAGATCGATGGGCCGGTACAGCGACAGCCCGCATTTGGCCCCGGCGGGCCAGACAGCCGTCACCGCGGGTTGTCCGGCATCGGCGCCACGGGCGAGATCCGACACGCGTTTCGCGAGATGCCCGAGCTGTTTCGCCGCTTCGATGCCCTCCAGCGCGTCAGACAGCTCGCGGCCATCCATGACAGCGGCGGGACGCTCACGCGCGGCCGACACGATCGCGCTCCAGGGTTTGCTGTGACGTACCTCGTCGGAATCGTCGGACTCGGAGAACAGACGACGCACGGCAATGTCAGCGGTCTTGTGCTGCGGGACGCTTCGCGGATCGATTTCGCTCGTCGCAATGGAGATGACGCGCTCAACCGCCGAACGACACGCGGAGATTTCAGATGCCAGCGTCCGATACACATCGGCACCGTCGCCGGTCTTGCCGAGATCGCGCGCGCTTGCGCCCAGGGCGCGCAGCATGGCGGACAATTGCGGATACGACAGCGTCGGAATGAACGTCGCGGCCCAGCGAGCGAGTGCCTCCGCCGACGCGTTCTCGAGCGACTTGCCAATCGCGGAGGCGACATCGTCGAGGTCATAGCTCCACGACTGCTCCAGCTTGGTCTGGTGCCCTTTGACCACATTCTCGCGCGCGCGCCAGATGACATCGTTGCTCAGCCACTGAAGCAGCACGACGCTGAATGTATCGAGCGCCTGCGCCAGCGGCACGAGAGCCTGAAGGTTGATCGCCGAGACCGTCACGCGCTCGCTTTCCGGCTGCAAGGCGGTGTAGTGCTCGGCCAGCAGTGCGATCGTCTCCTTTGCCAGCACGATCCCGTGCGCATCCACGGTCGACCTCCACCGCGGCTCGGCACCTTTTACCGGTGCGCCGACGATGTCCTGCCAGCGCTTGAGAAGCTTCGAGTACGGCCATTGCTGGAGCGGCGGTCCAGGGCCATCCCCGGGCTGAATCCCGACGATGAGATCGACCGCGCCTCTCAGCTCGTACGCCACTTCCATGAACTGCATGGCGTACATGTCGCACGCCAGGAGCACGAGACGGCGCGAGCCCTCGGCCGGGAACGCGGATTTCAGCGTCGCGCTGAGCTCCTGCAGCTCCAGCGCATCGGCTGTGGCGCGGTCATCACAAATCGCGAAGGTACGCGTGCAGTCGAAGGGCGGGCGTCCGACGACTGAATCCGCGTCCATGATGCCGAGCCCCGCCATGACGAGGATGTATCGCTGCGCTGGACACGCATCGAAAGCCCACGCCATGAAGGCCTCGAGCGTCCTGGGATCGCCGCTGTTGACGGGCCCCAGCAGCTCCGAATCAGGAGGTTCACCGGCTCGCAACGCGATGCGCTGGGCACCGGATTCGAGGTCGAGGTAGATGGCGGCCGATACGTGTGCCGTCGCGCCGGTCTGCTTCAGGTCGGCGAGCGCGGCCACGAATGGATCGTGTTCGCCCGGACGGTTGTAGTGGCCGCACAGGTAGAAGAGGACGGCCCACTCCTGCGGCGTTTGACCCGTGGTTTCTTGAGACATGGGGGTATGGGTTAGAACAAGGAGCCTAATTTCGCCGCGTCGCTCCCGAACAATTGCGGGGTCTGCGGGAACACCGGCGAGGGAAGCCGCCGCCTGATCTCGTCGTACCACGCACGCGGGGAGGCGATCGTCGCATCCTGCAGCACGTCGATCGCCGTTCGCGTGAACGCCCCATTGGGTCGCCCCTTGAACGCCGTGTCGTAACTGAACTCGGTATCCTGGCAACCCGAGAACAGCAGCGCCGAATACTGCAATTTGGTGGGCGCCGGCGTTCCGGCGGCTCGGTCGATGGCGCGTTCCAACAGCCGATCCCCGCGCGCAAACACGTACGGCGGCAGGAACCGCGCTTTCAGCACTGGGGTGTCGGCACCAGCCGATACGGGAGCGGGGGCATACCGGACGACCGAGCCCGAATGGCAGCAGTCCGCAACGACGTACAAGCGGACTCCGTCGGCCTTCGTCAGAAAGGTCTCGTGCAAATCGTCGTCGAGCAGATACTGGTCCTCCATCACGTCGTACGGACACATCATCTCGTCCCGCGCATCGGGTTCATCCGCGTCATCATCGGGAAGCCACGATCCGTGCCCGGAAAACGTGAGGACGAGCGAATCGCCATCGACGGCGCCTCCAACAAGCGCCCTCAGCGCCTCGAGGACCCGCGCGCGCGTCGCATCGGCGTCATGCAGGGACGTCACGGCATAGCCTCGGTTCTCGAGCAGCGACCGCCAGTCCTTCGCGTCGTTGACGCACCCGTCCAGGTCCATCTTCGTCCCTGGGTAATCGTTGATGCCTATACACAACGCATGTTTCGCCATGGTGCCTCCGCTGGGTCATCGGGACGCGAACCGCAACGTTGTGAATCCTCGCTACGCCAGGTCATACGGCAACGCGACTTCCTGTCGAAAGACCAGAATCTCGTGGATGTCGTACGGGTGCGTCGTGCCGTGCGTCGCCCAGTTACGAAGGACCTGAAAGGTATGGCCCACTCCCGCGGCATCGTCGACGTCCGCGTCCACCTTGAACGTGAGGGGCGCCGTCTGGCTTGCGAAAAATGTGAGCTGCAGATTTCCGTACCGATCGGCTGTCTTGTATGACCCTGCCTGGGCGAATTCAGGAGGAGGCGTATGGAGCTTGGACGGCACTTCGTGAAATCGTTCATCGGCGATTGCACCCTTCACCAGATCGCGCAGTGCAGGTTGCACATCCACGAACACACGATCGGGACGGATCCGATAGATACGATCCACGAACGTCCATACCGAGCGATCGGCGTCGAAGCCGAAGCCGCTCATTTTCGCGAACAGGTTGAATAGTCCTGCTCTCTGCGTGTCGGTCAGCGCCCCGTACAGCTCCGGGCCCGTCCCGACAGTGCCTTCAACGGTCGAGACTGCGAGGACCCGTTGGAGCTCAGATGCGACGCGCCCGTATTCCGGAAAACGGGCGGTGCTCACGTGAGCTGGATCGAGCGGCGTATAGAACTGCACCAGTACGGGAGCGGCAGACAACGGCATCGCAAATTGGGCGACAGGCCGATGTCGCGTCGGAAACACCTTGACGAGATACGGCTGACCGTCGTTCAACCCTTCGAAGCGGATGTCGATATTGCCCGGAGCCGCCAGCACTCGGCGCACGGTGGAATCGGTTCGCACAGAGACGACGTGCACATCCACCAGGTCGTCGAGTGGCTGCCGACGTGCGTTTCCGATGCGAACGATCAGGACGCCCATTCTTGTTCAACTCTCCTTCGCACGCGCCGCGGCCTTCATCACAGCGTCTTCATGTACTCGAGCACAGCACATCACTGCCGATTGAACCGCCCTTGACGTGCTCGGTGACCGCGTCGTAGGTGACTGGCCGGTCCCCCCGCAGCGCGGCGACGACCATGAGGATGATTCCGATGACCGCCGCCACGATCGCGGAGCGGCGGACCATCCGCCGAACCCGTCCCTCTTCATACGTACGCCGGCGGACTCTTGACGGTCAGGTTTTTGAAGCGAAGGGGCTGAAAGATTACGTCGGACATCGCTGCCTCGGTGGGCCGCAGGGCCGCAAAAGGATCACGAATACATCGTGGAAGGTGGCTCATCTAAACACAGCCGTGATCGCCTAAACAAGAGGATCTGAACCTCATCAATAGCCTCTATGCAGCGGTCCACCCGCGACGACCGATCAAACGCCGTCTGCCGGAGACTCGGGATGTCGCCGTTTGTAATTCCGAGTACGGGTCTGTCGCTCACCTTCGCATGACGGTGCCCCGCCGCGTGCGACCGCGTGGCAACCCCTGTCGATTCCGCCGGAGACTGCGGTAAGCTGATCCGTCGTGACGCCGCGATTGCTGCTCCCCCGATCAGCCCGGCGCTGAACACTCGCTTACCAGATTCACAAGCGCGACACATCCTCCGGCAGTGACTCCGTGCGACGGGATGTACGCGCCGAACGCGCGTTTGCGCGCCCAGGAGCATGGCTTCGATGTCAGTGTTCTTATGTAGCGTGCCACGAGGGCTGTGGTTCTGTGTCGCTCTTGCGGCCGCCGTCTGCGTGAACGGTTGCGGGTCCGCGAAACCGGGACAGGTGAGAGACGAAGCGCTGCGTGCCGGTCGAACCGCCGAATCGTTTCCTGCGGCCGACGAGGATTATTTCCACGACATGGACGGCGCTCTTCCCCTGACGCGAGAGGAGGTGCAGGGCCGGAACATGTGGAACGTCTGGACCGGAGGGAACGATCGGTTCTGGGACGAGATCTCCGTGAGGAGCGTCGGCACCCTCGACTTCCTCAAGACGATCTCCTCGCATCCGTCAATGCAGTACGGAAGGGACAATCGCTTTCGCTACCTGGGCGTGGTGAACGAGCCCTGCTTCAGGAAGGCCACTGCGCCCGACCCGGATCGCTATGGACTCTGGCTCGACAGCAGAGATCCAACGTGTCCGCCCGATCCGTTTGCCAATGCGACGAAGTATCCGGGCGTGGCGATCGGCGCGCGAGGAGAAGGCGTTCCGGTCGGTTCCTACTACGGTGAGCCCACCGGCGTCGTCGGCCTACGGCTGTTCCCCAATCCCGCCTTCGACGACGGCGCAAGGCGAAGGTGGGACTCGGAACGGTATTACCGCGACCCTGACTATTACCTCTCACGCAACCTGGTGAAGCCGTACCGGATTGGCATGTCCTGCGGGTTCTGTCACGTTGGACCGAATCCCGTCCTCCCACCAGCCGATCCGGAGAACCCGCGCTGGGCGAACCTGAGCTCGAACGTTGGAGCCCAGTACTGGTGGGTCGATCGCCTGTTCAACTGGCAGGGCGAAAGGGACAGCGGAAGCTTCTTCTTTCAGTTGTTGCACTCGTCGCGTCCCGGCACACTCGATACGTCGCTCGTCTCCACCGACAACATCAACAATCCGCGAACGATGAACGCGGTGTACAACCTCCCTGCGCGAATGGCGCAGGCGCGGAAATTTGGCAAAGAAACAATCGCGGGCGGAGGCTTGAACAACAGACAGTTCAACGACTACCTCCCCGCGTCCGATCCGCTGACGCAGTTCTTTGTCCCGCCATCAACGACGTGGACACCGCGCGTACTAAAGGACGGGTCCGACTCGGTCGGCGCGCTTGGCGCATTGAACCGGGTCTACCTGAACATCGGGCTGTTCAGCGAAGAGTGGCTGCTCCACTTCCGGCCGATCGTCGGAGGGCAGCCGATTACCCCCATCGAGATTGCCGTTGCGCGGAGGAATTCCACGTACTGGGCCGCAACCGAGAGGCAGACGCCGTACATGGCTCGTTTTTTCCTTCGCGCCTCCGCCCCTCACCTGCTGAAGGACGCCCCCGGAGGCGCGACGTATCTCACGGAAGATGCGGCGACGGTCACGCAGGGGAAAACGGTATTTGCGGAACGCTGTGCCCGTTGCCATTCGAGCAAGCTGCCGGATCTGCCGGCTGGTCTCGACCTCGAAAACTGTAACGGGAAGAACTACCTGTCGTGCTGGGATCGCTATTGGCAGTGGACAAAGACGGACGAATTCAAAACCCGGATGCGCAGTCTGGTCCTGGCGGACGATTTCCTGAATGACAACTACCTGTCGACGGAGTTTCGCGTGCCGTCCACGCTGCTGCAGACGAACGTGTGCAGCCCGCTCGCGACCAATGCGATCGCTGGAGATATCTGGGACAACTTCTCCTCGGCCTCCTACAAGGAGCTGCCGTCAGTCGGCTCGGTCACGGTACGTCACCCCATGACCGGCGCCGCGTCGGACTACCCGCTGCCTGGCGGTGGCCGCGGCTTCACCAGGCCTCCGTCGCTCGTGAGCGCGTGGTCGACCGCGCCATTTCTGCAGAACAACAGCCTCGGCCGCTTCAATCCGAGCCCGTCGGTCGAGGCGCGCATGGGTGTGTTCCAGGATTCGATCGAGAAGCTGCTCTGGCCAGAGCGGCGCGAAAAGGATCCGATTTTTGCCAACGACAACGGGCCAGGCGTAGGCATCATCGACCGAACCACCAATGAAAGTGTGATCTCGCTTCCCGCTGGGTACGTACCCGACAACCTTCGGGGACTCCTCAATGTCGGCCAGCGTTTCTTCCCCTTCCTGTTCAGGAACGGCTCGGTGGCGATCGGGCCTATCCGTCAGGGGTTCCCAATAGGCGTGCTCGCGAATCTCGATATGGTTGGACCCAGAGAACAAACCGCGCAGGAACGGAGCGAGAGGAACCGGACGCTGCTGCGGCTCCTCAAGCAGGTGAAGGACGACCTGAAGGGCGGACGAGACGCCTTCTCGAATCCGGACACGGTCGAGAGGTTTCTTTCGCTGAGCAAGTGCCGCGACTTCGTTGTGAACAAAGGTCATTACTTCGGCACCAGCCTCCTGACGGAAGAGCCAGGGCTGAGCGACGGCGACAAGCGTGCGCTCGTCGCATTCCTGAAGTTGATGTAGAGCGCTGTGCCACCCACTCCCGCTTTCGACGTCGACTACCTCGTCGTCGGCTCAGGCGCCGGCGGCGGCACCGTGGCTGCCCGGCTTGCAGAAGCCGGGTTCACCGTGCTTCTCCTCGAGGCCGGCGGCGATCCCCGTGAAGGCGGCGAGGCCGGTCACGCGAACGCGAACGACTACGACGTGCCGGCATTCCATCCACGAGCCACGGAGAACGCCTCGATGCGATGGGACTTTTTCGTTCGTCACTACGCGGATGACGCCCGCCAGCGTCGCGATGTGAACTACCGGTCGAGTGCGAACGGAGTCCCCGTCGACGGCGTCTTGTATCCGCGGGCCGGAACGCTCGGCGGGTGTACGGCGCACAACGCGATGATCCTCATATGCCCGCCCGATTCCGACTGGAACCAGCTCGCCGACTTGACCGGCGATTCGTCGTGGCGGGCCGAGCGCATGCGCGTCTATTTCCAGCGGCTGGAGAACTGCGGGCACCGGCCGCTCGACCGCGCGCTGAGCAAGTTCGGCATCAATCCGAGCGGTCACGGGTGGGACGGGTGGCTCCACACAGAGCGATCGGTGCCGTCGGCGGCGCTCCGCGATCGCGATCTTCGAAGCGTAATCGTCGAGTCCGCGCGTGCCGCGCTGCGGGACGCCTCCGGCGGCTCCGCATACACACTGGCAAAGCTTGGAAACGACGAAGGCGATCCAAACGACTGGCGCGTCGCACGCGAGGACAACGTTGGCGTGCGATATACGCCGATGACGACGCACAATCACTCGCGTATCGGCTCGCGGGAACGGCTCCTCGACGTGAGCCAACGGTACCCCGAGCGACTGAAAATCCAGACACATTCGCTGGCAACCCGGGTGATCTTTGACGACAACCAGCGTGCGGTGGGAGTGGAGTATCTCAGTGGCGAGCGACTCTATCGCGCACATGCTCAGCCGAGCGAGGGAGCAGGCGAGCCTCGGCGCGCGTACGCCTCACGTGAAGTGATCCTTGCCGGCGGCGCATTCAACACGCCGCAGCTGTTGATGCTGTCGGGCGTCGGCCCGCGCGACCAGCTGACCCGCCATGGCATTGCCGTCCGCGTCGATCTGCCGGGCGTCGGAAAGAACCTGCAGGATCGATACGAGGTCGCAGTCGTGAATCGGATGTCGTTCGACGCGTGGGATACCCTCAGAGGGTCCACGATGAGCGAGAGCGACAGCCAGTACCGCGAATGGGCTGACCGCCGAACCGGCGTGTACTCAACCAACGGCGCGCTGCTGGCGGTGAGCCTTCGATCGGGTACGGATCGCCCCGTTCCAGATCTGCTGTGCTATGCGGTGCTTGCGAAATTCACTGGCTACTTCCCCGGCTATTCGGCGCTCCTGGCGCAGAATCCCAACTGCCTGACCTGGGCGATCCTGAAAGGACATACCACCAATACCGCGGGCACCGTGACGCTCCGATCCGCCGATCCCCGCGATCCACCGCTGATAAATTTCCGATACTTTGACGAAGGCAACGACGCTGCGGGGAACGACTTATCCGCAGTCGTGGCGGGGATCAAATTCGTCCGGGCGCTCACGACCGACCTCAAGACGCAGCGCCTCATCGCCAGGGAGGAATTTCCCGGAGAGAGCGTGGCCTCCGACGACGACCTCAAGGCATTTGTTCGCGACAACGCCTGGGGCCACCACGCGTCGTGTACGTGCCCAATCGGAGCGCGTGAGCGCCAAGGCGTCCTTTCGAGCGATTTGAAGGTGCATGGCACAAAGGGGCTGCGGGTCGTTGACGCATCTGTGTTTCCACGCATCCCTGGACTCTTCATCGCGTGCGCCGTCTTTATGGTCGGCGAGAAGGCGGCCGATATCATCATCGGCGACGCACAACGTTCCTGATCGCGTGTCACACAACGACACACAGGCATGGCGCCGCGGACCCTTCCGCCTCCGCTGAAGCTTCGGCGGACCGCCGAAGCGCGAAGCGCGAAGGCTGGTCGCGTTCGCGAGGCGATGGGACCTGGCAGCAGCCTGAGCACGGGCTCAGTTGGATGGCGCATGCTATGCTTAGCTCTCCCCCCAACAACTAGCGCTTCGATAGCTTCGTGAGCCCAGGATGGAACGCGAGACCTTTCGCAGTCACCGTCTCACAGCCCTCACGCCGTATGGTGCCGCGTGCGGACTTGTCGCCCTCGGCCTCTGGCTCGAGCTGGTCATGGCTCGCGTGGCTGGTCCCGAAGCTCAATTCCTGCCGTTCTCATTGGCCGTTGTTATCAGCGTCTGGTACGGCGGGCTCGGGCCCGGCCTACTCGCCATCGCGCTCGCGTGTCTCGCCAGCGACTACTTCCTGCTCGGCCCCGGCATCCTTCTGTGGTTCGACGACCGGTCCCAGGCGTACGCGCTGACGAGATTTGCCGCTGGCTGGCTTGGCATCGGTCTGATCGTGCACACGAGCCGCCTGCACATCCAGCGTCATCGCGACGCCCTCGCGACCGCCGAGCGCAACGTCACGCAGGCCGACCAGCTCGCACAATTGGCCGGCGCGCTCGGGCGTGCGCGCACATCCGCGGCCGTTTTCGAGGCATCCGTGCAGGAGCCTCTCCATGCGTTGCGCGCGGACGCCGGCATGCTCATCCTCGTGCACGAGGACCGCGAGTCCGCTTCGATGGCCCGCACCGTCGGGTACCCATCCGCGATCCAGGGTCGCGAGGAGGCGATCTCGCTGCTCATCCGATCACCTTTGAGTGACGCGGTACAGCGAGGCGCACCCGTCATCGTCGAGTCCTCCGACGACTGGCGCAGGGAGTATCCGGACGTGCCGGACAACCTGCGGTTGCCCGATTACCAGACAAGCGTGGCTGTACCGCTCCTGATTGCCGGCCGCGTCGCGGCGGTCGTCAGGCTGGATTTCAACGGCCGGCGCACGCTCACCTCACACAATCATGAGTTCCTGTCGGCGCTCGGGTCGAGTGGCGGCCAGGCGCTCGATCGTGTCTGGCAATTTGAGTCCGCGCAGCGCGCACGCGTTGAGGCGGAGTCCCTCCGCGCGCTGGCCGATCAGGAGCTTGGCGAACGACAAAAGACTGAACGGGCACTGCGTGGAAGCGAGACACGCTATCGAGGGCTTGCCACGCGTACGGCGCGCATGCACGAGTTGACGGCCGCGCTGTCGGAAGCCGTTACCGTCGACGCAATTGGTGAGGCCGTCGTCGAGCACGGCAGCGTGCTGGTGGGAGCGACCGCTGGTGCCGTGTCTCTGCTCGTCGAACATGGGACGCAGTTTCAAACGCTGCGCGCGGAAGCGCACGGAGGGCCCTTGCCTTCGCCGGAGCGTTTTCCGGTGGACGCCGGTTTGTGCGCTACAGAGGTCGCGAAGACAGGCGAACCGATATTCGTGGCATCGTGGGACGAGTGGCAGGAGCGCTATTGGCGTTCGGCCTCGCGCGCCGCCGACGCCGCGCATCGGTCGTCGGCGGCGCTTCCGTTATTCGTCGAAGGCGCTCCCCTCGGCGTCCTGGAATTCCATTTCAACGTTCCGGTGAATTTTGACGCCGACTACCGGGCGCTGCTGGTCTCCGTCGCACAGCATTGCTCGCAAGCGCTGGACCGTGCCCGGCTGTACGAATCAGCCCAGCGCGCCCGTGCGGAGGCCGAAAGTGCGAATCGCCTCAAAGACGATTTCCTGTCGATTGTCTCGCACGAACTTCGTACCCCGCTGAATGCCGTCGTGGGCTGGGCCTCGATGCTCCGGGACGGGTCGTTGAAACCAGAGCTCACCGCCCGTGCCGTGCAGTCGATCTGCGACAATGCGACGCGCCAGGCGAGACTGATCGACGATCTGCTCGATATGTCGCGGATCGCGACAGGACAGGCGACCCTGGATGTGCAGGAGATCGATCTCGCGACGTTGGTCGCCGGCGTGGCGGAATCGGTCCTGCCGAAGGCGGCCTCGGAACAGATTGATCTGCGCGTCCAGGGCATCCCCGCGGTGCGCATCCGGGGTGACCGGCGCCGGCTCGAGCAAGTCTTCTTCAATCTCATCGGCAACGCCCTTAAATTCACGCCACCCGGGGGCCAGATTACCCTCGAGGCCGCGTGCATCGATGATTGCGTGGAGCTGCGCGTGAGCGACAGCGGCGTGGGTATCGAGCCCGAGTTTGTCCCCCATGTGTTTGAGCGCTTCCGGCAGGGCGACAGCACGCACACCCGAAGCCATGGGGGTCTGGGCCTCGGTCTGTCAATCGCGAAACAGTTTGTCGAGGCGCACGGCGGGAGCATCACGGTGGCGAGCGCCGGCCGGAATCTCGGGACCACGTTCTCGGTGCGACTTCCAATTGCCGGAGCGCTGCCCGAGCGTTCGGTCCCCGCGGTTCGGATTGAACGACTCCAGGTGGCCGCGAGCGCGCCCCGCCTGGACGGCATCCGTGTGCTGGTTGTCGATGACGATCCTGATGCGCGCGACATGATGGCGCACGCGCTGCACTCGTACGGCGCTCACGTCACATCTGCAGCCAGTGCCGGCCAGGCCTTTGCGCTTTTGAGCGACACGGAGATCGATGTGCTGCTGACCGATATTGCGATGCCCGACGAAGATGGGTATTCGTTCATTCGACGCGTGCGCGCGTCTCCCGATCCCAGAATCGCCGCGATTCCCGCCGCGGCGGTCACGGCGCACGCCATGCACGCCGAGCGCGAACAGGCATTTGCCGCAGGATTTCAAAGTCATGTTGCGAAACCTGTGGAACCGGTGCGACTCGCTCGCACGGTGGACCAGCTGGCGCGGTCTCGGGCGGTCGCATGAAGCGCGGCGCGAAAGGGGCGCCTGACAGATTGGGCCGGATCCTGAAATGGGTCGGGGCCGCCACCGCCGTCATTTCGCTGATCCTTGGTGCGCGTCAGCTCATCACCATCGCGACCGACAACGCTCAGCGCAACCGTGAGTCTGCGGAGTTCGTCCGGCTCGCACAACAACAAGCGGCACGCGGAGAATTCGCCGATTCGTGGAAAAGCCTCGACCAGGCGGACGAGCGCGCGCGGAAAGCCACGACGGACGAGGTGCGACTCGACATCGCGTTCCGATGGCTCGAGGACGCGAGACCCGGACCCAATCAGCCGTTCAGTCGTATCACCGACGCGGTCGTGCCGACACTCGATCGCGCTCTGCTGGACCCCGGGCATCCCCGGCGTGCCGACGTGTTGGCGCACCTTGGTTGGGCGACATTTCTGAAACGTCGCGATAGCGGCACAGGAGATCCCGCAGCACAGTACAAACAGGCGTTGGCGATCGATCGAAACAACGTGTACGCGAACACGATGCTCGGTCACTGGCTGATGTGGCAACGGCAGGCTCCCGACGTCGCGCGCCCGTACTTCGATGCCGCACTCGCGACCGGAAAGGAACATGCGCTGGTCCGAAACTTCCAGCTCACGGCGCTTCGTGGGCGCAACGACGACGATGCGGAACCTGAGATGATCCGTGTCGCCAATTCGATGCGTCAGCAGAACGAGGCGCCCGATGCGCGGTTCGCGGGAGCCGTTCACGCGGCCTACGTACGGCGGTACGGTCCGAACGCGCCCACGACTGCTCGCGAGGCCATTGAGATACCGGCTGCCGATCAACTCGCCACATTTGTCTGGCTGATTGGAATGCCTGAAATTTCTTACCGCGCCGAGGTGCGCGACTACATAGTGGCGATGCTGAAGGAGGCCACCGGCGATCGTCCCGCGGCGCTCCAGGCGCTCCGCACCCTCGTGCCGAAGCTTGGTGGCGGGTGGGACGCCAGTTTCCGGTCGGCTGTCACGCGCGAGATCAAGCGCCTGGAACGCGACACTCGTCGCGAGTAGTGCGCGATCCGGCGGCCGCGGCGTTCGGGATGCCGCTTCGCGGTTCGAAACACGCCGGCACTGGAAGCTTCCAGTCGGCCCTGGCACGGCGCCCGTCCTCCGCGGGACGACCCGGAGGGTTATCGAGCCTGGCCGGCCATCAGCGACTCCGAAGTGATCGAAACCGTCAGAGATATCATCTTGTGTAGGACCAACCTCGGCACATTCCGCCACATAAGTCTCCCTGGAGGAAGACTCCTGGGGGACAGAACACGAATCTGGGCGTGCAAGAACGGTCAGATCTGGCACGTTCCTCGCCCTTGCCTCCAAAATACACTCAGTTTTGAAATTGAAAGTGACCCGGACATGAAACCTGTATTGCTGAAGTCTGTTTCCGATTCTCAGGCCGCAGGGCCTGAGCACGCGGAGCTCGACGGCTTCCTGCCGGAGTCGTCGTCCCAGCCCCCAGCGGCGGCACCGGAGAAGCGCAATCGCGCCGGCGTGGTCGTCGTTGCCCTTGTCTGCCTTCTGGCGGCCGGAGCGATCACCGGCCTCTGGCTGCGGGCTTCCTCGATAACGGCCAAGCCGATCACGGGATCCCTCCGTGTCGAATCTGATCCCCTGGGTGCGGATGTGCTCATCGACGGTACGGCGCACGGGAAGACGCCGCTGACACTCGCGCTCGCCGTCGGCCAGCATCAGGTCGTCGTCCAACAGGGCGGAAAAACGCAGCAGCTGGCGGTCACGGTCGAACGGGAGACCGCGACGGTGCACCACATTTCATGGCCGGCGGAGCTCGACGGTGATCGTCGAGGAATGACGGTTGGCAGCCTCCGTGTGGTGACGGAGCCTGCGTCGGCGGCACGGGTCAGCGTCGACGGCGTTGACCGCGGCGCCACACCGCTGACGCTGAGCGATCTGGCACCGGGCGAACACGACGTCATCGTGAGAAGCCAGGGCGGTGTACACCGCCGAGCCGTGATCATCGAGCGCGGGGCGACGGCATCCCTGGTGTTCAGCACGACCGCTGAGGGCGTGTCGTCAGGATGGCTGTCGGCAACCACCGACACACCGCTTCAGATCTTCGAGGGAGGCAAGTTGATCGGCAGCACCGAGTCCGATCGCATCATGCTGCCAGTGGGCGACCATTCATTCGAGTTCGCGAACGACTCGCTCGGCTTCCGCGTCACGCGCGCGGTCAAGATCGTTGCCGGGCAGACGGCGACCCTCGCCCTGCAACTGCCGCGCGCGCCGATCAGCGTCAATGCCGTTCCGTGGGCGCAAGTCTGGATCGACGGTCAGCCACTTGGAGAGACGCCGATTGGCAATGTGATGCAGACCATCGGTTCGCATCAGCTGATCTTCCGCCATCCCGAGCTTGGCGAACGACGGGTCACGGCGGTCGTCACTCTCAGCCAGACAACTCGCGTCGCGATCGATATGAGGAAGCAGTGATGAAGACGATGACCCGTTTTCGGATTGTCTGGCTCGCCGTGGGCATGCTTGCAGGCACCGGCAGTGTTCGAGCGGCCGACGAGCCGCTCGCCGATGCGAAAGCGCTGTATGCCGCCGCATCATTCGAGGATGCGCTCGCGGCCCTGGGTCGACTCGACGCACTCGGTGGCGCGGCTCCGGCCGCGCTGGAGTACAAGGCCCTGTGTCTGCTCGCGCTCGGTCGAACGGCTGAAGCACAGACGGTCACCGCGTCGCTCATCTCAGGCACGCCTACATACATGCCGGCGGACAAGGATCTTTCACCTCGATACGTGACGCTTTTCACCGAAACGCGGCGCCAGTTGCTTCCGGCGGTTGCCAAGCGGCTCTTCGCCGAAGCGCGCGACCACTTTCATGCGAAAAATCAGGCCCAGGCGATCGCCGAATTTGAAGTGGTTCTGGCGCTGGCCACCGACCCTGTATGGAAAGATCTTCCCGAGGCGGGGGATCTCCGGACTCTCGCTGCCGGTTTCGTGGACCTCGCCGGATCGGCGCGGCCGGCTGCGGCGCCGCCGGACCCTCCCATAACGACGACCATCGCCGACGTCAAAGCTCCCGTGGTGACTCCCCCGGTCGCGATTCGGCAGGCGCTACCCCGATGGGTCCCGCCCGACCTTGCGAGTGGCCGTCGCGAATACAACGGCGCAGTGAAGATCGTCATCGGTCCAGATGGACGCGTGTCGAGCGCGTCGATCCAGGCCGCCACACATCCGCTCTATGACACGCTGGTGCTCCAACAGGCGCGTACCTGGTTGTACACGCCAGCGACCCGCAACGGCGAGCCCGTTGAAGTGGAGAAAATCTTAACGGTTCACTTGAAGGCGAACGAGTAGGAACGAGTCGCTATTCGGATGGGCGCAACCGGACATGCAAGCGCCGGAGCTGGCTGCTCGCGTCGAGGGTCACCGCTCGTTCTTCACCGAGATAGCCGGCTTGTGTGAGCCGTAACCGTTTGTGCCCAAGCGGCAGATGCTGAATACGAATCGGCGTGACTCCCCACCCGATTCCGTCCACGGTCACCCGGGCTCCAGCAGGCTCTGAAGAAATCACGAGCTCTCCTTCGACATCTGCGGCGGTTGTCACGTCCGTTGGCAACGGGGCCTGAACCTGGACGCCGGATGATTGCGGTTGTTCGGCAGGCGACGGATCTGTCTCCTGCCGCAGCGGCTCCGACGCTGATGGCTTTACCGCGATCACCGCCCGAGCGACGGACATCGCGCTGGCCGCCAGGCGCGGGCCAATCCAGAGAGTCAGTCCAAACCCTGAGAGTGCCATCATCGCGATCGCGACCATCGCCATGATCGGCTGCGAACGGGGCGACGTTCGAACAGGGGCGTCGACACGCGGCGACGCGTCGTCCACGGGCCTTTCGTCGGCAAACACCCGCGTAAAATTGTCAACGACATCTTCGGCTTGAAGCCCCACACACGTGCAATAGGCCCGCACCATCGCGCGCCGATACATCCCACCTGGCCAATGACTGATGTCGCCACGCTCGAGGGATGCGAGGTGACGCTGAGAAATTTTGGTGTGGTTGGCGATCTCGGTGAGCGAGATGCCTCGCCGAACGCGCGAATCCCGAAGCATTCGTCCGAACTTAGCGGCCTCGGACTCCTCGTGCGCCGCGAGGTTTCCGGCATCTCCGCCGACAGGGAAATCAAGAATGTGCGAGCTGTGCCCGCTCTCATTCATGGTCGACGCCGAGGGTGGGGGATGCATGGCAACGAGCGCGAACCCACAATCTACTGGATCGCGCACAGCGCTATCAAGCAGGTACGCCGCGTGTCCCCGGACCAGCACGGCAATGCTGTGAGCCGCGATGGGAGGTCCGACACCGCCCCTAGCCAAAGGCCGGCAAAAAAGGCGACGCATCGGTCCGTCGCCAAACATGGATCGGAAAACGCATTCCCTTGCCGCAGGCAGACAGAAATCAAGGGTTTAGCGGGTGATGGAGTTTGGAAGTCCGCGTCTTCAGAGAACTTTCGTCTCCGCCGCCGCGTATCGGGTCGCCAATGGCCAACGTTAACTGGCGAATCATTGCGTTTTGGGCAGCGCTCTGGTGGTTTATCTACTCCGCCCCGACGGAGGACTTCCTTGCGGGTGCACTGCTGCCGCGATCAGCGCCTCAAGACGCTGGATACATGGAGGAATTTTGACATCTTCACGGACGCGCCGGAGCGCCTGACCCATGCTGGCGACCAATTATTCCTCTAGGGACGCCACACTCGTGTGGGTACTCCGCGACGACCCCTCACGGCATGCGACGTCGTTGCTGACCGACTGCTACGTATCCCAGGAACTCGATGGGCGATGGACGTTGACGGTCAGTCGAGGTCTTATGACACTTGTGTCAGAGACGCGCGAGTCGCGTTCTGCGGCCATCGTGCGGGCCGAAGAGCTTCAACAGATCCTGCTGCGATTTGGGTGGACGGACCGGCCTTCCGCGTGATCTCATCGCGATCGGTGATCAAGAGCCCGCGGCAGGAGATCCTTGCCGGCATCCGCGCCTACCTGCACGACCACTTCCCCGACGTCGAGTTCACTGAGGACGTCGAGGTCACGACGGGTAACGTGATCTTTCACGGTCGCCCGCGTGCCCACCAAATTGAAGTGACCGAGACCTTCCTCGACGGCGATAACGAGCACGCCGACCACTCCCTGAACCACATCCGCGTCTGGAATCTCGCGCGCGCGCTCCGTGAAGCCGGCGGTCGCCTCGTCACGGTCGCCACGACAGGGCTGAGAATCGCGCCGTAGTCAGGCGCTATCCGAAGAACTGGTCTGTGTGCGAGATGCGGAGGTGCAGGAGCCAGGCATCGCTCACGCGGCCCGGGTCGATAGGACGTGCCTCACCGGATCGGACGAATCCCAGGAAATGTAACAGTCGGAGCATCACCGAAGTCCAAGCCTCTGAGGGGATGCTCCTGCGAAGTGGCAACTCGCGTTCCAGACGCCGGTATCGCGATCGTCAGGCAAATCGGAGGCAGTGAATCATCGCCCGCTTGTAACCGTGTAACCCTGACCTCCTGGTGTTACACGATTGCCCGTCGGATCTGTGGCGGCGCCGCCCGAAGGAGGATAAGTAAGAAGGACGGAGGCGACAACGAGCCCGATCCGAAATGCGGAAGGGGCGTCATCGACGCCTCCGTACGCAGGCTATGACCCTGCGGCCGCCATTTTCATCAGCTCCATGTGCTGCTGCGCCTGAGCGAGGCCGCCCTCGGGCTTGTTCCAGCTGATCGCCCCGTTCTTATCCGCGTCGACGCCAGCCGTGAGCTGCTCGGCTTTCATCTGCATCTCGGCTGCAAGCTTGGCCGCTTCCTCCATCGACGTCGAGGCGCGAATCTTCTGCGCGATCGCGACGACCTCGTCGGCCATGGCCGCAACGTTGGTCGCCGCCGTATTCACGTGCATCGAGTGCGTTTTCACGCCTGCGTTTGCTTCAGGCGCTTTGCCCGCGAGGTCGGCGTGTGTGGCTACGCCGGTCGCGGCCTTTTTCAGCCCGTATCCGAGGCCCGGGCCCTGGGCGACCATGGTCGGATCAATCGCGTTGATCACATGCCCCGAGTGGGTCTGTATCATCGCGAGCGTCGTCGATTTCGCGGCCAGCCCGGCGTGCTGGGCAGCGGTTCTCGCTTCCGCCATGGCAGTCGGGAGGAGACCCATGTTCATCGGGGTGCCATTGAAGCTCTCCATGACATGTCCGATGTGGGTCTGGACCATGTTGGCCTGGCCGGCCAGACCGACACTCCAGATGCTGGCAGCGAGGAGGGAGGCCCCAAAGGTAACGGACGTTAGAGTTCGCACGGTGCACCTTCCTTCGTGAAGGGTTGGTTGGGGAGGGAATTCCAACCTTCCCTGTGCGCGCGGGGGATCCCGCCCTCAATCAGACTTACGGCTTCGCGAGATGCCACACCATTCCGCGGCCCTCGCCAAGCTTGTCGCCTGCGGCCTTGTCCATTGCGAAATAGTAAAGCGGCTTGCCCTTATACGCCCATTGTTTCGAGCCATCGTCGCGGGTAATGACCTTCCAGTCGCCCATGTCCTTATCGCTGGCCTCGGCCTTCAACGCGGGCCAGTTGGTCAAGCAGTTGCCATTGCACGCGGACTTGTTCGCTTCTTTGTCATTGTCAAAGGTGTAAAGCGACATACCCTTGGCGTCCATGAGCATGCCATTCATGACGTGAACTGCGGCCGGCGTCGCCGGCGTCTGCGCGACGGCAGACCCACCGACCACGGCCAACGCAGCCACCGCCAACGCCACAACAATCATCGGTCGCATGGATTCCTCCTGAGTTCGATACTCTGAAAATCGCGGCAGGGGCGCGCCCCATGCGCGTCCGGCGGGTACGGTAACACAAGTCGGTTATGTCAAACGCCTGTCTCAAAGCGGGCGTAGCGCCAAGACTTTTTCGTGCCCTGCGAGCTCATCATTGGGAATTTCAACGCTTGACTTCGTGCGACCCAGACCTTAGTTTCCTGCTTCCGCTCGACAGTTTGTCGTGAAC
>Ga0070699_100001148_pt1 | contig 24608 bp, 17 predicted proteins | sample KBSK1503metaG_FD_65473 | JGI IMG/M metagenome (GOLD analysis project Ga0070699, IMG submission 65473) | Corn, switchgrass and miscanthus rhizosphere microbial communities from Kellogg Biological Station, Michigan, USA - KBS K1-50-3 metaG | ecosystem: Host-associated > Plants > Roots >...
CACTGCCGCCAACGTCTACGCGTCCTACCCGCCTCTCCATGGCAAGATCTGGCTCCTCACCACCAGCGTCGGCTCGGTCCTGCTGATCGCGGTGCTCTACCTGATGGTGGCACGGCTGGCGCGGCTCCGGGCCGCCGACTGGCTGATCGTCGGCTACGCGCTGGCACTGATCGGCGTCGCCACCTTCTACATGATGGTGGCAGGTGTCCAGTTCCTGCGCGATCACGTCCCGTCGCACCTGGGCGTCCCGACGGCCGCGGTCGCGCCGCGCCAGCCGCGGGCCTGAACCCCTTCCTTCGACGCGCGCGATCTGGTAGCGAGAACTGACCCGTCAGTTCTCTCCGTGACCCAAGCCAGCCGACAACAGGTGAAGCGCGATCGGATCCTCGCCGCGGCCACGGCCGTGTTCGCGGAGCGGGATTTTCACCAGGTGCACGTGAGCGAGGTGGCCTCGCGGGCGGGCGTCGGCAAGGGTACGGTCTACCTCTACTTCCCGACCAAGGACGATCTCCACCGCGGCGCCCTCGAGGCGAGCCTCGAACGGCTCGCGGCCGAGGTCGAGCGCGCGGCCGAGGCGGCCGCGCCGCCCGACACCGTGCTCGAGGAGATCGTGCTCCGCATCCTGCGCTTCTTCTGGCGGCGGCCGCATCTCCTGACGCTCGTCCAGCGTTACGAGCAGCGCTACGAGCGCGCGGCACGCGAGCGCCGGCAGCGGGTGCGGCAGGCGATCGAGCGCGTGCTCGTGCGCCACCGCCTGGCGCGCGGGGCGATGCGCGGGCTCGCCGCGGCGTTCCTGCTCGGTCTCGCGCGCGCCGCCATCCTGGAGCACCGCGCCGACGACCGCCCCGAGCTGTACGCCGACCGGGTGGTGCGGCTCTACCTCCAGGGCCTCGAGCGGGCGCAGGAGCCGGCGGCACGTCGGCGGAGGGCTGCGGGGTGAAGCGCGGCCTCGCCGGGCTCGTCGCCGCGCTCGGCCTCGCGGCCGCCGCCTGCGGCGAGCGGTCGCGGGCCGAGCCGTCCACGGTCAGCAAGCCGGAACCGGTGACGGTGACCGTCGCGAACACCGCCGTGCGGCCCGTCGAGCGGACGGTCTCGGTGGTCGGCACGCTCGCGCCGACGGCGCAGGCCGAGTTGGCGAGCGAGATCGAGGGTCCGCTCGTTGCCATCGAGGCCGACCTCGGCGACCGGGTGCATCGCGACCAGGTGCTGGCGCGCGTGCGCGAGGACGAGATCCAGGCGAAGCTCCGCGAGGCCGAGGCGAGCCTCGAGAAGGCCGTTGCCGACGAGGGCCGCGGCCGTCCGCTGCGCGGCAACGGCGTCATCTCGGCCCAGGAGTACGAGCAGGTTCGGACGGTGCTCGAAGTCGCGCGTGCCCGGCGCGACCAGCTGCGCATCCAGTTCGAGCGCGCCGCCATCCGCTCGCCGCTGGACGGCTCGGTCGCCGCCCGCCTGCTCGACGCCGGCTGCTACGTGAAGCCGGGGACGGTGGTCTTCCGGCTGGTGCAGGACGACCCGCTCAAGTTCCGGGGCGACGTCCCCGAGCGCGACGTCCCGGTGCTCGCTGCCGGCCAGGACGTGCGCATCACCGTCGACGCCTTTCCGGGCGAGACCTTCGTCGGCCACGTGAGCCGGGTCGGCGCCGCATCCGACCCGGCCGCCCGCTCGCTCGCCTTCGAGGCGCTGGTGCCGAACGAGGATCACCGCCTGCGGCCCGGGTTCTTCGGCCACGGCGAGGTGGTGGTGCGGCGCGACGACCGCGCGCTCGCCGTGCCGCGCAGCGCGCTCAGCACGTTCGCCGGCGTCACCAAGCTGTTCGTCGTCGAGGACGGCGTCGCGCGCGAGCGGCAGGTCGTGCTCGGCGTCGACCTCGGCGACGGCTGGGTCGAGGTGACGGAGGGCGTCGGGCGCGGCAGCCAGGTGGCGACCAGCGGTCTCTCGAAGCTCGCCGACGGCACGCCGGTCGTGGTGCGGGCCGACGCGGCGCCGGGCGCCTGACGGGTCACGCATGCGCTTCGCCGACGTCTTCATCCGCCGCCCCGTCTTCGCGACCATGCTGATCGCCTCGCTCGTGGTGTTCGGGCTCTTCTCCTACCGGAGCCTCGGGCTCGACCTGTTCCCGAACATCGACTTCCCGATCGTCACCGTCACCACCACGCTGAAGGGCGCGAGCGTCGAGGAGATGGAGACCGGCGTCACCAAGGTGATCGAGGAGGCGGTCAACACGATCGACGGCATCGACGAGCTGCGTAGCACCACCAAGGAAGGCCTGTCGCTGCTGGTCGTGCAGTGCGTGCTCGAGAAGTCGCGCGACACCGCGGCCCAGGACGTGCGCGACAAGGTGGCCACGGTGCTGGCCCAGCTGCCGGTGGGGACGGATCCGCCGGTGATCGACAAGTTCGACGTCGACGCGCTTCCCGTGATGGGCATCGTGCTCGCCGGACGGCGGAACCTGCGCGAGGTGACGGAGCTCGCGCGCCGGCAGGTGAAGGAGGACATCGAGACGCTCGCCGGCGTCGGGCAGGTGATCATGCTCGGCGGACAGGAGCGCGCCATCAACATCTCCGTCGACCCGGACCGGCTGACCGCGCAGGGGCTCTCGATCGGCGAGGTCCGGGACGCGATCCAGCAACAGAACCTCGAGCTGCCCGGCGGCCGGCTCGACCAGACGCGTCGCGAGCTCGTGGTCCGCACCATGGGCCGGGTCGAGCGCGCCGTGGACTTCGGTGACCTCATCGTGGCGCGCGGCGGCGAGCGGCCGCTGCGCGTGCGGGACATCGGTTCGGCCGAGGACGGCATCGTCGAGCCGCGCACGCTGTCCCGGCTGAACGGCGAGAACGCCGTTCAGCTCGTCGTCCGCAAGCAGTCGGGCACCAACACCGTGGAGGTGATCGACCGCGTGCATGCGGAGCTCGACCGGCTGCGGACGGTCCTGCCGGCGGACATCGACATGCGGGTGGTCCGCGACCAGTCGCTGTTCATCAAGGCCTCGATCGACACCGTGCGCGTGCACATGTGGCTCGGGGCAATCCTGGTCGCGTTCACGGTCCTCCTCTTCATGCGCGACTGGCGGAGCACCGTGGTCGCCAGCATCGCCATCCCCACCTCGGTCATCTCCACCTTCACCTTCATGCGCTACATGGGCTTCACGCTGAACAACGTCACGATGCTCGCCCTGGTGCTCGCCGTCGGCATCGTGATCGACGACGCGGTGGTCGTGCTCGAGAACATCTTCCGTCACGTGGAGGAGGAGGGGACGCCGCCACGGCAGGCGGCCTCCGACGGGACCGCGGAGATCGCGCTCGCCGTCATGGCGACGACCCTCTCGCTGGTCATCATCTTCCTCCCGGTCGCGTTCATGGCGGGGCGGGTGGGGCGCTTCTTCCACAGCTTCGGGCTGACGGTGGCCGTGGCGATCATCGTCTCCCTCCTCGTGTCCTTCACGCTGACGCCCACGCTGAGCGCGCGCATGCTGCGCCGGCGCGGCGGCCACGCGTCCGAGGGCGGCCGTCTCTATCGTCTGGTCGAGCGCGCCTACGGCCGCATCCTCGCGTGGTCGCTCGAGCACCGCTGGGTGATCGTGCTGGTCGCGGTCGCCACCGTGCTCGCCACCGGACCGCTTTTCCGTGCGGTCGGGAAGACGTTCCTGCCGCAGGACGACCAGAGCGAGTTCGAGATCTCGATCCGCACACCCGGCGGCTTCACGCTGGCGGAGACGTCACGTCTCTTTGCGGAGATCGAGCAGCGCGTGCGGGGCCTCCGCGGCGTCACAGACGTGCTGGCGACGATCGGCGACCAGTCGGGGCGGGTCAAGCCGGGCGAGGGCGACGTCACCACCGGGTCGATCTACGCTCGCATGGTCGACCTTCGCGCGCGGCGCTTCTCCCAGTTCGATGTCATGGCCGACGCCCGCCGGCTGCTCGCCGAGTACCCGGACCTGCGCGTCAGCGTCCAGGGCGTCAACCCGTTCTCCACCGGCGGCCAGCGGCTCTCCGACGTCGAGTTCAACCTCCGCGGCCCCGATCTGGATCGCCTGCAGGCGTACGCCGACCGGATGATGACGGGCATGCGGGAGCTACCCGGCTTGGTCGACGTCGACACGACCCTCGCCGTGCGCACTCCCGAGCTGCGACTCCTGATCGACCGCGAGAAGGCGTCGGACCAGGGTGTCAGCGTGCAGGATATCGCCGCCACGGTGCAGACCTACGTCGCCGGCCAGCCCGTCTCGAAGTACAAGGAGGCCGACGAGCAGTACGACATCTGGCTTCGGGCCGAGGCGGGCCGGCGGCGCACGCCCGAGGACGTCGGCGACCTGACGGTGCGCGCGCGGAGCGGCGCGCTGGTCCGGCTCGGGAATCTCGTCCGCCTGCGCGAGGACCTCGGGCCCGCCGAGATCGACCGCGTCAACCGGCAACGCTCGGTCACGATCGTCGCCAACCTGCTCCCCCAGCTCCCGCTCGCCACCGCCGCCGCGCACATCAACCGCGTCGCGGCGTCGCTCGACATGCCGCCCCTCTACGACGTCCAGTGGACGGGCCGCGCCAAGACGCTCGCCGAGAGCAACGTGAACTTCCTGCTCGCCTTCGGTCTGAGCATCGTCTTCATGTACATGGTGCTGGCGGCGCAGTTCGAGAGCTTCATCCATCCCGTCACCATCATGCTGGCGCTCCCGCTGACGGTGCCGTACGCGCTGCTCTCGCTGGTGTGCCTCGGCGAGGCGCTCAACGTCTACAGCATGCTCGGGCTCTTCATGCTCTTCGGCATCGTCAAGAAGAACGGCATCCTGCAGATCGACTACACGAACACGCTGCGCGCCCGCGGCGTGCCGCGCGACCAGGCCATCCGCGAGGCCAATCGCGTGCGCCTGAGGCCGATCCTCATGACCACGGTCATGCTCATCTTCGGCATGCTGCCGATCGCCCTCGGCCAGGGACCGGGCTCGGGATCGCGTGGCTCGATCGCGCGCGTGATCGTCGGCGGGCAGGCGCTCTCGCTCCTGATCACGCTCCTCATCACACCGGTCGCCTACTCGCTGTTCGACGACCTCCGTGCCTGGCGCCCCTCGTGGGCGACCGCGTTCACGTTGCGTGTGCGGCAGCTGGTGGCGCAGCGCCCGCGCCCGGAACCCGAAACTGCAACCGCCGACGCGAGCGCACCTCCGACCCCGCGCCCCACACGCGCCGCGCAGCTGTAGCGCCAACGCGAGCGCAAGGCGTCGCGCGACTCTACGCCCCGAGCACGCCGGGCGATCCGTAGCCTCACGCCGCCGCTGGCGTTCCGCGCGCACGGTGCGCAAACGGCGTGCAAGGCGGGAAGGGGCGCCGCCGCGGCGACCTCCGCAGCTCCCGCGCGCGCGTGCAGCCGCGGGGGGACGTTTCAAATTACGCATCGCGCGTGGAGCGAGGACCGGGAGCCGCGGCGGCGCCCCTTCCCGCCACCCCGCTATTGGACCCCGGGCCCCAGCGTCAACGCCATCGGATCGACTCCGAGGCTGCGGATCGCACGCTCCCACATATCCTCCGCCGGCGTCCCGAAGACGAGCTCGGCGTCGGGCGGCGCCGACAGCCACGCCGACGCCGCGAGCTCGCGGTCGAGCTGGCCAGGGCTCCAGCCAGCGTAGCCGAGGAGCAGGCGGCACCGCCTTCGCGCGAGCTCGTGGGGCGTCGTCTCGAGGAGACGGCGCAGCACGTCGACCGAGGCGGTCAGGTGGAAGCCTTCCGCGATCACTTCCGAGTTCTCCACCCCCGGGTCGTCGCCGAGCAGGAGGAAGCCGCGCTGGGGCTCGACCGGCCCGCCGCTCCAGAGCATGAGTCCACTGTCACCCTGCACCGGCGGGTCGAGCGCGACGGCCTGCGCGGCGCGCAGGTCGGTCGGACGGTTCACGACGAAGCCGATCGCGCCGTTGCCGCTGTGCTCGCAGAGGAGGATCACGCTGCGCGAGAAGTTCTTGTCCTGCAGCTGCGGCATCGCGATGAGCAGCGTCGGCGCGAACGAGTCCCCGGGGGGCATGCGCGGATGGTCACTGCCGCCTTGCATCTTGTCAAGCCGCAACGTGGCGGGTGGCGCGCCTTGGCCTACGACCGGTGGCGATCGGGTGCACCGCCCGCGCCTCGTCCGCCCGGACGTCGCGCGCGGCCACCGGGCGCGGACTGATCGTGCGCTTCGTCCACCCGCAGGCGGCGACCCTTCAGCTCGGTGCCGTCGAGCTGCTTGCGGGCGCGCTCCGCGTCATCGGCGCTCGCCATCATGACGAAGGCAAAGCCGCGCGACTGTCCGGTGTCGCGGTCCATCACGACCGACGCTGTCTCGCAGGTGCCAACCTGACTGAAGAGCTGCTGCAGGTCGTCGTCGGTCACGCCGTAGGCGAGATTGCCGACGAATAGCTTGCGGCTCATGCCCGCTCGGTGCTTAGCAGCGGTCACCGAGCGGCGCAATACAGTCGCCGCGCCGGCGCCGTCATTGTCCGTCGGGGTTCACCAGATGGTTCAGCGGACGGTGACCCCGACCGAGAGCCGGTGCCGACTCGAGAGCGTGGCGCACGTAGCGCCGCGCGCGCGCGACCGCGTCGTCGAGCGAGAGTCCTCGGGCGAGACCCGCCGTGATCGCTGCGGACAGCGTACATCCGGTGCCATGCGTCGCTGTCGCCCCGATCCGGGACCCCTCGAGCTCGCGGAGCGCGCCGGCTGCGAAGAGCACGTCGACCGGCGGGCCAGGGAGGTGTCCGCCGGTGACGAGCGCCGCGCGGGCCCCGAGATCGACCAGCGCGCGCGCCGCGTCACGCATGTCGGCGAGGTCGCGCACGGGTCGGCCGGTGAGGGCCGCGGCCTCGAGGAGGTTCGGGGTGACCAGTGTCGCGAGCGGCAGCAGCGTCCGGCGGAGGAGCTCGGTGGCCGCCGGGTCGGTGAGCCGCTGGCCGCCGGTGGCGATCAGCACGGGGTCGACGACCAGGTACCGGAGGGGGTGTGCCGTGAGGCGGGCGGCCACCACCTCGACGACCGCGGCACGGCCGAGCATGCCGGTCTTCGCCGCCGCCACGGGCAGGTCGCCGAGCACGGCGTCGAGCTGGACGCCGACGAAGCTCGGGTCGACGTCGGCGATCGCGTGCACGGCCGTGGTGTCCTGCGCGGTGAGCGCCGTCACCACGCTCGCGCCATAGACCGCGAAGGCGTGGAACGTCTTCAGGTCGGCCTGGATACCGGCCGCGCCGCCCGGGTCCGAGCCGGCGATGGTGAGTGCGACCGGCGGCATGGCTACGCGCTATACCCGCGCCGGCCGAGCGTCAACGTGGTCGCCGGTTCGACGACGATCGGCTATGAAACCTCGATGAACGTCGACGTCTATCAGACGGATGCCGAGGCGTTCGCCGCCGCGGCCACGCTCGTCGCGGAGACGCTGCGTGGCGCGTGCGCCGCGCGTGGACGTGCCACGCTCGCCCTCTCCGGCGGCCGCGGTGGCCGCGGCGTCATGGTGGCGCTCGCCGAGCGCAGCGAGCCTCCCTGGGATCGGATCGAGTGGTTCTGGGGCGACGAGCGCTGCGTCCCGGTCGACGATCCGCGGAGCAACGTCCGGCTGGCGCGCGAGTCCCTGCTCGGGCCGCGCGGGGTCGCCACGGCGCGCATCCACCCGCCGCCCGTCGAGCTCGTCGAGCCCGAGGCGATCGCCGACGGCTACGCCAGGACGCTCGCGGCGACCCTCGACCCCGGGCCGGCTCCGGTGTTCGACGTGGTCCTGCTCGGTGTCGGCGCCGACGGGCACGTGGCATCGCTCATGCCGGGCTGCCGAGCGCTCGCTGCGACGGTGCCGGTTGCGGCCGTGGGCGTCGATGAGGTGACCGCGGAGCCGCACGTGGCGCGCATCACGGTGACCCCGCCCGTGCTCGGGGCCGCCCGCCAGGTGCTGGTGGTCGTGACCGGCGCGGAGAAGGGCCGCGCGGTGGTGGCCGCGCTGAACGGTCCCGAGGATCCGCGACGCGTGCCCGCGCAGCTCGTGCGGCCCTCGTCGCGCGTGCGCTGGCTGATCGACCGCCCCGCCGCGAGCGAGCTCCTCCGGGACGCGCGCCCGGTTTCTCAGTAGCGTCGGTGCCAGAAGACGTCGATCGCGCTGTCTCCGCGGGTGGACGTCGAGCCCTTGATGGAGATCTGTGGGGTGAGTCCGTACTCGACTCCCACCGCCTGGCCTGCGCGCGCGCCGAATTCCTGCGCGAGTGATACGAAGACGTCGCCCGCCACGTAGCGGCCGACGCTCACGCGCCCGCGGCGGGCGGCGCCCTGTGGCATCTCCACGTCGAGGGTGTCGAGCCCGAGGGTGTCCATGACCGACGCCCGCAGCTCCGGCATGACGTAGCCCGAAGCGAGCTGGAGGGCCTGCTCCTGCAGCTTCACGCTCTCGCCCTTGCCCAGATCGCGTGCGGGCTTGCCGAAGATGATGACCGAGAGGATGTCGGCCTGCTCGAGCGGCGGGTCGGACGCGAGGGTGAGCTCCGGCTTCTCGCTCGTGCCTCCCAGGTGCACGGTGACGCGATAGCTCGGGTTCTTGAAGACCGCGGTGACGTCGAAGGTCGGGTTGGGGGGCGTGGCGCCGGTGAAGGTGATTGTGCCCTCTTCGAGCGTGAAGCGCCGGCCCTGGAACACGTACCAGCCGCGCAGGAGCCGGATCGTGCCGACGATGCGGACGTCCTCGTCGGACGACTTAGTGATCTTCAGCTCGCCGCCGAGCTCGATGTCCGCGTCCGTCCGCCGCACCCAGGCGTTGCGCTCGATGCGCACGCTCACGAGCAGTCCGAGCGTTCGCATGAGCGAGGGCGTCGCGGGCGGCCTCTCCTGCGGCTCGGCGCCGTCGACGATCACGATGGACGGATCGGGCTCCGAGGCGTTGGTCTGCGCGGGGAGCGCCGCGGGCCGGACGGCCGCACGCTCCACCTGCAGGTCCCCGTGAACGTCGGGTGCGGCGATCGTACCCGCGACGCCGACGGCTCCGCTGAGCGTGGCCTCGAGCTCCGGACGGCGGACGGCGAAGAAGTCGTGGAGCTCGAGACGAACGTCGAGCCCCGGGGATTCGCCGCGCGCGAGGCGGACGCGACCCGTGCCGTCGAGCGTGCCATCGCCGCCGCGCGCGTGCAGCGCGCTCAGCTGGACCGCGTCGCCGGCGGCGGCGAGCTCGACCCGGACCTCCTCGTATGCCGCGCCGGTGGCGACCAGCGTCAGGTGCCCGTCGGAGAGTGTCGCGCTGCCCTCGGCCCGCGGGGCGACGCGGGGACCGGTGAGTCGCACGTCCACCGCAAGCCGGCCGCCGGCCTCGCGCACCTGGGTGGGAGCGAGGGCGCGGGCGAAGCCCACGTCGAGGCGATCGGCGTATACCCGGATCGTGAGCGGCTCCTCCGAGGTGTCGCGCCGCGTCCCGGCCCACGCGAGATCGAGGGGCACGGTGCCGTCGATGCGGAGCTCGCCCGCCTGAGGGTGGTGGAGGGAGCCGTGCATGGTCGCCTTCTGCTCGCCGTAGCGCGCGTCGAGCGTCAGCGTCCCGAGCTCGACGTCGCGCACGCTGAGCGTGTCCGAGCGCAGCGTCGCCGAGAGTCGAGGCGCCTCGGCCGTGCCCCCGACGCGCGCCTGCAGCGACACCGTCCCGCTGCATCGCTCGTCTCCCGCGAGCGTGCAGAACGGCGCGAGCTCGAGCCCGACGACCTGGAGGGACGCGTCGCTCGGGCCGCTGAGCCCCACGCGGCCGGCGAGGGTCACGCGCTGCGCGTCCGCCGCGAGCATGATGCCCGGGGTGCTCGCCGCCTCGCTCGCGACGGTCACTGTGGTCGGACGGGCGAGACGCCAGGTCCGGCCCTCGGGGGGCGTCCCGACGAGCTCCTCGAGCGCGATCGTCGCCGTCGTGCCCGCACGCGTGAGCGTCGCGGCGAGCCGATCCGCCTCGCCCTCGTCTGGAGCTGCCGTGAGCGCGAGCTTGGCGCGGTCGGTCTCCCGGGCGCGCTGCCAATCGACCGTCCCCTCGACGGTGCGCCGGCGGTAGCCCTGGATCTGTGCCTCGCTGAGCGCGAGACGCACGTGACCGCGTGGCTCCGCGCCCCCGATCCCGCCGAGGTCGACGGCGGCGCTCGCGCGCCGCGCGCTGAACGTCGCGTAGGCAGGGTTCTCGAGCTCGGCGCTCACCGTGACGACGAGCGCGGTGAGAGGCCCACGTGCGGTGCCGGTCACGCTGGCCGAGCCCGCCAACGGGAGCGCCAGCCGCTCCCCGAGCGTTCGAAGGTCTCCGGTGGCATCCATCGTCAGGTCGCCCGCGGCGCGGCCGAGGTCGAGTGTGCCCGTCACGCTCGCCCTCTCGTCCGGCCCCTGGACGGTCGCGGACTCGAGGCGCAGCTGCTCCCCGTCGAGCCGGGCGCGCAGCTCGCCGCCGTTCAGCAGGACGCCACCGAGCGACGCACCGCGAAGCCTCGCGAACGCCTGGACGTGACGAGCTCCGGCCTCCAGCCCGCGCCCGCTGACGCGCGCCTCGGCGGCGAACCACCCCGGCAGCTGCGGGGCGATGTCGTCGACGTGATCGAGGCGCACGCGGGCGGCGAGACGGTACGCCGGAATCGCGGCCGTGACGACGCGGGCGCGGACGCGGCCCTCGCCCGCAGGCGCGACGATCCGCCCGCGGGCGCGATGGACGCCGCGTGCGCCGCGCCCGCCGAGCGCGGCGTGGGTGAGCGGTCGGCCCGCGACCTCCGATCGGCGGAGCGCCAGCCGGTAGGCGAGGGGTGCCTCGAGTCCGAGGCCCCGACCGCGCACCCGTGCACGCCCGTTCGCCCGGGCGCGGGCGAGACCGGTCCACGCCGCTCCGGGATCGAGCGCCTCGAACGCGGCGCGCGTCTGGTAGACGATCGGTTGCGCGCCGAGATCTACTCGGGCGCGACCGCGGAGGCTCCCTGCCGTCCCGAGGTCGCTGTGCAGGATCAGGTCGACCGCGCGCCACGGACCCGCGGCCTCGGCCGTGGCGGCGACGTTGGTGGCGAGTCGGCTCTCGGGCACGAGCGCGCGGACCTCTCCCGCATCCAGCACCAGCGCGAGCCGCGCGCGCACCTCGCGGGCCGGGAGCAGCCGGCCGTCGGCGTCGAGTCGCGTCCGCTCGGTCACGATCCGGAGATCTTCCGCGCGGATCGCTCCGCCGGCTGCGGCGACGACGCGTCCGGAGGCGCGGACCGGAGTCACCGCGACGCCACGCGGCGTGAAGTGGAGGTCGCGGACGCCGAGCTCGGAGCCGCGTGCGCCGATCGCCGCCGAGGCGGTGAGCTGGAGGGCGGCCGCAGCGTAGCGCCGAGGTGCGGGCACGTCGAGCTGCGCCACCGCCACCCGACCGTCCCGCACCTCGAGGGTCCGCACGTCGAGCGCCATCCGGGAAGAGCCGCCGCCCCCGACGAGCCGCGGCACACGCCAGGCGCCCTCTTCCCGCACGAGCCGGACGCGTGGGGCCACGAGCGTGAAGCGGCGGACGAGCACGCGGCCGCGGAGCAGCGCGAGTGGCGCGTAGACGATCTCCGTGCGCGGCACGCGCAGCACGGTGTGGCCCGCCACGGCCACGCGCAGGTCCCGGAGCACGAGCGACCGGCCGAGGGTTCCCCCCACGCCGCCGAGCTCGACCTCGGCCTCGACGCTGGTGCGGAGAAACGCGAGCGCTCGGGTGCGGACCATTTCCTGCACGATCCCGAAGCGGCTCGCGACCCAGAGAGCCAGGACGAGGCCTGCAAACAGGGTAGCGAAGGAGAGGAGCACGCGGCGGAGGACGTGCGCCATCAGAACTTCGAGCCGAGGCTCACGTGGACCTGCCAGCGCGCATCACCGTCCGGTGGCTGGAACGGGAACCCGAGGTCGACGCGCAGCGGGCCGACGGGCGACCGGTAGCGCAGCCCGAAGCCGGCGCCGTAGCGCAGGTCGCCGAACGGGAAGTCGAAGCTGCGCAGCGACAGCTGCCCGCCGTCGACGAAGAGCGCCGCGCCGAGCTGCTCCGTGATCGGATGGCGGAGCTCGACCGAGCCCTCGACGACGGTGCGGCCGCCGATCGGCTTGTCGTCGACGAGCGGCCCGACCCGGCGCCGGCCGTAGCCGCGCACCGAGTCGATGCCGCCGGCGTAGAAACGCTCGAAGAGCGGGACTTCGTCGTGCCGGCCGTACGGCTCGGCCGTGCCCAGGCGGAGGCGGCTCGCGCCGAGCAGCCTCCCGACCAGCGGCAGGAAGAACCGCCCGTCGCCCACCATGCGCACGAAGTTGAAGTCGCCGCCGAGCGGTCCGCCCACCGGCTCGAGCGTGCCGCCCAGCGCCCAGCCCCGGGTTGGGTCGAGCGGGTCGTCCGTGGCATCCCAGTCCGCCCCGAAGCCGAGACCGGAGAGCACGCCCGTGTCCCGCGTGGCGCCGGGGCGGTTGCAGACGACGTTCACGTTTCCTGCCTCGACGATGCACTGCTCGACCGCGCGCTTGACGCTCGCCTCCACCCCGGAGAGCAGGTCGTACTCGATGCGGTAGAAGGCGTAGCCCGTGACGCGGTCCGTGGCCTGCCACTCGAGGCGTGGAGAGAGCCGCGAGCGGTCGAGTGTGAACGTGTCCTCTTCGTCCTCCTCCTCGGCGAGGAGGAGGCGCGTGCGGTTGTCGTGACCCGGGAAATGGGGCTGCAGGAAATCCGCCGCGACGCTGCGGTGGATGAAGGAGGCGCGAGCCGTGAAGCCGAGCTGGCGGGCGCCGCCGAAGAAGTTGTAGTGGCGCCAGCTGGCAAGGCCGCGGATCTGCTCCTCCGTGTCGTAGCCGACGCCGAGGCGAATCTCGCGGGGCGGTGCCTCGGTCAGGTGGATGTGGACGCTCACCACCGGATCGGAACCCTTGTCTTCCTCGACGCGCACGGCGCGGAAGAGGTTCAGGCCGACGAGGTTCCGGCGCGTGCGGTCGAGCAGGCTCTGCTTGAACGGCTCGCCGGGCGCGTAGGCCAGCTCGCGGCGAGGCACCGCGGGCTCGACGGCCCTCGTGCCCGTGATCTCCGTCTCGCCGAAGACGCAGGGCGGACCGCTCTCGAGCCGATATGCCACCCGCACCTCGTCGCGCGTGAGGTCGACGACCGCCTGCTTCGTGACCGCGACGCGGGCGAAGCCGTGCTCGCGGTAGTACGCCCGCAGGTACGTGTCCGCCCGGCCGTAGGCCTCCTCGGTGAAGACGCGCCCGCGGGCGATCGGGAGGTGGTCGAGCAGGAGCTTCCGCTCGTTGGGTGGCAGCTCGGCGCCGCTGAGCGTCACGTCGACCGCGGTGACCGTGACGGGCTTGCCCTCCTCGACGAAGACGACCGCGACGAGCGTGTCGCCCTCGGCCGGCAGCTCGAGGTCGTACGTGACGCGCGCATGGTAATAGCCGCGGCTGCGGTAGAGCTGCCGGAGGCGATCGAGGTCGCTGCGGAACGCGACCGGGTCGAACAGCGGCCGGGCGCGCCACACGGCGAACCACGGGCGCGGCTTGGTGACCATCACCTTGCGCAGTTCGGCGCGCCGGAGGACCGACGGCCCGCGGAAACGCAGCGCCCGCAGCCGCCAGTTGCGGGCGAGATCCAATTCCTCGAGCTGAACGGCGGACGCGCGCAGCGGCGTGAGCGCCCCGAGGAGGGCGACGAGCACGGCGAGCCGGCGCATGGCGCCTCACACGTAACAGGGCCGATCGGAAGTGCAATCAGCTCGGTCTCACCGCGAGCGACGGTCGCCGGCCGGGGCCGAGCGACGGCGTTGACTCGGCTCCTATAGCGGCGCTATAGAAGCCTCATGGCGCCACCGGCGGTGCTCCGTGCCCGCGACCGCGGAGCCGCCGCGACCCGCCGCTCAATCCTCGCCGCGGCCGAACTATTGCTCGCGCAGGGTGGCGAGGCGGGGCTCTCGATCCGTGAGCTGTGCGCCCGAACCGGCGTGACGCCGCCGACGGTCTATCACCACTTCGGGGACAAGGGCGCGCTCGTCGACCGGCTGGTCGATGCGTGCTTCGCGGAGTTCGACCGTTCCTTCACGCGCCGCCCCGCGCCGGCGGACCCGGTCGAGGCGCTCCGCTGGGGCTTCGACCGCTACGTCGAATACGGGCTCGCGCACCCGAAGCACTACCGGCTCATGTTCCAGCGCTCGATGCCGCGGCGTCCGACGGCGGCCGCGCTCGCGTCCTACGATCGGCTGCGGCAACGGGTGGCCGCGATCGCCGCGGCGGGGCGCCTGGTCCCGCCGGTGGAGGACGCCACCGCGGCGTTCTGGTCGGCGGTGCACGGCGTCACCTCGCTCCTGATCGCAGGGTTCTGGAAGCCCGGCGCACCGGCCGTCGCGCTGGTGCGCGAGGCGATGCTCAATCAACTGATCACCAAGCGGACCCCATAGGAGGCTATCCCATGGCGAACGACTCGAGTCCGAATCCCTTCCTGGAGGGAAACTTCGCGCCCTGGCGCGGGGAAGGCGAGGTCCGGGATCTCGCGGTGGTTGGAGAGATCCCTCGCGAGCTGAACGGCACCTACTTCCGCAACGGTCCCAATCCCGCCTTCGCGCCGCTCGGCCGCTACCACTGGTTCGACGGCGACGGGATGATCCACGCCGTCACGCTCGAGGACGGCCACGCCGCCTACCGGAACCGCTACGTGCTCAGCCGCGGGCTCCGGGAGGAGCAGGAGGCGGGCCGCGCGCTCTACCGCGGCCTCCTCGAGTTCCAGGCCACCGAGGTGCCGACCTTCAAGAATACCGGCAACACGAACATCGTCTGGCACGCGCGAAAGCTCCTCGCCCTCATGGAGGCCGCGCTCCCGACCTGCATGAGGCCGGACACCCTCGACACGGTGGGCGAGTACGACTTCGACGGCCGGCTCATCGGTCCCATGACGGCGCACCCGAAGATCGATCCCGAGACGGGGGAGATGCTCTTCTTCGGCTACTCGCCGTTCCCGCCCTTCCTGACGTACCACGTGGCGGGCGCGGACGGCGCGCTGGCGCGGAGCGAGGTCATCGACGTGGCGTGGCCGTCGATGATGCACGACTTCGCGGTCACGCGGGACCACGTGATCTTCATCCTGTGCCCGTTGGTGTTCAGCTTCGAGCGGCTCGCGGAGCGGGGCGGGGCCTTCTCGTGGGAGCCCGAGCGCGGCACGCGCCTCGGAGTCATGCCGCGCGGCGGCAGCAACGCCGACGTGCGGTGGTTCGAGACCGATGCGTCCTACGTGTTCCACCCGATGAACGCCTACGAGGACGGGAACGCGATCGTGCTCGACGTCGCCCGCTACGGGCGGCTCGACTTCATGAGTCCCGGGGTGGTCGAGAATCCCGCCTACCAGGACGAGAATGCCGCCCGCCTCCACCGCTGGCGCATCGACCTCGCGCGCGGCGGCGTCGCCTCCACGCCGCTCGACGACATCGTCGCGGAGTTCCCGCGCGTCGACGAGCGACGCCTCGGTCGGCGGCATCGCTTCGGGTACATGGCGGCCCGCGAGCCCCAGTTGAACGACGGTGCCCAGCCGCTGTGGACGGCGGTCCGCAAGTACGACCTCGACCGCGGCGCGGTGACGGAGCGGCGGTTCGGCGCCGGCAACGGCGTGGGCGAGCCGCTCTTCGTCCCGCGCTCGTCGGCTGCCGCGGAGGACGACGGGTGGGTGGTGGTCCTCGCCTATGACGCAGTTCGGGACACGAGCGACTTCTGCATCCTCGACGCGCAGGACATCGGTGGCGAGCCGGTGGCGCGCGTGCGGCTGCCCCACCGCGTTCCGTACGGCTTTCACGGCAACTGGGTGCCCGCCTAAGATCCGCGGCGGAGACGGGAGCGTCCGCAACACGTTCGGGCAATTGACACCAAGTCGCCGATCGCGCTCTCTGTCTGCATGGAAAACCAACCGTTCCTCACCGACATCCAGACGATCCGCCGGCGCGCGCGGGAGCAGATCGAGCACGGTGCGGTCACGCCCGGATACCAGGCCGACCGCAACGCCGTGATCAAGCTGCTGAACGAGGCGCTCGCAACGGAGATCGTCTACGTGCTCCGTTACAAGCGACACTACTTCATGGCGACCGGCATCCACGCGGAGCCGGTGGCCGCCGAGTTCCTCGAGCACGCCAATGACGAGCAGACCCACGCCGACCAGATCGCGACCCGCATCACGGAGCTGAACGGCGAGCCCGACCTGAACCCGCAGGGGCTGCTCACAACGTCACGTCGCCTGATGGAGGAGATCCTCGCCAAGGAGGAGGAGCACGCCGCCGACCTCGCGAGGCTGCTCGAGCAGCTCGAGCCCGGGGCCAAGGGCTGAGGTGGCGGGCGCCGGGCGGCCGATCCGGGTCGAGGAGCTCGACCACGTCGTGCTCCGCTGCCGGGACCAGGCGCGCGCCCTCGACTTCTACACGCGCGTCCTCGGTCTCAGCGAGGAGCGGCGGATCGAGGCGATAGGCCTGGTCCAGCTGCGTGCCGGACGGAGCATGATCGACCTGCTGCCGTCACCGGACCCCGACCGGGGGAGCGTGACCAACGTCGATCACATCTGTCTCGGCATCGCCGCGACCGACATGGGCGCCGTCGTCCGCTACCTCGAGGCGGAAGGCGTGGAGGTGATCGGCGAGCCTGCACTGCGCTACGGCGCCCGTGGCATGGGGCTCTCGGTCTACGCCCGCGATCCCGAGGGCAACGTCGTCGAGCTGAAGGTCGCCGCCGGCTCGACCTGAGCGCGGACACGATACACATCTCTACGTGGCCTCGATGACGATCTCCACGACGAGGGCAGGGCGGGGCGTCGTCGCCTCGGTTGCCGTCGTGCTCCTCGTCGTCGTTCCCGCGCGGGCGGCCGATCGCCTGCCGTCGTTCGCCGACGTGCTCGCCCGTGCCGAGCCCGCCGTGGTCAACGTCTCAACCGTCGCGCGGCAGACGGGCGAAGAGGGCCAGCCGGAGACGATGCAGGACCTCCTCCGCCGCTTCTTCGGCGAGCCGCCGGCCGCCGGGCGGAGCCTCGGCTCGGGCTTCATCATCTCGGCCGACGGCGACATCGTGACCAACAACCACGTCGTCAAGGGGGCCGAGAAGATCCGGGTCCGCATGGCGACCGAGGAGGAGTTCGACGCCAAGCTCCTCGGCAGCGACGACAAGACCGACATCGCGCTCCTGCGTATCAAGGCACCGCGCCCGCTCCCGACGCTGCCGCTCGGCGACTCCGAGGCGCTCAAGGTCGGCGACTGGGTGCTCGCGATCGGGAACCCGTTCGGGCTCACGCAGACCGCCACGGCGGGTATCGTGAGCGCCAAGGGGCGGTTCCTCGGGGCCGGACCGTACGACGACTTCATCCAGACCGACGCGTCGATCAACCCGGGCAACTCGGGAGGGCCGCTCGTCGACCAGGACGGCCGCGTGGTCGGGATCAACGCGGCCATCGTGAGCCCGGCGGGCGGCAACGTCGGCATCGGGTTTGCCGTGCCGATCGCGCTCGCGCGCTGGGTCGTCGACCAGATCCGCGAGCACGGCGGCGTGGTCCGGGGTTGGATGGGGGTGGCGGTGCAGGCGGTCACGCCCGAGCTCGCCCGCTCCTTCGGGCTGCACGGTGCCGAGGGCGCGCTGGTCGCCGACGTGGTTCCGGGCGGCCCCGCGGCCAAGGCGGGAATCGCCCGCGGCGACGTGATCGTGCGCTGGGGCGACCGCCCCGTGCAGCGCTCGCGCGACCTGCCGTTCATGGTCGCGCTCACGCCGCCGGGAACGCGCGTGCCGGTGACGGTCCTGCGCGACGGCAAGGAGCGAACCGTCGACGTAGCGGTCGAGCGGATGCCGGCCGAAAGCAGCCGCGAGAGCCGACCGACGCGGCGCGCCGGAGACCTCGGGGGATGGGGCCTGGCCGTCGAGGCGCTCGGGTCGGACGACGCCCGACGTCTCGGTCTCAAGCCGGGAACCGGGGTGATCGTCACGCACGTCGCCGACGGCAGTCCCGCCGAAGACGTGGGCCTCGAGCCGGGAGACGTCATCGTCGAGGCCAACCGTCGGCCCGTGCACTCCCCCACCGACCTCGGGCGCGCGCTCGCGGCGAGCCCGCGGCGCGCGCTGTTGCTCGTGCGCCGCAATGGGGCGGCGCTGTTCATCGAGATGGAGCGGTAAATGGTGCACATCGATCTCACGCCCGATGAAGCTCGCGCGCAGCGCGAGGTCCTCGAGAGCTACCTCTCTGACCTGCGGATGGAGATCGCCGGGACCGACAGCGCCAGCTTTCGGGAGCGTCTGAAGACGACGGAAGCCTTCCTGAAGGCCCTGATCTCCCGGCTGCGCGAGCCCTGAGGCCGCGCGTGCAATTAATACCGTCGCGAAGACGCGCGCCGGCTCTTCGAACGGCTGCTCGCGCTGCGCAACGACGCGGGCCTGCTCGCGGAGGAATACGACCCCGTCCACCGGCGGCTGCTCGGCAACTTCCCGCAGGCGCTCTCGCACGTCGCCGTCGTCAACACGGCCTGCCACCTGTCGTCCGGCGCCGAGTCCGGGGACGGGGTCGTGCGCGTCCGGGGAGTGATCAGCCTGGCGGTGCGCCGGGCGTCTTGCCGCTCAGACGACCGGCTTCGGCTGGTAGAAGTAGCGTGCGATCCACGAGCTCCGCTCGCGCTCGGCCAGCAGGTGGAGCTCTGACTCCGTGATCCACATGCCGTGACCGGCGGCGCACTGGGCGATCGGGACGCCTTCACGCGTGGAACGGACGAGCTTCTCGCCACAATCGGGACACCGCATGCGGACGAGCTCCTGGACGTGCCGGCGCTCGGCCGCGTCCTTGGACTCGCGGAGCCTTTCGATGAGCTCCCGGTCGCGCCGGGCGAAGTATACGTCCTCCTCACCCTGTTCCTTCTGCCGCCACTTCTCCAGAAACGGGTCTCGCACGTAGTCCATGACTTTTCCCTAGCCCTGGCCGGACCTCTGATCAACTACAGTGTTGGGGAGCACGACGGTGAACGTGCTGCCAGCACCCACCCGGGACTCGAGCTCGACGTGCCCGCCGAGCGCCTGCACCATCTCCCTGACGAGCGCGAGCCCGAGTCCGACGCCCGGCGTATGCTTTTGGTGCACCGGCTCGAGCTGTTCGAAGGGCTCGAAGATGTGGGTCTGGATGTCGGCCGGGATGCCCGGCCCCGAGTCGCGCACCGAGAGCCGGTGGGCGTGGTCCTGATGTGAGTACGAAAGTTCGACGGCGCCACGCATCGTGAACTTGATGGCGTTGCCCACCAGGTTGGCGACGATCAGGCGGATGAGGCGCGGGTCGGTCTGGACCGCCGGCACGGTGACGGCCGGCGCCACCCGGAGCTCCAGGCCCTTCTCCGTCGCCTGCGGCGCCATCTGGCTGACCACCTCCTGGACGAGCGCCGGGACGTCGACGCGCTCGCGCTGCACCACCAGCCGGCCGGTCTCGATATGTGCGTACTCGAGGAGCGACTCGATCAGACCGAGCAACCGGTCCGAGGAAGCCGCGATGCGGTGGACGATGTCGCGCTGGTTGGGCGCGAGCGTCTCGCCGGCGTCGCGCTCGAGCACGTAGAGGTAGGTTTGGATGGCAGTGAGCGGCGTGCGAAGCTCGTGTGACACGAGGCGGAGAAAATCGCTCTTCGCCTGGCTGGCACGTTCTGCCTGTGCGCGCGCCACACGCATGGCCTCGAGCGCACCCTCGAGCTCGCGCTTGCGGAAGGTCACCTCGGTGGCGAGCAGCTCGATGTCCCGGAGCTGGCTGGCGAGCTCTTGCTGCAGCAGCTCGCGGGTGCGCTTCATGCTGATGAGATTCGCCACCCGCGCTCGTAGCTCCTCGGCGGAGAACGGCTTCATGACGTAGTCCTGCGCGCCATCCCGGAGGAGTTTCACGCGGAGCTCGTCGTCCGCCTTGGCGGTGAGCAGCACGATCGGCACCGCGTCCAGCTCGGCGCGCTCCCGCATGGCGCGCACCAGCTGGTCACCGCTCACGCCCGGCATCATGACGTCACTCAGAACCAGGTCGGGCCGCAGGGCCAGAGCCTGCTCGAGCCCGGCGGCTCCGTCGTGGGCGGTCGCGATGCGGTACTCGTCGCCCAGCGTTTCGGCGACGAAGCGCATCATCTCGGCATGGTCCTCGACGATGAGCACGAGGCCGCGCCCCGCCGCGGGCGGAACCACCTGCTCCGCCCGGATGCTCAGCTCCTCGAGCGCCTGGCGCGCGACGCCCACGATGCCATCGGCGTCGTCCGGTGCCGCGCGTCGCACCTCGACGCCGGCCGGCGCTCGCAGCGGGAGCGACACCGCGAAGGCCGCCCCGCCTCCGAGCGCGTCGCCGACCTCGATCGTCCCCCTGTGCAGCTCGACGAACTCCTTGGCGATGGAGAGGCCGAGCCCGGTGCCGCCGAAGTGGCGCCCCGCGCCTTCTTCGCCCTGACGGAAGCGTTCGAAGATCGCCTCGCGCAGCTCGGGCTGCACTCCCGGGCCGGTGTCGAGAACACGTACTGCGGCCTGGCCGCCCTCGGCGGCGACGACGCAGCGAACCGTCCCGCCGTTCGGGGTGAACTTGAAGGCGTTCGAAAGGAGATTCAGAAAGACGCGCTGCATCTTCTCCGGGTCGACCTCGCCCGGGACCGGCTCGGGTGCGTCGACCACGAGCGCGACGCCGCGCTCGGCGGCGACGCCGTCGAAGTGGGCGGCCGCCCGTCGTACGAGCCGAGCGAGGTCGACCTCCACGTAGGTCGTCGTCATCTTGCCGGCTTCGAGCTTGGCGACGTCGAGGAGGTCGTTCACGTGCCGGAGGAGCGTGCGGGCATTGCGCGCGATGAGCGCGACGTCGCGGCGCTCGGACTCGCCGAGCGCCGGCGAGGCGAGGAGCTTCTCGGTCGGGCCGAGCACGAGCGCCAGCGGCGTGCGGAGCTCGTGGCTGACGTTGGCGAAGAACTGGGTCTTGAGGCTGTCGAGCGCCTTGACCTTGGTGTAGAGCGCGGCAAGCTCGTGGTTGGCGGTCTCGAGACGGACGCGTCGCGCCTCGGCGAGGCGGGCGTCGCCCATGAGGTCGATCGCGCGAGGCACGAGCGGTGGGAGGAGCAGCGCCGTCGCGACCGAGGCGAACGCGGTGAGGGCCTTCAGGTCGCCGGCCAGCCAGTAGGTGGGCGTCCAGAGCGTCCACACCTCCATGAAATGCGTCATCCCGCACGCGATGATGAACAGGCCGAAAGCCAGAAACATCCAGTTGAACGGGATGTCGCGGATGCGCTTGACGATATACGCGAGCGTCACCGAGATCGCCACGTAGGAGAGGCCGATCAGGAGGTCCGAGGTGACGTGAAGCCACACCAAGCCGGGCTTCCACAGATAGCAGTGGCCGTGGGGCAGGAAACCGCTCGACGCGAAAGTCTCCTTCAGGGCCCTCAGCATCCCCCACACCCCCTCCCCTCAGTTGACGGGCGAACCGGACCGGCGACCGTGCCGACGGGTTAGACTGGACGACCGTCATTTCTAATCCGATGGGGACTGAACGGCAAATGCGGAGCGCTGCGTGATCAACGCGCGAACGACCGTCGCGGAGTGACGATGCGGCGAAGGCTGGCGCGCAACCCGAGCGTCGCCCGGAGGAGGGCGCGGGCTTCGGTCTGGCTGGCGCGCGAGAAGGCGGGCGCCATCAGGTGGCGACCACGCGCCTGCGCGGCGGTCGCGATGAAGGCTCGGAGCTCGCCCGGCGTACTCGCGAGCAGGCCGAGCGCCAGGCGAGTCCGGAACGCTGCATCGGCCGTCGCGGTGCCGGGAAGCCGCCCGCCGAGCGCGAGAATCGCGGCCTGGAAGTCGTTGCGAGCCGTGTCCAGCAGCGCGACGAGGCGGGGCGCGACGCTGCCCTTACCCGAAACGAGCGCACACGAGGTCGACGTCGCCAGCGCGGGACATGCCGCAGCCGCGGCGGCAGCGACGCTGTCGCGCAGGGAGCCTTCACGCGCCAGCAGGTCGAGCGTGCTCCGGAAGGGCCCGACAATATTCTGACAGTCGGTATTGCCTGCGGCGGCGTGCTGGCAGCTGCCGCCGCGGCACGTGTCCGCGGTGCACGGGTCGCCGTCCTCGGCGCAGAAGACCCCCTCGTCGCTCGGCCGCAGAACGCAGCCGCTCGCGCCCGCGGCAGGGTCGTTCGGGGCGCACACCGGCACCGCGCAGTCCTGGCGCGGCCCGCAGCGGTCGTCGAGCGGAACGTAGACGCAGGCCTGCGCGACGCAGCGATCGTCGGTGCAGGCGATCCCGTCGTTGCATTCGCCATCGTCCTGGCAGCAGCCCGGAAGCCGGGTGCCGACGCAGCTTCCCCCGTCACACCGGTCGGCGATCGTGCAGGGGTTCCGGTCATCGCAGGCGGCGCCGTCGGCCTTGAAGCCGTCGTCCGGGCAGCTTGCGCTCGCGCCGGTGCAGCGCTCCGCGACGTCGCACTGTCCGGCCGCCGGGCGGCAGACGGCCGTGCTCTTCAGGTCAGCGGGGCAGCGGGCACTGGTGCCGGTGCAGTTCTCGGCGAGGTCACATTCACCGGCCGCGGGGCGGCACTCGGTGGTGGCCGGCTTGAACAGGTCGGGGGGACACGCCGCACTGGCACCCGTACAGGTCTCGGCGACGTCACACTCGCCCGCCGCGGGGCGGCACTCGACGGAGGAAGGCTCGAACGCATCGACCGGGCACGCGGCGCTCGTCCCCGTGCAGCGCTCGGCGACGTCGCAATCGCCCGCGGCCGGGCGACACTCGACCGCCGCGGGCTTGAGCGCGTCGGCAGGACACGCGGCGCTCGTACCGGTGCAGGTCTCGGCGACGTCGCAATCGCCGGCCGCCGGCCGGCATTCGACGGTGGCAGGCTCCAGGGCATCGGCCGGACACGTGGCGCTCGTCCCCGAGCAGGTCTCGGCGACGTCGCACACCCCCGCCGCGGGGCGGCACTCCGTGCCGGCCGGCACGAACCCGTCGGCGGGACATGCGGCGCTCGTACCGGTGCAGGTCTCGGCGAGGTCACAGTCGCCGGCTGCCGAACGGCACTCGACGGACGCGGGCTCGAAGCCGTCGGCCGGGCAGGTGGTGCTCGTTCCGGTGCAGGTCTCCTCCACGTCGCACGGACCGGCCGCCGGGCGACACACCGCGCCGGCGTTCCCCGCCGGGTGCTGGCAGGGGTCGTTCGTTCCGTCGCACTCGTCGCGGGTGCATGGGTTGCCGTCGTCCGGGCACGGCGTGCTCGCGGCGTCCTTCGCGTCCTCCGGGCAGCTGGGACCGCTGCCGGTGCAGTGCTCGGCGGGGTCGCACTCGCCCGCCGATGGGCGACAGACGATGCTGGCCGGCTTGAAGGCATCGGCCGGGCAGCTCGTGCTCGTTCCGGTGCAGGTCTCGTCCAGATCGCAGTCGCCCGCCGCCGTGCGGCAGACCGCCCCCGCATTGCCCGCCGGATGCTGGCACTCGTTGCTCGTGCCGTTGCACGTGTCGATCGTGCACGGGTTGCCATCGTCCGCGCATGTGGTGCCAGCCGGCTTCTTCGCGTCCGCCGTGCAGCTTGGTCCGTTACCAGGGCAGAAATCGTCCAGGTCGCACTCGGCAACCGCCACACGACAGAGGGTCGACGAGGACTTGAAGGCGTCCGCCGGACATGTCGAGCTCGCGCCCGTACACGTCTCGGGCAAATCGCAGATGCCGGCCGCGGCACGGCAGGTCGCGCCGGCATTCCCGGCCGGGTGCTGGCACGTGTCGCTCGTCCCGTTGCACGTGTCCCGCGTGCACGGGTTGCCGTCGTCGGTACAGGCCGTCCCGATCGGCACCTTGCCATCGGCGGTGCAGTCGGGCCCGTTGCCGGGGCAGAAGTCGTCGCGGTCACATTCGCCTGCCGACCCCCGGCACACGGTGGTCGGCGGTCGGAACCCGTCCGTCGGGCATGCGGAGCTGCTCCCGGTGCACGTCTCGGCCAGGTCGCACACGCCCGCCGTCGCACGGCACAGGGCCCCGGCGTTCCCGGCCGGGTGCTGACAGACGTCGCTCGTCCCGTTGCAGGTGTCTACCGTGCACGGGTTGCCGTCGTCCGCGCACACGGCGCCGCCGGCTTTCTTCAGGTCGAACGGGCAGTTCGGCCCGTTGCCGGGACAGCTCTCTGCGACGTCGCACTCCCCGGCCGATCCCCGGCAGACCACGGTGGACGGTTGGAACGCGTCGGCGGGACACGTACTGCTCGTGCCCGTGCAGGTCTCGGCGACGTCGCACGTGCCCGCCGAGGCGCGGCAGGTCGTGCCCGCGTTGCCCGGGCTGTGGGCGCACGCCGGGGCAGCGGCGATGCCGTTGCACAGGTCCGTCGTGCAGACGTTGCCGTCGTCCGCGCACGGCGTGCCCGCCGCCTTGACGACGTCGGCGGGACACGTCGAGCTCGAGCCGGTGCAGCTCTCCGGGACATCGCATTCGTTGACCGCGGGGCGGCAGGTCGTCCCGGCGTTGCCCGGATTGTGGACGCACGCGGGTGCGCCGACGGTGCCCGTGCACGTGTCCGTCGTGCACACGTTGCCGTCGCCCGTGCACGCGGTCCCCGACGCCTTGACGGCGTCGGGGGGACAGTTCGGGCCGTTCCCCGGGCAGCTCTCGGCGCTGTCGCACTCGTTCGCCGCCGCCCGACAGGTGACGGTCGACGGCTGGAAGGCGTCG